>JAABUY010006429.1_pt1 | contig 11487 bp, 13 predicted proteins | sample 5560271 | NCBI WGS metagenome assembly JAABUY01 (sample SAMN10711886, study PRJNA513374) | rock metagenome | isolation source: Antarctica rocks | place: Antarctica: Victoria Land, University Valley
CCTCGTGCCGTGCCCATAGCAGCGGCCGCTCGCTGACAAGGGCTTCCGGCGCGAAAGTGAGTGCCTCTGTCAGAACACCCGACACAGCCTATGCGTGCAGGCTACCCACACCAGATAGCGAGGAACCATTTTTCTTGCTGATGTGGCTGCTGAATGCGACGACCGAGGAGCAGAAGCGCGGCCTGGCCGACTATTTCAGCCCAAATAACCTAATGTCGCGCACCACTTCGGGTTTTGGTGCGCCGTTTGGCGGGACGACACCGAATGTGGATGGCTCGCTGGCGTCGGACCGTGGCGCGGTCCAGCTCACGACCGGCCCGACGCATCCCAACGTCGACGCGGACGACAACGAGGGCGACGTCCCTGCAACGCCGGTGAAGCAGCGGATGAACGGCCCATCCCTGCTCACGATGGCGGAGGATGGCGGCGTGGCCCCGGCCACACCCTTGGCCGCGATTCCGGAAACCACGCGTCCGTTGGTCAACCAGCCTGTGGCCAGCCGGGCTACGCCGCCGCTGCCCACGTCCAAGGAAGCGGCCGCGGAGGCCAACCGCGAGCAGCAGGAACGCGCTGCATTTGAGCGCGCGGCAGAGCAAATCCGGGAGGCCGTCCGGTCCGATCCGGCGCTTGCGGGCCTTGCGAAACAGCTCGCGATCGACGTTACGCCCGAGGGGCTGCGCATCCAGATCATGGACGAGGATCGGCAGCCGATGTTCGCCTCCGGTGCATCCGCGCTGAATGACCGTGCACGGGCAGTGTTATCCAAGGTGGCGCCGGCTTTGCTGCGCTTAACGGAGGCAGTCGCCATTGATGGCCATACCGACGCAGCGCCGTATCGTGGCGGCGACCGCAGCAACTGGGAGCTTTCGGCAGAACGGGCCAACGCCACGCGGCGCTTGCTGACGGATGCGGGCGTGCCGGAAACGAGGTTCCGCAGCGTCGCCGGCCACGCCGACCGTGATCCGCTGCTGCCGGCCGATCCAATGGCGGCGGCGAATCGCCGCATCGCCATCCTGGTCCTGCGGGACCGGCCCACGGCCCCGGCGCGCTGATCCGTCATGCTCACGATCGGAGGCCTCGTATTCCTGCTCGCCTGCGTGTTCGGCAGCTATGTCATGTCTGGCGGCAGCCTGGAGCCGTTGATCGAGGCGATGCCGTTCGAGCTGCTGACCATACTCGGCGCCGCGATTGGCACGTTCGTCATGTCGAACAGCATGCACGACGTGAAGCATACTCTGGCCGGCTTCAAGAAGATCATAGGCGGCGCAAAGCTTACCAAGCCGCACTACATTGAGTTGCTGAGCCTGCTGTTCCTGTTCGCCCGGCTGGCCAGCACCAAGGGCGCCATGGCGCTCGAGCCGCATATCGAGAACCCCGGCAGCAGCAGCGCCTTCCAGAAGTTCCCGCGCATCCTGGCGAACCATCACGCGATCGCGATGATCTGCGACTACATGCGCATGATGGGCATGAACGCCGACGACCCGCACCAGATCGAGGATCTGATGGGCCGCGAGCTGAAGAAGACCCTGAACGAGGAGCTGCACGGCGCGCATGCGCTGCAGACCATGGCCGACGGCCTGCCGGCGCTGGGCATCGTCGCGGCGGTACTGGGCGTGATCAAAACGATGTCGCACATCAACGAGCCGCCGGCGGTGCTGGGCGCCATGATCGGCGGCGCGCTGGTCGGCACGTTCCTTGGCGTGCTGCTGGCCTATGGGATGGCCGGGCCGTTCGCCGCCCGGCTGAAGGGCGTCGTCGAGGAGGAGAGTAAATATTTCGAGGTGATCCGTGCCGTGCTGGTCGCGCACCTGCATGGGAACGCACCGCAGATCAGCGTCGAGACCGGCCGCAAGATGGCGCCGAACCAGCATATGCCGAGCTTCGCCGAGTTGGAGACCGCGTTGCAGACCGTGCAGCTTACCTGATCAGCTTCCGCCGGCCTCGACTGCCTCCGGGAAGAACAGGTCGGCCAGGTTGTCGGGTCGGCGCTTCAGCACGCCGGTCTCAGCCATGAAAATCGCCACGCGCTGCACCCCAGCGGGCTGCAGGGTGAAGCGGTTGCCGGGTGCGGACATCGCCGCCATCACCGCTGTCAGGGTATCCTTGTCGCCGCTCGATTTGAGATACAGCTCGGCTGCATCGCGCGGATTTTTAATGATCCAGTCCGTAGCTTCCTGGAACGCCGCCAAGGTCGCGTGCCACGCAATCGGGTTTGCCGAACGAAACGCCGCGGAGGCGTAGATCGTGTTTGGTGTCGACAGCTCGACGCCTTGGATCGCGTAGCTGTTCGCAACCTCCTGCACGCCCGGCATGGCCAGTTCGCGGTCCTGAAAGGGGGTCGAGGAGAAGTGGCAGGTGATCTCAGTCCGTCCCAGCATCTGCGCTATGCTGTCCGGGTGCGCGCGAGACACGGTTTGTGCATCGAGCCGGCTCCATTCGGCAGCACCCCACTCCTTCGCCGCTGCCATTTGCAGAAAGATCGCCTGCGGGCTGACCTTCACCGCTGGCAGCGCGATGCGGTCCTGCGGCGTCAGGTCGTGGATTGCTCTAACGCCCGGGTTGACGGTTAGCAGGCGCTGGTTGGTGGCGTTCATGGCAAAGGCAGACTTCACGGCGCCGCGCGTACGGTCCCACAGCAGCAGCGCACCCGGAACGCCGCCGCTGGCGAAATGGAGGCTGCCGGAGAGCAGCGCCTCGGTGATCGGGCCGGTCCCGGCGAACCGGATATAGCTGGCGCGTAGGTTCGGCAGACCGAGCAGGCCGCCGTGCTTTTCGATAAGCCGCTGGCTTTCCATCACATCCTGCTGGAGATAGAGCGTGCCGAACTGCTTTGAGACGATGACCTCGCTCACCTCGGCGTGCGCCGCCCGAACAGCCGGCATTGCAAGCGCCGCCCCTAGCAGGGCGCGACGGGTCATCTTGGTCGCCACGGCGCATTCCCCCTTTTTCGCTCTCAGCGAAGCTACAAGGTGGGTCCAGTTTCGGTCAAATCAGCGCTGGGTCAAATCAGCTCAAGCCGGCAACAACCGAAGCGCAGCGTCGGAGCCGACCAGCAGCTCGGCCAGGCGGAGCCGCTCCATGCGGGTCAGCGTACTGTGGCCCGACACGCAGGCGCTCGTGGCGGTCCGGTCCAACAGCTTATCGTAAGCCGCGCCAGCGCCAAGCCGACGGCCCACGAGCGACAACCGGCGCAGGCCGCGTGCCACGCTCTCGAGCCCGGTCACCGCAGCGTCGTCCAAGATGCCGTCGGCAGCGGCGGCGAGCTTGGGCAGGAACTCCTGGTCTAGTGCCTGGACCATCCGGCTCTGACAGGCAGCCTCGGCCAATTGCCGGGTGCGCTGGGCTTGGGACCGGAGCGCCGGGCGCGCGCTCGGTCCCTCGACCGCCTCGAGCAACGCCGTGACATGCATGACTTGGACCGACGCGGCGGCGAGCCCGACCGAGGGCAGGACGGCAGTCAACGCAAGCTGCGCGCGATCCAAAGTCTGTTCAACAGCAAGGTCGACCTGCGGACCCGGCAGCGTGAGCGCCGCAAGCAGCGCCGACGCCGCCAACGTGCCATCTGCCAGCAGCACGGCCAAGACGATTCCGAGCCCCGCGGGGTCGGTCGCTTGCACGCCGGTCAGGATGGCTTTGACAACGGGCGCCGGATCAGAGGCGCCGAGGCGGCGTGTCCATTGGCTGAGCGGGACGGCTTGGCGCAGCACCGCCGCGATGTTGGCCCGGATTTCGGGATAGCAGCTTTCCGGCAATCCGGTGTCGGATCCCCATTCGGCGGGCATTGGCAAATCCGCCACTGCGGTCGCCGCCTCAGGCCATAGAGTGGCTCCGGCCCGGTCCACCACGGCCTGGTCCTTGCCTTCACGCCCGGCGATAATCGCCTGGATCGGCGTCGTGATCGCGCTCAGCCGGGCGATCGCCGCATTGCCGATGCCGGGCAGCGCCGTCCGCGGCACCGCTGGCGCACCAGGTTTCCAGCGCGGGCCGGTGGTGATGACCGGGTCCAGCGGGCGGAACAGCAGGCGGGTGATGGACAGCGGGCGCGCCGGTGCGATCGACGCCAACCGGGCGCGCAGCGGCGCGATCAGCGCGTCGGCCGCGCCACGGGCGGGCATTGCGTCAACCAATGCCAGGACCTGGGCAAGCTGCTCATCGGGCGCCCGATGCAGCTTGCGCTGCACTTCGGCCACCGGACGATGCGGAGATGACGCCATTTGGGCCATGCTAGGCGGCCATGGCGCGGAAATGCTCGTTCCGGGCGACGACGTCGAGTGTGCTGAAACCGGTGCGCCAGTCTTGGTTGACCGCCACCGTACGGCGGATGGCCTGGCTCATTTCGACATCGATCGGCGCGCCGATCCACTGCTCGGCCTCCTTTGGCAGCACCGCAAGCATTTGGCCGATCTCGACCAGCGCCATGCGTTTGGCGCCTGCGTCGGAAGCGGCGGCCCAAAGCAGGCAGGGCAGGTCCCAACCGTCGAGCACCCACGCGGGGCGGCCGACCACGGCTGCTAGTTCGGCTGCGCGGCCGCGAAAGCCGGCGAGCAGGCCGCCGATGTCAGCCACGCGGCCTCGCGCGGCCGCCAGGACCGCTTCGGCGCAGCGGATCGCGACCGCGGCCATGCCGCACGTCATCGACACATATCCTGTCTCGTCCGCTCCCGTGCGCGACCAAGTTGCGAACTCCTCATGCAGGAACCTTAGTTGGGTCAGCCGGACCGGGATGCTGGCGCGCTCCGCCTGTGGGCCGACGCCGATCTCGTCCACCATGCCGGCGAGGGTCGCAACCTCCGTCGAATCGGCCTGGACCGCCGGTTGCGTGGCAAGGGCGCTCAGCAGGAACTTGTTGGTGGCCTGACACGACTCCACATCGGCCCGCAAAGCCTTCACTGCGGCCGCATAGGCAGGACGGCCGGCCGCGCCATCCGTCGCAACCCGCCGGGCGGCCGCGCGCACGGTGTTGGGGGTGACCGGTTTGCCTCGGGAGGCCGAGATCTGGTCGTGCAGCATGCTGTCGTGCAGCGTGGGATGGCACATGTCCCGCACGCCGGACCAAGGCAGCACATACACGCCCCGCCCGCCGGCCGGGTTTGGCACGACGAGGACCAATCCATGCCGTGCGTCCCGCCGAACCCGCGCCCCGGCCAGCGCCGACGTCGTGAACGGCACGCAGACACCCCGCTCCTCAAAGGTGGCGGACTGGTGCGGCGCAATCGGTGAGGGAAGGTCCATGCGGAAGAGTCCTGAGGAAACAGGATGATCTTAGCCGGAACTGGTGAACACACCGTAAACGTGGCTTGGACCGGGCGTCACGTCATCGAAGCTGGGACGTCCGGTCAGCTGCCGCCAATGGTGCCAAAGCAGCCGGGCCGCCAAGGCGCGGCTTGGGCGCCAAACCTCGGCCAATGCGCGCAATGCCTTCGGGTCCGGCCGGCTCGACAGGCCCAGGATGTCGGCCGCAGCGCTCGCGATCGCGACATCGCCGGCCGGGAAGACGTCCTGACGCTCTAGCGCGAACAGCAGATAAACCTCCGCCGTCCAGGGACCCAGGCCACGCACCGCAGTGATGGCCGCGACCGCGTCAGCGTCCGAAAGGCGCTCCAGCGCCGTGCCCGAGACCTGGCCGCTGACGAAGGCCGCAGCGAGCAAGCGCGCATGGGCCGCCTTCGGACGGGATAGCCCGGCCGTGCGCAGCGCTGCTTCACTCAACGCCAGCAGCCCTTCCGGCATCAGCGCCCCAGGCAGCGCCGCTAGGCGATGCCAGATCGCGAGCGCAGCCTGATTGCTGATCTGCTGGCCGACCAAGATCTGCAGCAACCCGGGAAAGCCGCCGGCGCGCACCCGCCAAGGCAGCGGGCCGGCCGCCCGCTCGATCCGCGCCAGCCTCGGATCATGCTCGATCAGCGTATCCAGCGCAGCGCGCATGGGCGCTGGCGGGTGCGGAAACGCGGTCAGCCGCGCCGGGCCAAGCGCTGCGTGCGGGTCAGCGCGTATGACAGCGAACGAGCGGATTGGGGAAGTCGGCGCAGCCCGGGAAGACGATTTCGTTATCGCCCCGGCGTTGCACGTGCAGCTCATCAGGCGACTCGCAGCCGAAGCCGACCGCAGGGCCGGCCCCGATACCCAACAGACCGGACCCGCCCCCGGCAGCCGCGAAGCGGAATTCAGCGCCTTGCGGCGACGTGCGCGCCGTCTCGATCTCGCGCTGGGTCAGCAGCTGCTCCGTGATGGTCGCGCGCAGCACGAGGTCCCGCGTGAAGATCACGATCGGCTGCGACAGGCAGGCCTGATTAGACAAGCCGCTCGGCGCCGGGAAGATGCCGCCGGTCCAGGTGCCGAACAGCCAGGCATGCGGGGGCAGGTTGGCGTCCTGCGCCACGGCCGGAGCGCCGACGGGTGTTACGGCCGAGGCAAAAATCAGAGCGGCGAGCGGAACGGCGAAGCGGCGCATCAAATAGACCTCATATGAAAGCTTGGCCAAATCCTAGCCTCGGCGTGCGCCGCGCGGAAGCGCCAGCCGCGTGCGGGCACCCTATGGTGATTGCTGCCGGCGTTGCAGCGTGGCATGGCAGGCGCAGGCTTTTGGGATCCGTCATGCTTCGCCGCTTCTACGACCGAGTGCTCGCCTTGTCCGCCGACCGGCGTGCGCCCGTGTGGCTGGCATTGATCAGCTTCGCCGAGAGCAGTTTCTTTCCGGTTCCGCCCGACGCGCTGCTGGTGCCGATGGCGCTTTCGCGACCGGACCGGGCATTTCGATACGCGCTGATCTGCACCCTCGCCAGCGTCGTTGGCGGGATGCTGGGCTACCTGATCGGCTATGCGCTCTATGATCAGGTCGCGGCGCCGCTGATCCACTTCTATCATTACGAGGACGCAGCGGCCAATTTCGTTGAAAAATTCAACCAGTACGGGCTCTGGGTCATCCTGATCAAAGGGCTGACCCCGATTCCCTACAAGATCGTCACCATCACCTCAGGCCTCGCCCACTTCAACTTCGGCGTGTTCGTCGTCGCCAGCGCGCTTACCCGCGGCGTGCGGTTCTTCCTGGTGGCCGCGCTGATCCGGCGATTCGGCGAACCCGTGCGCGCCTTTATCGAGCGCCGGCTTACCCTTGTGACCAGCCTGACCGCAGCGGGCATCGTCGGCGGCATCCTGCTGCTGAAATTCATCTGACGAGGACGGCGCGTATCTCGTCCAGGATGGCCGGGTCGTCGATGGTGGGCGGGGCAGGGGCGTCGTCTCCGTCGGCCAGCTTGCGCAGGCTGCCGCGCAGGATCTTGCCGGACCGAGTCTTGGGCAGTCGCGCCACCACGCGGGCATCCTTGAACGCCGCCACCGGCCCGATCCGCTCGCGCACCAGCGCCACCAGCTCGCGCGCGACCTCCGCGGAGTCGCGGTCCGCACCGGCCTTCAGCACCACGAGGCCGAGCGGGACCTGACCCTTCAGCGCGTCGGCCGCGCCGACCACCGCGCATTCCGCCACATCCGGATGGCTCGCCAGCACTTCCTCCATGGCGCCGGTGCTCAGCCGGTGGCCGGCGACATTGATCACGTCGTCGGTGCGGCCCATCACCCATACGTCGCCGTCCGCGTCCACTTGGCCGGCGTCGCCGGTGCGATACCAACCGGGATAATCAAGCAGGTAGGCCGCGCGATACCCGTCCGCATTGCGCCACAGCGTCGGCGCGCAGCCCGGCGGCAGCGGCATCCGTATGGCGAGGTTGCCGATCTCGCCCCGTGACAGCACGGCGCCGCCGTCGTCCAGCGCGTGTACGTCATAGCCGGGGCAGGCGCGTCCGCCGGCGCCGGGCTTGAAGGGGAACAGGCCATAGCCGCGGAATCCCGCAGTGATCGGCCAGCCGGTTTCGGTCTGCCACCAATGATCCACGACGGGCCGGCCGAGCTTGCCCTGGATCCAAACGGCGGTCGGCGGATCGCATCGCTCGCCGGCCAGGAACAGCGCGTCAAACCGGCTCAGGTCATGCGCCGCCATGTGCAGCCCGTCCGGGTCCTGCTGCTTGATCGCGCGCAGGGCGGTGGGTGCGGTGAACAGCACGCGGACGCCGTGCTGGGCGCAGACGCGCCAGAATGCGCCGGGATCGGGCGTGCCGACCGGCTTGCCCTCGTATAGAACGGTCGTGCAGCCGGCGAGCAGCGGCGCATAGACGATGTAGCTATGGCCGACCACCCAGCCCACGTCGCTGGCGCACCAATAAACGTCGCCGGCCTGTACGCCATAGATCATGTGCATGGACGCATGCAGCGCGACCGCGTAGCCGCCGGTGTCGCGCACCACGCCCTTCGGCTTGCCGGTTGTGCCGGAGGTATAAAGGATATAGAGCGGATCGGTGGCGAGGACCGGAGCAGGAGCGTGCGGCGTCGCGACCGCCTCCGCCGCAGTGAAATCATGGTCGCGGCCCGGCGTCATCGCAGCCGCCAGCATGGGACGCTGCAGGATCAGGCAGGCCTCGGGCTTATGCGCGCTGAATGCGATGGCGGCGTCCAGCAACGGTTTGTAGGCGACGACGCGCCCCGGCTCCAAGCCGCAGGACGCCGAGATGACCACCCGCGGCTCGGCGTCCTCGATCCGTTTGGCGAGCTCGGCCGCGGCAAAGCCGCCGAACACGACGGAATGCACCGCGCCCAGCCGCGCGCAGGCCAGCATCGCGACCACCGCCTCGGGCACCATCGGCATATACACCACCACGCGGTCGCCGGGTACGACGCCGAGGCCGGCGAGTACCCCGGCGACGCGGGCGACGCGGTCCCGCAGCTCGGCGTAGGTGAACGACCGCAGCTCGCCGGCCATTGGACTGTCCCAAATCAGCGCTGCCTGCGCGCCGCGCCCGGCGTCCACGTGGCGGTCTAAACAGTTCTGCGTGATGTTCAGCGTGGCGCCGGCGAACCACTGGCCGAATACGCCCAATGCCGGATCGAACACTCGGTCCCAGCGCCGGGTCCAGTCGATGTCCTCGGCCGCCTTGGCCCACCACGCCTCGGGATCGCTTTGCCAGCTTGCATAGGCCGCGGAATAGAAGCTGGTCCGTTCGGTTTCGGTCATGGATATGGTCCGCTTTCGCCCGGTATCGTGTGACGCCTTCGAGGCGCCATGATCACGCCCTTCGGCCGCCTTGAACAGGCGCTTCATTGTCGATGCCGGCAATGACGCCGGCGACCAAAGGACCTGTTCCGATGACCATCTATCGCCTGATGCTCACCACCGCGCTGATCGGCACGCTGGCGCTGCCGGCGCTGGCGCAAACCCACGTTTCGACGCTGAGCACCGGTCACCACGCCGCAACCCTGCGGCACCGCGTGGTCAAGTCGGCCGGGCCGGTGCATTCCATCGCCGCGCCGGGCGGAGCGGCCGGCACGCCCGTCGCCGGCCCGGGCACGAAGCCGCCTGCGACCGCCGCCGCTCCGACCACGGCCGCACGGACGAATTAGCGATCTGCGGGCCGGAACCGATATTCCGGCCCGCAATCGGACGGCAGGCTATTTCGGCAGCACGCCCTGCAGCAGCTGGCCGCGGATTTCACCATTTGGATTGGCGGCGGTGTGCACGTTGGCATACCACTTGCCCGCCATGACATCGTCCACCTGCGCGTCGGTCAGCGTGACGGTGCCGTTGATCGGTGAGGCTGGGTTGGCGAATGGCGCGGCGACCCCGGCATTGGCGCCGGGTGCGGCCGGTCCGTGGAAATGCGCCGCGCTCGCGGGTCCAGACAGGCCGGCGTATTCGACCGTATAGGTCAGCGCCCGCGTCGAGGGATACAGCTTGGCCGTCATCGTCCCGGCCCCGGCTGATCGCGTGGGCGGTACTGACTGTCGGCCGTCCAGCATGCCGGCGAGCATCACGGGCTGTGCACAGCCCGACAGCAGCAGCATCGCGGCACCCGCGAGCGCCAGTTTGGATTGAAACATATTTCCACCTCGTTATTGTTTCGTATTAATGATGCAGCATGCTGAACTGAGTGTCTTGGCAAATATTGGCTGCCCGCCAGTAAGCCGCGGCCGTGTGCGCCGAATTGGACCGCGCACCGCGCCGCTGGCAGGATGCCGGCTATGACCGATCGCCCGCTTGGACCGCCCGTCGATCCCATGCCTCGCCCGCTGCCGGCGCGCATCACAGTGCGCGGACAGTCCGTGGTGCTCGAGCCATTGCACCGGCGTCATGCCGAGGAGCTATGGCAAGCCATGCAGCAGGACCCGGCTGCGGCCAGCTCCTGGGACTACATGGGTTACGGCCCATTCCCCTCCGCCGATGCAATGGCGCTGTTCGTCGCCGGTTTCGCCAGCACGCATGATCCGATGGCGTGGGCCGTGCGCCCGATCTCGACCGGCGCAGTGTCCGGCTGGATTACACTGATGGACATCCTGCCCGCACATGCCTCGATCGAGCTTGGCCACATTTGGTTTGCGCCTCGTATGCAGCGCACCCGCGCGGCGACTGAGGCAATGTTCCTGCTGCTTCGCCTCGCGGCGGACGACCTTGGCTATCGCCGGCTGGTTTGGAAGTGCAACGCGCTGAATGCGCCGTCGCGCCGGGCGGCGGAGCGGCTGGGCTTCACCTACGAGGGCACGCTGCGGGCGAACTACGTCATGAAGGGACGGCTGCGGGACACCGCGTATTTCAGTATCGTAGGCGACGAGTGGCCCATTCGGCGCGATGCGCTGCTGGCTTGGTTGGACCCCGCTAACTTTGCACCGGACGGCACCGCGCGACGCGGCTTAGCGGAGATCAGGGCTGCATTGGCGCCCTGAAGCCCTGCCAGCCGACGTTCACATTCGTAGCGGATGGAATGCGGATCAATGCGCCGTTCAAAGCCTAAAGTGGTGCCCAGGGACGGGAAGTAAAAACCCGGTCAATACAGCATGTTAGCAACGTGGTGGGACTACCGACGTTCCGCCAAGTCTCAATCCTTTTCGGGGGCGGTGTCCCACTAGGTAGCGGAGATCAGGCAAAAAGAAACCCCGCCAACGGTTGCAGCCGTGACGGGGCCAAAGCAAAGCAAAGTGATGCAGTCGCAGAATACATAAGGCAGGGACGCGCTGCAATCATCCGCTTGCGCGGGGAGTGCGTGGCATGAACGCGCATGTTCAGGGGCTAGTTTCCAGCCCACTCGCGAACGGCAGCGCGGCCGACCCATCCTTCGCCGTGACGTTCTTTAGCTCGGTAGGCGGGGATACGAAGCACGAGGAACGGTTCACGATGCCGACGCTGGCGCAGCGCATTAATAGCGTCACGGCGTCAACAAAGGATCGGCTGGGATGGTTGAAGCTGGCGACCTTTGGCGGTGCCAGGACCGAGAAAGCCTGTCTGCGGAACGATGCCAACGTTCTCAAGGTCACTGGTATCGTGTAATTGCTCACCCCCATTCGTTCAAAGCTTCCTTGACACGGTCACGGCGGGGTCGATTCACGATGGTGCGTGGACCGAGCAGCCCTTGTCACCCTTTCCTGCGATGACCTGATTGCCCTGATCGA
>JAABUY010006430.1_pt1 | contig 11487 bp, 14 predicted proteins | sample 5560271 | NCBI WGS metagenome assembly JAABUY01 (sample SAMN10711886, study PRJNA513374) | rock metagenome | isolation source: Antarctica rocks | place: Antarctica: Victoria Land, University Valley
TCAGACCTTGTGCTGCCCGGGCGACATAGGGTGAGCATCACCATACTTCCAGCCTGGACAAATATTATGTCATGCCTCCCTGCCCCTTATGACATACTGTGCGTCCCATTTGCGCGAAAGCATCAGACAACAAGAAATTCCATGCATCAGCGTAGCTTCAGGACTTGGTGACATGTGAATTGTTCATGTAGGCATCATGAAGCTCTGCAGTCACATGTACATACTGGGATCAGACCAAAGTGTGCGTACAACCGGTTTGCTGAAGCATGCAGTGAGACATCTGGAGATCATGAAGCTGTGACGTGCATGTGAATGTTGATGCCAGATCATTGGACATGCCATGGCAATCACGCTTGTAAGAGGTGTGTTCAACTGTGTAGGGTGCAGTCCTATGCTTAGCCCAAGCAGCACAGTACTTGTTTAGCGGTGGCCAAGACACCACCATTAAGATCTGGAGCTTTGATGCAGCTACTCAGGCCTTCCAGCCGCTGGTATGTTGCAATGCTGCTGCTGATTGCGGCATCTGAAACAGTGTGCATAATATGCAACAGCGTGCGCAGCTTGCAGCACATCCTGTGCTTGTGTGCTGCATGGCACTGCAAGTTGTCGTGGACAGCATTGTTGTGCATCATCACCATGACATCACAACAGTCAGCCAACACCTCAGCAGGCATCTTTCAAGCAACATTGTGTGTTACAAAGTCAACATGCACTCTGCCGCTACCTATGAAAGTCAGGTTCGACATCATCATTGAGCTTTCAAGCAATGTTTGTGATGCAGATCGAGTTCACACATGCAAACGGTGGACATGACAGTGCTGTGCAGTGCCTTACAGTGGAACAGCAGTATCTCTACTCAGCAGACTGGCATGGCAACATCAAGGTACAATGCTACTGTACGTCAGCAGCAAATCAACACGCCACGAAAAATCATTACTGCGGGCACAATTCAAATCCTCAAAGCTGCCTGTGTATGCTGACTGCCTCGCTGAATGTGACATGCATCACCTTGCGGCAGCCTTAGTAAGGACAAACCTCAAGTTACATATGCAGTGTACATTGCATTCATCATCATCATGAGCAGTGTCAAGTCTATTCCTCATGCAAACGCTTGCCAGGACCTGCATTGCTGGACCATGATTGAGTTGAAACATGATTGAGTGTGCAGGTGTGGAGTATGCAGCATGGCCAGTGTATGCAGACCCTCCCTCATGCACACGGCCCCTCATCCCAGCCAACCTATGCAGGCCTAGTCATGGGTTTGCTACCATATCAGGCAAGTCAACATGTTGTGCTCGAGGTTGCTGCTGATGTCTGCCTTGAAACTGACAGGTGGCCTGCATCAGCTTTGCCAACCATTGCCAGCCATCAATCCTGACTGCAGCTCTGTCAGCTTTGCCAAAGTTTGCAACATAGTGTGGCAAGACAGCACCTGCTATTGCTTGGCACTGTAAGGGTCACTGACAAATTGGCTGCTTCACCTGTGTTGGGGATGCAGGGCTACTTGCTGAGCTGTGCTTTGGATGGCAGTGTCAAGATCTGGGCCCCAATCGAGCCCCCCCAACCAAACTCTGTTCTTGAGACAACCCCCAACTACAGCCATCCACCTTCCTGTGAAAATGGCCAGGTGTGCAAGCAGAGTGTAGCAACAGCAGCAAGTGTCTCAACCTCCATTGGCTCTTGCTGCACAGATTGCACTGTGTGCAAACATGATGCTTGACCTGCTGTTCTCGGTGCAGTTGAATCTTGTCTGCATGCCCAGAGTGCACACACTCACCCAGCTCATCACAAGTTTCCAGTAGTTGCTGCGCAGTCATGTCTCTGTGTTTCCATGTGCGGCGTGATTCTGATGTAGTTGCTGGGCAGTCATGCCTGTGTCTCTGTGTGCGGCATGAATCTGATGCTGATATCCTCACTGCAGAAAGAGGAGTATGGAGGCATCCTGGCCATGTGCGGCACCTCTGATTCCAAACAGTCAGCAGTAGTTCTCACCTCACACTCGCAGGAGAACATAATACGCATGCATGGCCTGCCTGATTTTGAGGACCGAGGGCAGCTTTCGGCTATCAAAGATGCACGAGCTCTAGCTGCCCTACCTGGTGGCATGATTGCAGCTGGAGATGCAGCCGGCACAGTCAAAACATGGCAGTGGCGATAGCAGGGATTACATTGCTTTTGTTCTTGAAGCTGTTTGAGGGTTTTGCATGCGTGGACCTGATGCATGTTCAGCTGTTTGCTTTGCACCCTGTCTGCCATCAGCTGTTGCTGCGTTCTCCCTTGATAGAGGCAGCATAATAAACATTGTTCAACAGCAAGTCACTGCAGATGCCTGCCCTCATATTCATGTGATGAGTCACTGGTCAGGCTGAGGCAGATGTTATTTCAGAATGGTTTTGCTCAAACTATGATACAGCTAATCAGGATCTTTCATGTTGCAGATTGCCAACCATGGGCAATCAAAGGTCATGGTGCTTTACGTGATTGGGTTCATGACATTTTACATTGCCTGTCGTCCTGATCATTTCAAAGTGATTCAGCAAACAACTGCTGTCCATCTGCTAGGTGCAGCTGGGAAGTCACGCACATCATGACAGGACCTTACAGATCCTCAAGCAACAGCCCTAAGCAAATTTTACCATGCATGAGGAAGTTCGAAATGGAGGTCGTTTCAAAATCCTCCACTTCCCTGATTGGCACGTTACAATGCTGTGTCGGCACTTCTCAAACCACTCCTCTTAGGCACTCCTTCTAGGCATGACACACATCAGGCTGCAATCAACACGGTGCAAACCAGTTGGTTTCGGAGCTGGCTGACAGCATTTTGGTTCGATGATCACCGCAACGCATGCCAGCCTGACCGCTGACGCTTGCACAGCCCTTCCAATTGCGGGATTGTGACCTACATTTCATCTCGGAGGGATCTACTCACCGTGAGGCCGCAGCAGTTGCAATAGTACAGCAACGCATCGCATGCTGTGCAGAGGATCTTCCGGCTGCTGCGTATCCCGATGTGTTCCTGTTGGGTGGAACATCTGGGATAGGTAAGATGGTGATCAATTTAATCTCCTGAGAACAGCAACTTTAACTCACTTTCGACTGCGCCGCAGAAATACTCTGACCAATGGTGCCGGGCTGAGTGCCAGGGTCGGCCTGCAGAGGCAACAAGCCGGGTTGCATCTCAGCACACGTTGTAGTCTGAGTCAATACAGCCTTATCACGACGGTAGCAACAGAGCAAGCTGAATCGGGATGGTTGCAAAGTCTGTACGCAGTTGGACAGCAAGCTGATCAGCTGGTGCAGCACCAACTCGCTGGTGCGCCCAGGCCTCTATCAGCTCTGGTCCCTCAACTCTGCTCCCTCAACACACAAGAGGCAAGTGGCTGCTTGTCTGCCTGCAGGTGTGACGTCAAGCACGTATGTTGTTGTATTGGCAGCAGGTCTGCTCACAAGTTTGTCCCCATGCACTCTCAGTGTGTTGCCCTTGACCATTGGCTATATTGGTGGCTACTCAGCTGACAAGCCCAGCAACAACTCCATACTTGTCGGCAGGTAGCTGGTGAGCTGTCAATCTCTGCAAACCTGCTGCAGAATCTCAGCCACTAATCTGGTCTCATGGTGTTGTGTCTTTCCAGAGCTGGCGCATTTGCTCTGGGTCTGGCCACCACTCTTGCTCTACTGGGCATGCTGTCGTCAGCAGTTGGAAACGCTTATGGCCAGATAGGCAATGCTCTGCCCTTAGGTATGACTCACTTGCAGCACTATAAAAGGATGTATGGCTCTAAGACTGGAGCAGGCTGCTATGCACATTTGCACTCCGGCTGCATCAAGCTGCGAATTTGTCACCTGAGCTTTGTTCGACACCATCAGCACAGTATCATGTCATGTCAGCTCTGCTGTGCTCTGATGAAACATGAGCTGTTGTAAAACAGTACATTAGCCCTTTGGCTGTTTTTTAGATGAACTGCTTGCGATGCATCTGAGGCATATCCTTCCGTGACCGTGCGCCAAATGTTGTCATACTGAATAGGTGCAAAACCTTTTGTGTGGATTCTCAGTTGCAAAGCAAAAGACTCAGCTGACTGGGTCATACTGTCAGAGTGCCTAATGATAGATTGCTTAGGAAGCTTTGATTGGTGAAGTCAAGGGGTCTTTGTCAAATGGGCCTTACAGGGTGCACAAGACAGGCTGCTCTCGAGAGACAAGACTTGTCCGGCATGTACACAGCTCATCTTGAGCCAGAAAGCGACAAAGTTATTGTTATAGTTGTTGTTAGTATGCTCAGTGCAGGAAGTCTACTTCAGCTCCTACCTTCACAGCAAGTCAATTTGAGTAATCTCAAGACCATACCCGCCATTTGCATGCTGCATCTGCCTGGAGCTTTCATCTCAAGCATGGCAGTCGCCCTGGATCAGTCGGACGCTGATACATGGGCTCCTACAGGTGTGAGTCTGGTGGCCATTGCCATGGGGCTGAATCTGCTGGAGCTGCTTCCTTTCAGGCTGCCATCTCTGGATGTTGACGTGCGCACTCTGCAGGTCCCTCCTCTTCTGCAGGTAGGTTCTTGAATGCTGCTGCTACCTCAGGAGCAATAGCATCTTGACAAATGCTTACCCACACCCCAAATCTGGTTGTCTATATGCTTTTTGGGGTTTTTACTGCATACTGTCATTTGACAGCTACTATGATGACTGAGTCTGCGTTCAACACAATAAACAGTACTTTGACCACAACAGGGTGAGTTGTGCAGGCCTATGCTGCTGGCCTCACCTTTGCTCTGGCAGCATCACCATGCAGCACTCCAGTGTTGGCTACGCTGCTTGCCTATGTATCTACTGCACAGCGCCCCTTGGAGGGTGGCGCTCTGCTTCTGGCGTACACTACTGGGTGAGCTGACAGCATGATGTTTTGCCTAATGTGCTGTTTGCATGACATGTCTTGCCTTGCATTGATTGAGGCACTGGGAGATGGGCAAGGTGATAGTTGCTGTTGAGAGATGCGTACTGTATAAACTGATTTATATGTTTCTACTTCCAAAGATGGCATTGTTAGCTTTGCAGTCAGCCAATGGTGCTCTCTTGTCTCTGCAGGTATGTTGCACCGCTTCTAGTGGCTGCAACATTTACTGGGGCTTTGAAGAACATTTTGGCACTACGACAATACAGTGCAGTTGTCACTCCTGCTAGTGGTGTGTTGTTGCTGGCTGGCGGCACGTATGCATTCCTGTCTAGATTGTCAACTTGAGAGGCGCGTTGTGCTTGGCAGCCTGTGTAGCTATGCGATTCCTGCTCTGCTCATGAGCCAGATGGGTTAGCGCTTCTTCTTTCAACTGTACACAGGTGTCACTAGGTTAGCTTGCTGTCATTGACTGTACCACAGCCCGCCTAATCTAGCTAAATTTGCCATTGACAGACACTGATATGTGACAAATCTGCAGCTTCTGTGCTTAAGCAAGCTGAAGTCGAGAAGTGGTGCGCCATAAAGACTGGAAGTGTGCACAGTGACGTACAATGTTCTCCAGCTGACGTGTACCTGGTTAGATGATGCCATGTTTTCTAGGTTCCGGTACCTTTCTGCCCACAAAGCTGTGGTGTCAAATTTGAAGCTCATGTTTGGCTACGTAGCAGGGAGAACTTTTCAGACGGACGGGTCCGAGCATTTGCTTTCAACTGTAGATGGGTGTTGCAAGGTTGACTTGCTGCCATGGCAACGCAAGATGCCGTTTTTGAGGAGACAAATCATGCAAGCAGTGTTGACATCAGGACAGAATTGCATTGACAGTACCACAGCCCGCATAATCCAGCTGAGATTACCATAATTGGATATTTTCATACAACTGATCTACAGCCTTTGTGCTTGCACAAACTTGAGTCAGGAAGTGGTGCAGCCGTAAGGACTGGACTTGTACAAAGATCTGAGATCTACTCTAGAGACATACAGTAGTGTTGACAACGTTCAGCTCACATACTTGCTTAGGATGATGCCATATCTATCTTGCAGCGGTTTTTGACCACAAAGAGGCAGTTCGCCCCTTCCTATACAGCAGGCAGATCCTGCAATGTGTCACTCACAACATTTGCATGTATGCTCTAGTATGCTCAAGAAAGTTTCTTTCAGCGCACCTCTCGCCCTTCTGACGACAAGTGGCCACGGACTCTTAAGAAGCTGCCTTGACCGCAGGGTCGAAGCGGCGAGTCTTCCGCGCAATCTGCGGAGGACCTGCGAAGTATGATTGTGTGCACAGTAGGGTGCAAACCGAGCAAGCACGTTGAGTTTTGTACGATGTTTGGTCAAAGACTTTAGTTGAAGATTTATATTCACCAATTGGAGGGTGCCTTTCCTCTTCTTCAGATTCAAAAGGCCGAGCAGAAAGAGTCAAACAAGAAACCAATTCAGCAGTGTCGGCAGACCAGGGTTGCATTGTATCATGCACACTTCCACTTGCTGGCACGTCGTTGCGCGGACAAGACGTTTCATTTGTCATTGGGTGCTTTAGTGCTAGAGAGCAGGGCAAAGCAGCTCAGGCTCCCCCATGGTGCTTGCCTCTTTAGCGACCGCTGTATCAACAGCCAAATGCTGGTTGTGCTGTCCTTATCCGTCTTGTGTTCATCGTCAGTTTCTTCCGAGCAAGCAGGACCAGGTGCGTGCAGCACAGCTCTTCACTGTTCCAGTGCCAAAAGGCGACCATGCGTTGTCTTCAGGGTGTCAATGGTTGTGTTGCTGCAGAGTGCCTGGGCAGCCTCGGGCTCTGAAAGCAGTAGATCTAATCACCAAACTTCCAGTTTCACAGTGCTCCGTGAAGTGTGTAGTGCTGGAAATGCTGAGGTGTAGTGTCATACTTCCTGTTGAAGCCTCTGACTTGTTGATATTTTCTGATTTGTTGATGTTCAACAGTTTCCTTGGTGCAGAGGAGAGATTCAGAGGGCCTGACAGAAGCTTTGCTGCTAGTGAGAGCATGTACTACCATAAGATGCAGTTTTTGCTATGTGTGACATACCCTCAGCAGGATACACAGACAATGATTGAGCAGGCTCATGTGGTGAAGTTGCACCTGGCAATGTGCTCATGGTTTTATGTCTGTGTAGACTGAAACTCGCCAGCACTTGCCACCAGAATATGTCAGCTGCCAGCAGCCTCTTTCAAGCTTGCCAGATCAAGCTCTCGAGGCTATTGCGCAACACCTGAGCCCTAGGTCAATGACCGCCTTGTCATCTACCTGTCGGCACCTGCAGGGGCTGATCATGCAGGAAGCGTGAGTGGCACACTGCCCTTGTCAAGCTGGATATAATGTCAAGATGTTCACACTATGAATCACTGTAGGTTCTGGCAAAAGACGCTTCAAGCATGCTATCCAGTGTGGGCCGCTAGCGGTGTATCTTCAGCACCAGCAGGGTGTGGCCCCACTTGGAGACAGCTGGTGGCAGCTGCCACAAGACTGCAGCCTCCAGGGCTGCATGACAACAGCCACATGTGGCCTGACTATAGTCCTGCCATCACCAAGCAATTGTGGAATTCAGGTAGGCTTTGCAGCCCTGGCGCAAGCAGTCAAAGCTTGTTTTTCTATTCAAAATACCTGAGGTATGGCCCATCAGTGGTGTGTTCTTTTACAGGCTTGGAGGGCTCAAAGTTAGATTTCCACCTGTGCCATGCTGTAAATGCAGTAGACCAGCAGGCATCAATGGGACTTGTTTGTCAAGAAGAGGTCCTGTCTGCTCGCCTGAACTTTGTATGCTTCCTGCTGTTCTCACAGCGGCAACTAGCAAGAGCAGCCAAGATCTTAATGCAGGTAATTTGCCTGCGGACCCTGCTGGGTCTTGTCGTAACAATTGCCTACCTAGAGGTGCTTGACACGTTTGCAAAGGTGATTGTACAGCTTGTGCAGATGTTGGCAACCATCATGCAGCCAGCCAACCATGACAACCAAGGTGAGCCAGAAACCGTATTGCAATACAATGGCTGGGATACAACCAGGGTGGCAGCATCTGCAAGCTCCTTCCTCATTGAGCTGCTTCACATGCGGACTGCTAGCTCCAGTCCCATGTCCGTCAAGTCACCTCAAGAGTTCCTGGAGGCCTGTCAAGGTAAGTGTGCTCTCATCAGTCTTGTACAAAACGGGTGAGGCAAACTTCCCTCTGCAAATGCAGTCCATTCAACGTCACTCTCCTTGAAGCTGCGATAATTTGATCGCAACATCCACCCTGTGTCCAGGAAAATCAAATGCTTGCAAGCAGTCTATGTCATGTAATGCTCAAAGCAATCAGCAATACACACCTTTCTGCATCAAGCTGCATGGTGTGGATGTATGCCAACCTTGCAAGCCACAACTTGCTGTGCTCAGCTGTGTGCTAGATTATCACCATGTGCGCATATGCAGATCCAAGCAGAGTAGCAGCAAGGCTGCCAGAGACTGACACCTTTGAGTAGTATGGCGCACAGTATTTTTGGCATGATTTGCAAGAAGCATTGGCTGTATTGTTGTTACTAGATGTTGTCCCCCGTCAACTTTTGCCTAATCAATATGAAGACCCTTTCAGAGCTTCCACCTGGGCATTGTGCAACTCCAGCTGTCAGATGCTTCTGGACACCCTTGCTTCAGCAGCAGCTGCTGTCGGGGTAAGCCATTTGCTTTGTGGGCATCTTCACGCAGCGGCTGTCGTCAGGGGGTCGACGTGCTGCCTGCACACTTGAGACGTGAGGCCAAATCCTACCTCACGCTGCAGCTGCTATCCCTGATCATCACTATTGCAGGAAGAGTTGAAGTGTTGCAGTAAGCAAAGTGGGCCTTTTCCCACGTAGCTTTGCGCTAAAAATTTTCGTGCTCGCAGGGAGGCGTTTTTGGTTGTAGCTCACGCCTGATGCGCAGGAGCTTTCCATTTGAAGAACAACTTTTCCAATCTACCCCAATTCCAGGATATGGCGCATGCCAGTTGCAGCAGATATATGCAGGCGCTCTCCTTTTGGCAAGGTGATATACGCGTATCAAACCATTTCAGCCTATTTATGAAGGTGCTAAGTGTGCCTGAAGGCCTGCCTGCATGCTTCTCCTGCATGTATGCCATTGATGCAGACACCTCTGCTGGCAACTGCACTGTGTGACAATTTGTGTTCTTGACATTTCATGCTCTTTCTGCACGATGTCACATGCAGCAGATTCTGCACATGATGTGCAGCACATGCAACGTAATGTTGCCAAGCAACCTTTGTCTTTGCTGCTGCAGGCCAGGTGTAGATGACCTGTCACAGGCAATTCAATCGCATGGCTGTACTTTCAGCGGGAGTGGACAATGTCTCCGAGCTGTGCAGTGCTTCAAGATGTACTTTGTGATGAACCCTGTGCCATTGAATGCGGCAAACAGCACTGCTGAGAACTGCATTCGTGCTATTGCTGAGCAGTATGCACATCAGTGGATAGCAAAGGTACGCTTGTGTGATGACCATGGCCTTGAACCATAGCTGGCAAGTCATGCCTTGTAGATGTGCTTGTGCAACTGTTGCATGCGTACACTGCCCTCGTGATCTGGTGTACAAACATAGGCCTTGCGTGTGGTGAAACTTTTGATGCAAGTTTCTAAGGAACATCTGTAGTGAAGGACAATAAGGATCCACCACACAAGTCTGCTTTGAGCACAGATCCATGCATGGCCTGCATTGGTCTTCTCGTTGCTTGCTTCCTGCAGGAAAGCTTGATGCGCTGAGTTTCTTTGCATGCACTGAGGTTGCTCTCGGGACACACCTGGCCATCTCTGGCCATGGTCAAGGCTTAGCAGTCCAAGATGCTGTCTCCATTTGCAGCCAACTCCACTTTGACTGAAGTCAGTATTCATGACTGGTCAGCCCCTGTCTCAGCTGTCAACTGTTCTGGTGCGTGCCTGCAGGAGATGCCTCTGTGTTGTACCTAGCCATGGACTGGCAGCACATGCTGGTGCAGCTGCTGATGGGCAACCCAGACAGGAGAGCTCGTCTTGCTGATGAACTGGACTGGACATGCTTCCTGCTCATGGAGAAAAGCAAGCAGTGCTCTGGCTTTCTAACCAGCAAGCAGTACCTCATCCTCAGCGTTGGGGTCTGCATCTTTGCTTTGCGTCAGCTTGGCTGCAGTGATGCTGTCATCACCTGGGTGCAGGACCATGCCCAGGTAATTGATGTGACTCTAGCGTTGTCTTGCTGTTCAGCAAACTCAGCAACCAAACTCCATCGTACTTCCTGTACCATTGGCTTTTGCTGCCCAGTCCCCTTCTTGGTCAAAGCACATGGTACTTGTACCCCAAAGGGAAGCAGTCAATGTCAATTGTGCATGCTGCAGCTGTTGACACATTCAGCACATACAGGGCTCGCTCTGCTAGCCACGACTAGCCAGCACTGTGAAAAAGCTTGCAGGTACTTGCATATGCATTCCTGCGTGACGCTGCATATGCATCTGACCAGCAGAGTGCAAAGCACTGGTTAAATGGTGGGATTTTGAATTAGAAGTGACACATGATGTGCCATATGCAGATGGCAGAGGCTTCAGAGCAAGCTTTCATGACCTTTTGGAACAGCAATGCAGCAGCAAGGGAAGTGGCTCTATCATGTGCCAATGCACTGCACCACCAGCACACCCTGATGACCCGCAGCAGCCAGACAAGTGCCAAGAGTGTATTTCTCAGCCCTCCAGCCGGTCTTGCACCAGAGCACACAGACATATTGAATCATTTCGCCTGTTGCCTGTTGGATCTGGAACACCGTGCTGCAGCTGACTCAATCTTGCACAACATAGATATGATTGAGGCAGAGGTTTTGCAGTGAGTCAGAAGCTGAACTTATTATAACAAGTTGAGTGGACAGTCTTGGACAGCAGCAGCGCCCACAAGAGCAAAAAGTGGTTTGACTGCTGTTTCACGGTACAAAGGCTGAAGATGCAGCAGTTGGCCAGCAACGCAGTCTCAGACAGCAGCAGAGCCAAATTGCTTGACATGTTGTAAAACAGCAGCTGGACTTATTACAGGTGGGTGGCAGCATGGCTCGGGCGGCAGTAAGGCCCTTTTTTGACCACTCAAGAGTAATGGCATCTTTGGTTCAGGCTGCATGTTCAAGGAGCCAACTGTTGATCAGCAAGCAAAACAGGCTCGTGCCCATTTTGGTACTCCTTCGGGTATACCTCAATATGGTAAGATCTCTCCTCCTGGTCATTGACCATCAGGTTTCGCATTCAGTACAGTCAAAACGTAGCGTGTCTTGCTGATTGGCTTGATTGACGCTTTGTTTGACAAGAACCACAGCTACGTGCATGATGAGTTTGTTTGCTTGCCTGGTTGTCGTGCTTCTTGACAGATATATGACAGTAGGTAGTCGAAGATTGTAGCTGATACTTCTGTGTGTTCCAATGTGCCTGTACAGTGGCCTGTTAAAGTGAGTGCAAAAGGAAACAGCCTATGTGTTGCACGCATCTATTTGTAAATCTGTGGTCTGTACTTGCAAGAATTCTCTGGGCCACAGGACTGCTCCTTTTGC
>JAABUY010006431.1_pt1 | contig 11483 bp, 12 predicted proteins | sample 5560271 | NCBI WGS metagenome assembly JAABUY01 (sample SAMN10711886, study PRJNA513374) | rock metagenome | isolation source: Antarctica rocks | place: Antarctica: Victoria Land, University Valley
AGATGTCGGAAAACAGCGGCGGATTGAGGCCCCTCCGCGCGGCCCCAGACGCATACTTCAAGGCAGCATGAGTTCCCTCTTTGTCCGCTTATGCGTACAGAAAGGCCGTTTCGTTAGTTCAGGCTCATCAGCGAAATTCCACCACGAGCACGGACGCTATCTGCTCATTCGATCGCCCTGCCTCCGCAGGGATCGTAGCTTGTTCTTATTACGTTCTGGTAGAGCTGAAAGCCCTACCCCGCCAGTTGCTCGTTCCAGTCCTTCGCTTCGGGCCGCAGGCGATCGAACTTTCGCCCGCATCCAGACGCCAGCTCGTGCAGTCGCTCGGCCAGCAGCTCGCCCCCGGTTCCCTGGTCTGTCGCTGCGACAAGCTCTCCGTGCGGCGGCAGCAACCCTCGCAACGCTTCCCCCGTCTCTAGCCCATAGCCTCCACCCGTCGAGACGTACAGCGTGCCATCCCGCCAACCCTCAAGGCTGGCAAGGCTCAAGGCGTCGATCGCGCTCTCCGTCACGGCAAGCCGATCCGCGACGGCGGGATGCCCAAGCCAGAACAGCGTCTTGGTCCCGCCCTTGCTGAACCCCTTGTAGTTGGGGCCGCGCATTTCCCAGCCTGTGACCGATCCCGTTGCGCCCTGGTGCATGGCCCATACCGTGCCATGGATGCCCTCTCGTAACGCCTCGAACTGCAAGGCGCGCGTGATGCTCTCTGCCGGCAGGCACCGCTTGTCTGCCAGGTAGCTCCATCCTGGCGAACCTGGCTGTAGGCGTGTCGCCTTGCCCCAAAGTGCATCGCCCTCGAACACTGCCCCATCGTCACCCCGACGCATCGGCAGCAGCCTTGGTGCGATCCCTGCGAGGGGCCGCAGAGCCTTTCGGGCATAACCGAGATTGCCCCCCCAGACATGCTGCGCGAGCGCCAGCACATCACCGCGCCGATCATTCAGGGGATCAAACCAGCCTTTACCTTCGTGAGTGACAATGACGATCCGACCGGCTCCCTGGCGATACTTGGCAGCTCGACGTGTGCTCTCGCGCGCATCCAGTTCCCAGCCGGCCGCTTCCAACACGCTTCGGCAGTCAACTCGGGCGCGCAGCTCTACCAGCTCATCAGCATCCAGTGTCATTTGATCCTCTTGTATCAAACCCTATGTTCAAACGGCACCCGCACCTGCAAATACATCGCGCCATCTTCGGTCTAGCCTAGTATCTCCACCACCATGCGGGCATCCTGTGCTCAAGGTGCTGCGGGTCTATCTTTATGGCGAGACATGAATACAACACAAGCACTACTGCTGAGAACATCGTAACAAGAGCTGATTGCATCGCGTCTTGCCAGTGATGCTAGAAACCAAACACAGTAGTCGTCCCTATCCCGCCGATGATCGTCAGAAACAGTCCTGTCAGGATGAACGGTCGCAGCAACCGGAGGAACACCACCATCACCAGCCGCAACGCGGCCAGGAGGACAACAAGCACCAGCCACGCAAGGAAGGCCAGGAAGCGCCCTGCCAGGGCGAGAACGCCCCTGGCAGGGATGCGGAGGGCGGGAAGGTTCAAGAGCCTGTCACTCACGTTCCTGCCCTCCTGTGGCTTACCTGACGCCGATGCAGCGCAGCTCGGCAAACGGGACTTCAACCCTCGCGGTCCCGATCTGCACGAACGCGAAGTCTGCCTTGTCGGATCGAAGCTCGGTCATCAGCTCCCCCTGCTCGCCGTCAACTTCCACGACGAAAACCGGAGCCGAATGGGCCTTGGGCGTCGAGGCCACCAGAACCGGGCTTGGCTTCACGCTCGGCCTGGGGATCAACGGAGCTGGTTCAACCTCGGACGCCGGAGGAAGTGGAAGGTCCACCAGGCTAGGCGACGACGGGCCTGCATCTTCTTCCTGGCTGGGCGCTGCTGGCACAATCGCAAGACCAGGTGCCGCAAGCACCGTCTGCGGCTCTGGCTGCGGTTCTGCCTGAACCTCCTGTTCGCCACCCGGCCCTGCCTTCGGCTTGAGAAAGATGCTGCCCGTGTTGCGGCCCGTGGCGCTCTCGATGATCCTGCGTGCCTCCGTCACGGACAGGGCCGCATTGTGCCCATCCATCGCAGTCTCGATCTCGGCCGGCTGCTTCTGCCAAGCCGTGAACAGCTCGTAGATTGCCCGCATGTCGCCCTCGTCGAGCCGCCTGGACAGGAAGGGCGGCAGCTTGCCGACACTGCGGAACATCGTAACCGCGTAGTCAGTTAGGCCGCAGACTGTGCCGATCTGCTTCCCCTTCATGCCGTCTGCACCGAGCCGCTTCACGACTGCCGCAAGGTCAGAGTTGGACAGGTTGGCCCGCGACTGGTTTTCGATCACCTGGGCAGCAAGGCCAGCCTGTTCCCCCGCCACGATCACGGCGGGAATGTCGGCCAAGCCGAGAAGCCTGGATGCTCTGTAGCGCCTGGCGCCGAACACCAGCATGTAGCGACCATCGACCGGGGCGCGGAGGCCGATCGGCTGCAACACGCCACCTAGCAGGGTGATCGTCTCCGCGAGCTGCTCAAGCTCGCCCTGGTCGAACGTGGTGCGGGGCTGCTCGGGGTCCTCGTCAATGTCCACCAGGCGGATACGAAGTAGGCCAGTGCCGGTGTCACCCGTGGCGGCAGCGCGCAGGTCGTCAAACGCGCCGGGAATGAAAATCGACTTCTTCGGTGTTGCAGGTTTAGCCATGGGTCAGCTCCATCTTCTTGTCCACCACGTCGAAGATCCCGCGTATCTCCAGGCTGGCGTCTTTGACCCCTGAACCCTTCATCTGCCACACTGGCATCCGCTCACTGCCAGCCTTCGCGTAGAGGTCGCGCTTTGCGACGATCGCGGGGAACAGCAACTGTCCGACCTGCTCTGCCAGTGCCTCGAACCCCTCGCGCTCAAGGCGGCTCTTGCGGTCGAACAGTGAAGGCAGCAAGCCGAGGAACAGGGGCTCGGGCTTCTTGTAGTAGGTCGAGACGCCCTTGATCGCCTTTAACAGCTCCGTGATGCCGGCAATCGAATACGAGTTGATACCCATGGGGGCCAGGACTGCATCTGCCGACAAAAGACCGGCATAAGTGCGGTTAGCAAGCTGGGGCGGCGTGTCGATGATGCAGATGTCGTAGTCGTCGTCCATAGAATGCAGGTTGTCGCGGAACATCTCAATGCAATCGCGGCCGGTCTTCTCCACGCCAAGTAGCTGCCGAGTTGACTGCGTGACCGTCATCGGCCCGACACTCGGAACCTTTGTTTCCTCTGAAAACAGTGTCACGCTCTCAATAGGAGAAAGGCTCGCTGCGAGCGTTGTTGTCAAATTCGCCTGCTGGTCGAGGTCGATCACAAGCGTCCGGTATTTCTCCGCGAAGTACCATCCGGCGTGCGCGACTATGTTTGTCTTCCCGACGCCGCCTTTTTCATTCATTACGACAAGGGTTTTCATTCTAGCTTCCTTTTGGGCGCCCGGCACGGCCTGCCCTTCGGTCGGTCAAGTCATCCTCTGGCACGTCCAGTCCGATCGACTTCAACCCTGTCAGCACCATGGCTCTGACTGTCGTTCGCTCCTGCAAGGCCCGCAGCTTCAAGGCGAAATGCAGAGGTTCCGATACCGGAAAGGAAATCGTCACTTGCCGGGGCTCTGCGGCCGGCTCTGCGGCTGTCGGTTCCACGGGCTTCTTTGCCATTCGCATCCAGCTCCCTCCGGCGCCACTGCACCGTTCCATCCGGCTATCATCACATGACCTCTCTGCTACAACAACACGGAGTATATTCAACAATTCCACATGTTGTCTAGTCCGCATGTGTTCAACGAAAAGTGATGGTTTCGAAAGCGTCAGTTTCCGTTGGAAATGACGGGTTTCTTAAGCATCGCCGGCTGACGGCTTACGCCTGATCGCGCTCTTGCCAGGTAGAGACAAGGAAGGCGGCCATCGTACCGGCGAGGTTTACCGCCAGCTCGGCATGCCGAGGCTTCGGCTTGACCGGTCGGCGTCCCTGGCCGTGTGCGTCGCCAACTCGGTTCCTGATCGTCGCCAGGTAGTTCACGACTGATTGGCAGTTACCCAAGATCGCCTTGAAAACCGGCTCCTGCTGCTGGTGAGGGGCAAGGTTCAGCTTCTCGGCCGCCAGCGCCCAAAGCTTCGCCGGGTCGGCGTCGGCCGGATACGGCTCGCTCATGTCATCGAGGATGTGCTTGCATACGGTTTCGATCAGCGCCCGCGCGGCGGTGATCGCTCCTTCCGGGTCGGTCACGCGTCGATCCAGGGCCTTCTGCCAAGCAGCGTGGACGTGTTCGGGGTCGAAGGCTTCCAGAGTAGCCGTGATCGGCGCCACGCCTGGCGCCCGGTCCTGCGCTTCCAGATACTCGATCAGCGGCCGGAAAGCGTTCCATATCAGGGTGCGCCGCTCGGCATAGCTGGGCTTCTCGTATTTAATGAAGCCCCAAAACTGGCTGAGGTCACTACACCGGCGCACGAAATCCGGCAGCTTGCCCTTGGTGTCGGCGCGGGACGCGAACAGCGCCCGTATGTCCTTGTATGCCGGATCGCCGCCATCAAAGCTGCCGCCAGTCGCTGATGCAATCATGCCGTTCTGAAAGCGGATTGCCTTGTCGCAAAGGGTTTCGTCAAAAAGGCCGTCATCACTCTGCATGGCCAAGTCCGTAGTTTTGCCGGCGTGGATCGCCGCGTGCAATTATGATTGCACAGTTGCCGGCATAGTTAAGCATCATGGATTTTCGGATACATCGCCAGCCGGCCATAGGTGGACGAAATGGCCCTGTGCGGCCGCGCCAGTTTCCGCCATACCAGGGGTAAGAATCGTGGCTAGGCGTCGAGTCTCCTGGGGAGGATACTAAAATCGCCGTGACTAAGAAGCCATCGCTAAAGCTGGTCCACGATGCAGAGAGCGTGGCGTACCCACTGCCGGCCGCGCTCGACGGGAAACCTGCCGAGTTTCTGTATCACGCCCTGAGCGAAGGAGTTTTGCATGGTGACGCCGAACAATTACTCGATCGCCTCCCTCGGGAGAGCATAGACCTCTTCTTCACCAGTCCACCCTATGCCGATGCACGCGCCTATAGTCGCATCCATCCCGATCGGTATGTTGAGTGGTTCCTACCATTCGCCCGGGGCATGTACCAAGCATCGAAGCCGACCGGCAGCCTAATCATCAATATAAAGAACCGTGTAGCTAATAAGGGTCCTCTTAAAGGGCAGCGGCATCCATATGTTTACCAGCTTGTAATTGCCCTCCAAAACATGGGATGGCGTTGGATCGAAACCTATGTTTGGGCGAAGCCGAACGGTGTTCCTGGGAAATTCGGACCTCGGACAAAAGACAGCTTTGAGTATGTCTATCACTTCGCCAAAGGACCCAAGCCTTACTTTAATCTCGACGCGGTGCGGGTGCCCTACAAGGCGGATGAAGCCGAGATTGCGCGCCGCAAGCGCGACACGCTGGGACGCCGCAGCACCGAAGCGGGATTTGGGCGCGACCGGACAAAGACTTACCTGCTAGGCGGCGCCGATCCTGGAAACGTTGTGAGCGTACCGCAGACGTACAACCAGCATCGCGGCGTGGCGCACACCGCCGCCATGCCGGAAGGCTTGGCAGAGTTCTTCATCAAAGCCGCATCGCCGGCCGGCGGCATTGTTATTGATCCCTTCGCTGGGGGCGCGACAACGGTTGTTATCGGCCGGCGGCTCGGCCGGCAGGCTGGGGGATTTGAAATCCATGAGCAGTTTGTAGAAGGCGCGCGTCGACGCATCGAAACTGACATAGCCGATGACCTGCTCGGCTATCCAGTAGCGGCTGTAACGGGCTAACGCCGTGACTGTAGAAACGACGATCGATGCCATTCTCGGCGCGGCCACATGGGCACAGCGGATAGCACAAATCCGGCTAATTCCACAGCGGCACGGGACAGAAGATCATAGCGGCATCTATGCCGCCATCGCTAAAGACCTCTACATGCCACACTTGGCGCCAGACTTCGCCTATATCCACGAGTCTCCGTTTTATGAGACCGCGCACTTCTTTCCTGCGTATGATGCCGCCGACCGGCTGACGGCCGGATTTACACGCGTTACAGAAGCCGATCTAACTAGAACCCTCACAGAATGCCCCGGAACGCTTCTCGTGTTCCGCACGCTCCTTGGTCTGACGAAGGAGGAATTTGCCCACTCGTCCCTGCTGGCGGCAGAGCCGCACGATCTCCAGCCGCTTTCAGCTTCCCAGATCGACAGCATGGAACGCACTGCCGTAGAAGCTGACAGGCTAGCCGGCATGGCGGCCGTCAATCGGGCGGCGAGACAAGCCCTTGTCGCGGCAAAGACTGTCGTTGAAGTCATGGACGGAACTCTGTTTGGTGAGGCACCACCTGGCCTCCACAGCAAACAACAGAAGCCGGATACGGCGCGCGGATGGGAAAGCGTCAGGGAGTATGCCTCGGGCGGTGTTCCGCTAAAGGTCTTCTTGCACCAGCGTCATTATGGCGGTGCCTTCCGCCAGGTTCTCGATGCCACTTCGTCTCGCCGTGGTGATCTGATCGAAGATGCCGTAGAGGCGCTGTTCACTGCCGCCAACATTTCGTTCATCCGCACCGGCAGTCACAACCAAGCCGACATTGCGCGACGGTTCGAGGTTCACGTTGCTCCCGCGCCCGATTTCGTTGTCTTCGATCCGGCTGATGACAGCCTCAAGGCTCTGCTGGAATGCAAGGGGACGAACAACGGCGGGACCGCTCGGGATAAAGCCCTGAGATTTGCCAGACTCCGCGTCGAGTCCGTGAGGCTGAACGGGGTGCCGCTTCTTGCGGTATTAGGCGGCATTGGCTGGGCGCGGATCAACGATGCTCTCGGCCCAGTAGTCAGGGACACAGATGGGCGGGTGTTCACCCTTTCTACCCTAAACTCGATGCTTGAGGTTGCGCCCTTCCCTGGCTTGGCTGGCGCTGCCCCCTAGAACGTCGCCCTGGGCTTCGCACACGGCATCATGCGCCCATGAGATTGTGCAATCAGAACTGAATCGTGAGCCCGCGTGATGCAATGATTCTGCGCGGAAAACGATCGTTTTCCGTCGTTTTCTGACACCCCGTTTTTCGAAGACGATCGAATCCGCAAAACTAACCGGAAACTCTATCGGGAACCTCGCCATCGGATATGCTGGGGGCTCGTTGAGTTTCCGAGGGTCCATGTCCCAGCTCGTCGGCTATGCGCGCGTCTCCACGGCCGAGCAAAGCTCCGCCTCCCAGCTCGACGCGCTCAAGGCGGCCGGCTGCGAGCGGGTGTTCACCGAGACCGCCTCTGGCGCGCAGCGCAACCGGCCAGAGTTGCACCAGGCGCTCGACTACATGCGCCAGGGCGACGTGCTTGTGGTGTGGCGCCTGGATCGCCTGGCCCGCTCGGTGCGGCAGCTTGTGGACACTGCGGCCGATCTGCACGCCAGGGGGATCGAGCTGCGCTCACTGCACGACGCGATCGACACCAGCACGGCTACGGGCCGGCTGACGTTCCACCTGTTCGCGGCCCTGGCTGAGTTTGAGCGTGACGTGATCCGGGACAGGACCGCAATCGGCCTGGCCGCAGCTCGGGCAAGAGGGAAGAAGGGAGGTCGGCCACGCAAGCTCGCGCAGAAGGATCAGGACCTTGCCCGTGCCCTTTTGACGGAGGGCAGCACGCCGTTTGCCGAGATCGCGCGCCGCGTCCGTGTAGCTCCCTCGACGCTCTACGGCTATTTTCCTGGCGGCCGGTATGGCGAGTTGCCGCCAGACAACCAGGTGGTGCGGAAGTCGAAGGCATAGGACTCTGGCTAAGCTGGGGTGCTGCCTCTGCGCAGCTCCTTGAAGGAAGCCGCCATGTCCCCAAGCCTTCGCCATCGACCACGGCGCTACGTCGATCCTCGGCATGTTCATCCTGGGAACGATTTCCCACGGCAATTGGCGCTTTGGTTTTTCTCACATTTTTAACGAACGCATCAACGTGTCTCGTGATAATCTTGGTATGATCAACGTTGTTGATTTAATCTCATGGCAATGTCCAACTAATATATTATTGTCTATCTATATGTCTAGATTTCTAAGTTCATTGCCTCTTTAAGTGCTCCTACATATATGCTTGACAGTCCATAATTTATACCACTAGTGCTCGGATTAAATTGTACTCTGTCTTCTCCATGTAATATTCTATAAAGCATTATTATTTCGTCATTCTCTTTCAAGACCCTTCTTGCAACTTGCGGATTTATAAAGATTAGCTTTTTTGATATTGATCTTGGATTTTTACTTAGGCCAAGACTTGTATGAAGCGCCGATAACTTTGTATAAGCCATTGTTTGAACGATCTCTGCTAACCAAGTAGGAAGATCGCTGTCAGCAAAAATCGCACCAGATACTACAAGTGATCGTTTAAAACTTCTGCTCTGCTCATCAGATCTTATAATTTGCAGCAGAGTGCCTGCAAGATCCTTTGTTTGCTCTTTATCGCGCTTAGTTGCTCCTTCTGGTAAGCCATGCTTAATATAAAACCCATATAGGCCCTCAGGAAGCCATCTTCTCGATCTAATGATTAGGGTAATCATGTTCTTATTTGAAACTGAACTACTATCAATTCTTCTAAGTATTGATAAGAATATACTCTTTGAAATCTCACCCCAGGTTTCATCTTTGGTATTTTCAAGCAACTTTACAACCTTTAGAAGTAGTGGTAGATCACTATTTGAACTATAAAGCTTTAGCCATGCGCTAGCACGCTCTACTACAAGTGATTCTGCTATTTTACGATTTTTCTCTGGTATCGAATTAAGGCTCTTAGCTGCAACGTCTAGCCGTTGTATCCAGTATGCCGAGTGTGCGGGCTCACCAGATAATACTTCATCATACTCTGATCGAAATACAGCAGCAGCAATCTCGGTATTTCTTATTCTATAAACGCCCGTTGCGGTTTCTTGTAATATTTTTGCTAGTTCTTTAATTATTAAATCTGATTTATTTTTGATATGTTGGCTTAGGAATGACTGGACATCCATTTTACTATCCAGTATAGCTGTATCTTGACCAATCTTAAAGGGAATTGGAACACTGTCACCAACACTGTATCTTCTTCTTTGATGCTCTGTCGGCAAATATCTTTCTATATAATAATCGTCTTCATTATAATATTCCTCAAACTTTACAATTATCAGATCGTCATCAGTTTTAGGTATAAGATCTGCATTACCCTTTCCTCTAAATATTGGTATTCCATAACCATCACGATTTGGAATCAATCTGATCCAGCCGCTTAGCTCTGCCGATTTTTGCGACTTAGTCATTTAAGTTCTACTCTCCTCATTATGCTAGAGATATGCTGATATATTATACCGTAGTAACTATTTACACTTAGAGGAAACTCTGAATAAGTTTCTACTTCACATCCTAGATGTTCTATGGCTTCTTTTATATCAATATCATTAGCATATTGTCTTGGTAATATCATTCCAATAACATTTTTCTTAGAAATAATAAGGTCTTCTGCTATTTGCAGCTCAATCGTTCTACCTCTATCGTCAACAGCTGAATTTGACCTATCATTAAATAGCCGGCTTAATGCAGATATTTCCTGGTGTTTTACTCCCAGACTATAATCCTCTGCAATTTTGTCCTCAGATTTTGCCTTAGCGCTCATATAGTTTTTACTATTAGTAAAGAATGTGGAGATTATCTTCTCTATGTCTGAAAGATTTGTTCCTACATTAAATCTCTCTCTCTCAAACATTGTTATATAATCTGGGAGAATCCTCGCTGAGAATGCTCCTGTGTCAAATGGATAGATACGTTTTAGAGGTGATATACCAATGTCTTTAATCATGACTACAAAAGGTAACTGCCAGGCTGAAGCCTGTGCATTAAATGTCCATTTATATGCTGGTCTTCCAACAAATAGATAGCATAGTTTTTCCCGGAAAACATTGCACTGTGTCGCAAGTATCTTTGAATCATTTAGTATATCAATTATTCTTGCAGAAGGTGTCGAGTGTACGAATGGAGGTAAGCCCTGTTCTTCTACTCCTAAAGGCGTAAGAAACTCATTTAGCCGAACCACGCGCAGAGACATTTGAACCTCATCGCATAATATTTCTAAGACTGTTTAGTCTCTAGCTTTCTGGTGTCGCGCAATTTTATAAGAGCAGCCTCAGACATTGCCTCCACTTGGGCAGCCAACTCGGGTGGCAACCATACCTCAATCTTACGCCAACGCGTTGGTAAACCGCCTTTCATCGCGCGGAACCGCTGCATGATCCCATACACCCGCTGTCTGGTCATACCGTAGTGAATAGCGGCTTCGGCCTGAGTCATACCGTCCACTATTACGACACGTGCAACCTCGATCGTGGCGGTGGACATGCGGCCTAGCAAGGGTCGCATTGCTTCAAATTCATCCAGCGTCAGTCTGTCGCCTGCCATCACACCGTCCCAGTTTGAAGGAAGGACCTCCGGTGTGAACCGGAGGCCCTGGGGTCTGTCTAGGCTGCAGCGGCCTCGCCGTCCTGGGGCAGCGTTCCGGCCTTCTCGTGGAGGAAATTGGCGGCCCGCTGCGCGGCTGCTGCGGCTGTCACGATCGCCCGCTTGTCCTCGCGCAGCACCTTCAACCAGCTCGCCAGGTAGGAAGCGTGATCCTCGCGGGGCTCGTCGGACACGCCGAGGTCAGCACACAGGAAGGCGGCGCCAAGCTCGGCCACCAGCTCCTCGCGGGCGTAGGGCTCGGATACCTTCGGTGTCTTCTCCAGCCGGTCCAGGCGGCGGCTGTGGCCCGTCCAGTGGATGTGCTCATGGCCAAGCACCGAGTAGTACGATGCCGGGCTCTCGAAGGCGGCGAAGGGCGGCAGGGTGATGGTGTCCAGGGCGGGCGCGTAGAAGGCGCGGGTTCCGCCGTGGCGCAGGTCCGCCCCGACCATCGCGAAGAACGCATCAACCGCCTTCATCCGGTCGGCGTCGGTCAGGCGGTCGTCGGCCGTCTCAGGTGCGAGGGGAATGGGGCGCAGGCCGTCGATCTGCGCGACGTTGAACACGGTGTAGGATTTCAGGAAGGGGATGCGGCGCTCACTGTCCTCGCCCGTGCTGGCGTCCGTCTCGGTCTTGGTGATGGCGTTCGCATACACCACCATGGAGCCCTTCTCGCCCTTGCGGACGCAGGCGCCGACCGCCTGGGCCTGCTTGAAGGTCATCCACGTGGGCGAGGCGTAGCCCTTCAAGGAAGCCTCGATCCAGAGCAGGACCACGTTGATGCCCTGATAGGGGATGCCGTTCGCGCGGAGCGGACGGCTGCTGGTGGCATTACCGCCAGTCCACGGGCGGTGCCAGGCAGGGCTGTTCAACGCTTTATGCTGACCGGGGGGGTGAGTCCGATGTGCCACAGCCGTGCGATGAAGTGACGCACGTCGAACTAGCCAGGGTTCCCGAGCCGTCCAATGTCTGACCCCTGCCATGGCAACCGAGCCGGAGGTTGCCGTG
>JAABUY010006434.1_pt1 | contig 11480 bp, 11 predicted proteins | sample 5560271 | NCBI WGS metagenome assembly JAABUY01 (sample SAMN10711886, study PRJNA513374) | rock metagenome | isolation source: Antarctica rocks | place: Antarctica: Victoria Land, University Valley
GGGCGCACGGCGAGCGTGGCGTCCGCCAGCTGCGCCAGCTGCGGCGCGTCCGCGCAGGGCAGCGGCCGGAAGCTGGCGACCGCGGCCGGGCCCAGGCGCTGCGCCAGCGCCTCCACGCACGCCAGCAGCGCGCGCAGGCTGCCCACTGCGTAGCAGCGCCCGCCGGTCACCTGCGCCGGCCGCCGCGCTGGCTGCCGACGCCTGCCCTGGCAGCAGAGCGCGCGCGGCGGCCGCCGGGCGCGCGCCTCGCACAGCCGCGCGACCGAGCTCTCCGCGCCGGGCACCTCCGCGGCGGCGGCCGCGCCGCAGGCGCCCAGCGCGCCGGCCGGCGCGCCGGCCGCGTCCAGCGCCGGCATGCGCAGCAGCGCCCCGAACAGGCGCTGGTCCCAGCGGTACGGCGCCGCCGCCAGCTCCGAGCCCAGCGTCGGCCCGGGCGGCAGCGCCAGCTCCTGCGGCGCGCCGCGGGCTCCTCGTCACAGCGTGCGCGCGGGCGGTTTCCGCCAGCCTGCCCAGGGCCGGCCGGGGCGCCGCGCCGCGCCTCGGCCACGCCCTCCAGGCTGGTGAGCTCGGTGCCGTCGGTGAGCAGCAGCAGCGCGGTTGGCTCCAGGCCGGCCGGCAGGTAGCCCAGGCCCCAGGCGTCGCTGCCGGCCGCCAGGCGCTGCAGGTGCAGCGCGTCCAGCGCGCGCTTGAGCGCGGCGCCCAGGCGCGTCAGGTCGCGCGCGGCCGCGCCCTTGAGCGCCGCCAGGAAGCCCGCCCAGGGGTGCCTGCGCGCCGGGGCGGCTGTCGCGTCCCGCCGGCCGGGCGGGGTCTGCGCCGGGGCGGCCGGGCGCGCCTGTCGAACGCCTTGACTGCGGCGGGCCCGTCCTCGCACGTCACGAGCGCATACACGTCGCTCCTGTTGGCCGGGTCGCGCTGCCGCACCTGCCCTCCGCGGGGGCTGCCGTCAGGGCGGGCGCGCTCCCGCAGGCCGGCGCACCGGCACGGCGGCGCAGGCGGTACCTTGATGAAGTGCTCGGCGGCGCTCTTGGCGCAATCGAGGAGCGTCAGCCCGCCCGTCGCCCGCTGGTTCATCGACACGCTCGTGTCCAGGACAAAGATGACTATCATCGCGCGCAGCCAGTGCGTGTGCGCTCAGCGCTTCGTCACTGGTGGGGCAAACTCCCGCAGCGCCCTGCCGGCACCGTCGTGGTCACACAACGCATGATCGAACCGGGGGGGGGCTCTGGCAGTGCTGTGGCCCATCGGCGTACCATGCGCACTGGCCCGGCTGTTGCAGCCTCATTCAGCCAAGCTAGGGCTGCTTGAGGCGTTTTGGGGCTCACGACCAGTGCCATCGACAGCCTTGGCCTTTCCTCTCCGTGTCACCTTGTGTCACGGTGTGTGCTGTGCTTCGCCGCCGCGGTTTTGGAGCTGAGGCAGCTGAACTTCTCGCTTAGGCGCGCACCCCGCAGTGCCGCCCGCCATGATGCAGCGCGCTGCCGCCGAGCACAGCGTGGCAGCGCATACCAGCGTGACAAGCAGAGCAGTGCTGGCCTCGCCCAGGGCACCGGCGGGCCTCTGCGCCAGGCGACGCGCGGAGCGAGCCGGTGCGCATGCGTAGGCGACGGCACACCCTGCCAGCCTGCCCACACAGGTCTGCGCCGCTCAGCAAAGGGCCGCACGCGCAAGCTCATACCAGGAGGAGGAGCGTCAGCGCGTGCGACTGTCCTGATTACACAGTCAGCATGTCCCTGAAAGAGCGTGCAACGCGGCGCAGGGCTGCCCGGCTGCCCGGCGCGCCGCGCGCTGGCACCCGCAGCGCAGGCCGGGCGCAGGCCGCGGCCCGTGCGCGCGCACGCCGTGGCGCGCCCGACGCAGCAGCTGAGCCCTGCGCCGGGGCCGCTCGTGCAGCTCGTGCTGGCGCTGCTGTGGCCGGAGGGCCTGGTGCAGCAGTCGCGGGCGGCCGCCAGGGAGGCCGCGGCGTACATCCAGATGGCGCGCCCGATCAACCTGCTGCCCAGCTGCCTCCTCGTCTTCATCGGCGCGTGGGTGCGCGGCCCGCCCGGACGCACGGCTGCGTAAGGACGGCCCGCCCGACACCTGGCTGCGCCGCGCCGCCGGCAGCCACCGCCGCTGAGCGCGCTGCGGCGCGCAGGCCGGCGCGGGCCACTCGCTGCGCCCGCTGCTGCTGCCGGCTGTCTGGCTGATGGCGCTGCTGTCGGGCAGCGTGGCGGTCGCGTCGTGCGTGGTCAACGACTACTTTGACCGGCGCGCCGACGCGATCAACTCGCCGCACAAGGTGCGGCGCGCGCGCCCGGCCCCGACGTCCTCCGGCTCCCGGCTCTCCGTGGCCGACACGCCTGCACGGGGGCGCGCAGCCGCTGCCGAGCGGCGTAGTGCCGCCAGACGGCGCGCTGCTGCTCGCCTCGGTGCTCTACATCGCCGTGCTCATAGCCGCGTGCTTGATGGTGCGCCCCCAGGAGCCCGCCCGGCGCGCAGGCAGGCAGAACCTTGACAATTGATCACGCAAGCGGCGCGCGCCGGGCGCAGGAGCCGCCGCTGCTGCGCGCTATCATCGCGTTCTCGGCGGCGGCGACGCTGGCGTACACGCCGCTGCTGAAGCGGCTGACGGGCGTCAAGACGGCCACGGTGGCCGCCATCATTGCGCTGTCGCCGCTGGCGGGCGCGCTCACGGCCGGCGCGGTGCGCCGCCCGCGCCCGCCGCGCGCCCACGCCGCGGCCCGGCTGGCGGCATTGGAACCCCTGAACCTGCGCCCGCCCCGCCCGCAGGGCTGGGCGGGCATGCGCGCCACGGCGCCGCCGGCCGCGTTTGCGTTCCTGGCGACCGCGCACCGCGAGACGCTGATGGACGTCAACGACACGGCCGGCGACCGCGCGGCCGGCGTGTGGACGCTGCCGGTGGTCGCGGGGCCGCGCGCGGCGGTGGTGGCCGCGGCCGGCCTGCTGGCCGGCGCGGCCGCCGTGGCGGCCGGCGCGGCGCTGCGCGGCGGCGGCCTGGCCTGGGCGGTGCGCGCCGGCACGCCCGCGGCTGCGCGCCCGGCGTGTGCGGGCAGTGCTTCGCGTCTCAGGCGGCGGGCCCGACGGGGCTGCGACGCGCGCAGTGGGCGCGCCACCCTGGCGCGGAGGCGTGGGTGCGCGGCGCGGCCGCGGCCGCCCTGGCGGGCGTCATGCGCCCCGCGTTTGCTGCGCTCGCCGCCATCTGGCGCGGCGGCTTCCAGCCGGACGCGATCGCGGCGGCGGTCGACGCGTCGCTGGCAACCATCGGCCTGGGCATGCTGCTGACCGCCGCCCTCGTCTAGCCCGCTCCCCTGTCCCTGTACGCTCGATCAGAGCCGACACATTTTGGTGCACGGCAGGGCTGTCGCCTGGCTCGGCATGTAGAGCCGCGCTTGGCGGCGCCGGCCTCTTGTAGATTTGACGGTGCGTGTGCGTTCAAGAGCATAAATTGCATGCCCCTGGCTCTCATGATGAATGTAAGGCGCCCTGCATTGAAACTGTGGTGAGCATTTTTGTGGTGAGATGAGCGAGTATTTGTGCTTCGAATTTTGTGGAGCGAAGGGGCAGCAAGCAGCCAGAGCTGATGATGTGCCGAGAGTGTGGCCTGACAGTGGCCGCGGCTTGGGCCAAATGAATGCGTGGAGAGGGTGTGGTGTGATGTACACTTTTGGGCATTCCTTGTATCGAACCAGCAATGCATGTGCATGATCTAACAATGCATGCAAGGTGTGCGTGGGAGCATGGCCGACCGCGCATGCAGCGCAAGTGTGGAGGGGTGTGCTGTCTCCAGGCGAACTCAGATGGAACATTGCGGTAGCTGGTTATGGAATGGACTGACTGCAGGCCTGGAACATTGAGCCCTGCTTTCTGGAGCGGATTGAACCCAAGGTCATGGCGGCGGCAGCGTGCATGCCAGGTGTCAAGACAGAAAGACTGGCTGGCGCCGAGTTGTAACACACGATGACGCGACTCATTGTGTTCGCGCCACGCGCCGTTTGCAAACCACGGACCACCCTGGCAGGGAGCGAAGACAGAAATTGCCCGTGTCAACTCGCGTGCGCTCACACGCCATGTGGCTCAGTCCGTGCAGAGGCCGCCGTGCCGCGCGGCGCACACCCGGCCGGGCGCTCCGCCCGGGGCGCCGGCCGCTCAGGTGGCGTGCGGCCAGCGCGAGGAGCCCTGCAGCCCGTTGCCCTTCTCGCGGCGGCCCTCGCGCCAGGCCTCGTACAGCGCACCGGCGGACTGGTTGTCGCTCCAGACCAGCTCCGCGGCGCCCACGACCACGGAATCGCCCTCGCGCACGCCCCGCGCGCGCAGCGACCGGCTGATGCCTGCGCGCGCGGCGCGGGCTGAGCGCGGCCCGCCCCGCCCCGCCCGCACCCGCCGAGCGCGCTCGAGGCCGCGCTGGGCCTCCCGGGGCCGCTCACCAGACACGTCCAGAACCTTTTGGAAGCGCGCGGCCGCCTCGTAGTAGTCCCAATTGGTCATCGCGGCAAAGCGCTCGATCGCGGCGCCGGTCACGCGCCAGGTGCGCGCGATGGCCAGGTCTGCCTCGATCTCAAACTCGTCGATTCGCGCGTCGGACACGCTCCGCCGCGGCGTCCGCGTCACGTTCTCGGCCTCCGTCGTGCGCGCGGGCTCCTGCGCGATTGCGCCCTTGCAGTCGCGCTGCAGCCGGGCGTGGCGCCGCGGCCGCGCCAAGCCCAGAGCATGGCTCAGCAGGCCAGCAGAGGCGCTGACAGGGCCGCGCGGCAGCGGCCGGCGGCGCACAGCGCGGCAGCCGCGCGGGGCCGCGCCTGCGCGGGCAGCGCGTCGAGCAGCGCGTGCAGGCGGCGCACGAGCGGCTGCACGCCCTGGCCCGTCGCCGCGCTGACGGCCAGCACGTCGGCCGCGCCCACGCCCTGCCCCAGCAGCGCGTCCCGGATGTCCTCGTAGTAGTCGCCCGAGTCCGGCACGTCCACCTTGTTGTACGCCACCACCTGGCGCCCGCAGCTGCATGGTCAACCTGGCAGGCGCGGCCGCGAACCGGGCAGAGCCCGACGCGCCCGCTCGAACGGGCGCCCAGCGGGGCCCGCCCTGGCGGCGGCCGGCGCGCCTGCGGCTTGTCGGCCAGCACGGGGTCGAACAGCTCCAGCTCGGTGCGGATGGCCTTGAAGTCGCCGAGCGGGTCGCGGCTGGTGCCGTCGACCACGTGCACCAGCACGCGCGAGCGCTGGCAGTGCCGCAGGAACTCGTGGCCCAGCCCGCGCCCCGAGTGCGCGCCCTCCAGCAGCCCTGCGCGGCCCGCCGCCGCTCGCCGCCTGCCCGCCTGCTAGCGCCGGGCAGGGGCCGCGCGCCCCCGGCGCATCATCTCTGTGACAAGCGGCACCCGCGCCGCACCCGGGATGTCCGCAAAGACGGTGGTGCGGAAGTCCAGCTGGCAGACGCCCAGGTTGGGCACGAGCGTGGTGAACGGGTAGTCGGCCACCTTGGGCCGCGCGGCCGACACCGCAGCTGCCAGGGCGTGACGGTAACGTCTGTGTGGCTCGCTCTGGCCGTGGAGCCACATGCAGCGTGTTCGCGAAGGAGGGTGACCCGCTCCGTGCTCGCCGACGCCGGCTCTGCCAGCGCGCCGCAGGGGCCACTGCCTGGCGCGCGGCGCCGCGGGCAACGCCGAGCTGGCGGTGACGGCGGCCGTGCTGGGCAACGCGCTGGGCTACTACGGGCAGTTTCGGGCGGCGGTCGCAGCCGCGGCCGCAGCCGGCCTGGCGCCGCTGGAGAAGCAGCTGCAGGTGCGGGCCGCCTCGCGCCGCGGACCCGCCCAGGGCATCGCCGGACCTGCAAACTCTAAACCCTTATCCCTAAACCTCGTGCCACCCCCCGCCGCGCGCGCAGGACTTTGTGAAGCTGGCGCGCTGGGAGGAGCGTGGCTACTACGCGCTGCGCGCGTCGGCCGACAAGGCGCAGCGCGCGCTGCACAAGCTGCAGCGCCGCGCCGCGGCCGCGCTCGCGCAGCCGGCGGCCGCCGTGCTGGCCGCCGCCGCCGCCGCCATGGGCCTGCCGGACCTGGCCGCGCCGGAGCTGCCCGGCGCGGCCGGCGCCGGCCCGGCCGCAGCCGCGCGGAAGCTGCCCAAGCGGCGGCGCGCTGCGGCGGCCGCTGCGGCCGCCGGGCCGGACTGGGCTACCCTGGTGTGGACCCTGGCGGGTTCATGTGCGACGTGAAGCCAGCTGCCGCATGCCCCTGGCCTCAGCGCTTTTGTTTGACATAGGTCAGGGTTCCTGAATGATGTTGTGCCTCCGGCGCGGCCCAGTGAGCACTGTCATCGCATGTTGTAGTGAACGGGGCTGTAGTAGCGGAACAGGGCATTGAGGAGCTGGCATTCAGGAGCTGGCTTTGTGGCAGACTTGCTTGCTGCTGGGCCTGTGTGTCACTGTGCAATTCAATGCAATTCACGCCGAACACAAGGGCGGAGGCTTGCCGACCCAGCAGCTCGTGCGGGCTGGGCCCCACGCACTGCAGCGCGCGGCACACCCTCGCACGGGGATGCCTTGGTGCATGGTGGCGCAGACCGGCTGCGGCTTCTTCGCGGCACCTGACAGGTGTCACCGAGGCTGCGCGCGCGCGCAGGCGGATGATGACCAACGGTGCTGGCGGCAGCTGGCGGCGGCCGCGCCGGCGGCGTCGGCCGCGCCCCCGGACGCGCGCGCGCTGCCGCCAGCGCTGGCGGCGGCGCTGCGCGCGGGGGACCCGGGTCTGCGCAGCAGCCGGTTGCCGCAGCTGGCGCGCCGGCTCGCGGGCGTGCTGGAGGCCGCGGGCGCCGGGCCGCCCGCGTTCGACCCCGCTGCGCTGCCCGGTGCGTGCACACATCAATCAGCGCTGGTACTTTGTGATGACCACACTTTCAGGGGCTGGATCATGCTCTTGCCCGCTGTGCTGCGGCCGTAACTCGATGTACGATTTTGTGCCCATGCTGTGTGTGGGTGTGTGGGAAACAGCTGCGCCTGGCAGCTGCTCCGACCTAGCCTGGCGGCAACCCTGCGCTCCCCGCACTTCCTGCAGGCGCCGGCGCGGACGCGCTGGCGGGCGAGGCGGCCGCGCGCGCGCTGGAGCTGCGCGGCCTGGCCGAGCGCGGCGCGCGCGCGCGCAAGAAGAAGGCGCTCACCGACTTCCTGCGCGCGCTGGAGGCCGCCGGCGCGTCGCGCCGCCGCGCCGCCGTGCCCGCCGCCGAGCGCAGCGTGCAGGCCTGGTTCGAGCAGGCGCGCGCGGCGCCTGGCCCGCCGCGCCTGTTCTGGCATCGGGCGTGGCGGTTGCTTCGAAAGCACTCCGGCCTATGCCGCGTGCTGCATGCACAGCAGTCAGTGCATGCCTCTGTTGGCCCACCTTGGCACCGGGAGTCCCCCCCTTCTGCGCCGTTGCAGCATTGTGGTGCGCGTGCAGTCCCCACGCCTGGTCTTCTCACATGTCAGGGTGCACTCGAGGCGCTTCTCGTTGCGCTTTCTGCTCTCACTACTGAGGGTGCCCCCGAGCCACAGTTGGCCCGGACAACTGTCGCTGAAGTGCACAGCCTGCGTGGGCCAGGCGCCGCCTGACGAGGGCGTGCGGAGCCTGCTGGAGGCGGGCGCGCCGGCGGAGCCCGGGCGCCCCGTGGCGCCGCGCGCGGTCTCCGCGCTCGCGCTGGGCCACGGCGCTGACCTCTGGGCCAAGGCCGATGCGTACTACTTCCGCACGATGTCGTGCCTGCAGCGCCTTTGGCAGGTCGGCGGCCCGCCGCACGCTCATGCAGCTCCCCCTGCCTCCTGCTGGCTGTGTCGGGCTCCGCAGTCCGCCGGGCTGCCGACGCGACGGAGCACCCCAAGCTGTTGGTGCGGCAGGCGGCTGCCAGCTTCACACAGCGGGACGACGCTGTGCGCCGTGCATGGCTTCACGCGTGATGTGGTATAGGATTTAGGGTAAGCGTTGTCGAGCGCAGGCGTGCAAGGCGCCGCACGCGGACATCGCCGCGGCCGAGGCCGAGGCGGCCGCGCGGCTCTGCGAGCACCTGCTGCACCTGCAGCGCCGCCAGCGCGCCTTCCTGGGCCGCGCGGGCGCGCGCCTGGCGCGCCTGCGCGCCGCGGCCCAGGCGGTCGCCGCGTTCGGCGCGCCCGGCGGCAGCGCGGCGGCCGTGGGGGAGGGCGCGGATGCAGAGAGCGAAGCGCTCGGGGATGCGTTTGCCGTTCCGCCGCAGGTGCAGCCACTGGCCTGCGTCCGCCTGGTTGCGTGTCCCGGGTCGTGGCGATCAGCTGGCGTTGTTGCGCTTCTGCATGTGGTTGTGAGTGCACACCAGGAAGCTTTGTGCCCAGAAGCCCTTGGTGAGCAGAGCGGCCTGTTGCCAGGCGTGATTGTGTCACATAGGTGCGCAGTCATGGGAGGCGCAAATCCTGTGGAGCACCTGATGACAGGCACCTGACCCTATGGAGCGCAGGCGCCTGAACCTACTTAGCACCTGATGACAGGCGCCTAATCGATGTGGCACCTGATGACATAGTCCGCAAAGGCCTGAGCCGTGTCCCGGCAGGCTGCCGCCGTGCGCTGGACTGGCGGCCAGGCCGCGCTGCTGGTGGCAGCGGACGAGAGCGCGCGGGACACGCTGCGCCTCATCGGCGCGGCCGCCGACGCCGAGAGCGCGCCGGGCGCCCGGCGGGCGCTGCAGGCGCGCGCGCGCCGCTGGCCAGGGGCCCATGCCGTATGCGGCATGCGCGGTGTGCTCGAGGTGGAGAGCTCTGCAATTGCCGCATGCTTGTCAGGGTGCATGCATGCGCCACATCACGCGCAAGCAGCGCATGCCAGCTGCCGGCAGCGCCTGAGGCTGCTCCGCGGCCGTCGCAGGACGCCGCGCGCGCGCTGCAGGGCAGCCAGGCGCAGGTGCAGGGCTGTCAGGCCGCGCTGCGGCGGCACGGCGCCGCCGGTGCCCGCATCGTCACGCCGCAGGCGCTGTGTGAACTGGCGGCAAACTGCCAGGCGCGCTGCGCCGGCACTGCCAGCAGCGCTGCAAGCGCCTTACGGCGCCACGCCCCGATACCAGCCTCGGACGGCAGCGTCCCTCCTTGCGACCTCCCAGATTATAAAAATGTGTTACAAAATTGTGCATGTGTTGACAGATGCATGTGACAACAGGAGGTGTGTCATGCCACTGCAAACAGTACAGTGCTTGCCGAGCCGCGTGCTGTCCTGCGTGCAGGCGCTGCTGCGGCAGCAGGTGGCGCTGGAGGCGGCCGGGCGCGCGGGCGGCTTCGCCGCGGATGCGCCCGGCTGGGCGGACGCCGCCGCCGCGCTCGCCGCGGCGGCGGCGCACGCCCGCGGCGTGCTGGGCGAGCTGCGCGCGCTGGCCCGAGGCGGCGCCGCGGCCGTGAACGGAGCTCTGGTGCCGACGGAGCGGGCCGCCGCGGCGGGCGCAGGCGACGCGACCGGCAGCGAGGGCGCGCCCGTGACGGAGCGGCGCGGGGATGCGCGGACGGCGGCTGCGCACGTGGCCGCTCAGGGGCCGGGCCTGCACGAGGAGGACGAGCAAGCGGGAGTGGGGCCTGCGTGCGAGCGGGCCGGCGATGCCGTGGCGGCGGCGGCCTGGACGGACGCGGTGGAGGCGGCGGTGGAGGCGCTGCTGCTGTGGGCGCAGGCGCTGCCGCCCGCGCCGCCCGCCGGTGCGCCGTACACCCGGAGCATCACAGTGCCACGGCGGCGGACTGGCTTACACGAAGACGCCAGCAGCTGCAGTTGGCGCGCGCGTGCTCCTGCAAGCTCTGGACAGAAGCATGCGCCTTTGCTGACATACAAGGCTGTACGGACGCAGCGGATGGGGACGCCGGCCCGGCCGGGGGCGCGCCGCCGCTCGGGCAGCAGCTGGCCCTGCTGGAGGCGCGCGCCGGCGGCGGCCGGCTGGACGCGGCCTGCGCCGCGGCCGAGCGCGTGCTGGCCCTGCTGACCAGCGCCGGCGACACGCAGCCGGCGGGTGCGCTCCCGCCAAGTCAGGCAGGCATCCGAGCGCACAGTTGGTGCGCGGCCAGGGAGGCGGCGCCTCGCCTGCAGCTCGACCCGCGTGCGCCACCGGCGCGGCAACAGACGTGCAGGCGCAGGCGGCCCGCCGGCAGCGCCTGCGCTGGCCCCTGCATGGCGCACAGGCTGTGCTGTGGTAGCGCAGGTGGCGCGCTGGCGCCCGCGCAGGCGGCGCGCAGGCGGCGCGCAGGGCAGGGTGCCGCCCCGGTGGCGACCTGCGGGCGCGCGGCGCAGGCAGCGCGCTGGCGGCCGCGCAGGCGGCGCAGGCGGCCGCGCTGGCGCCGCTGCTGGTGCTGGCGGCGGCCGCGGTGCAGCGCGCCGGCCTGGCGGGCCTCGCGCTGGCCAAGAGCAGCGCCAAACTTGGCTACGTGGCCGCCGCGCTGCTGGCGGGCGTGGTCGAGCAGGGCTTCTGCACCGCCGCGGCCGAGGAGGCCGGCGGCGGCGCCGACGGCGGCGCCGGCGCCTTCCAGGAGGCCGAGGGCACGGTGCGCCGCCTGCGCGCCCGCCGCGTGCGGCCCCACTTAACCCTAACCCTAGTGGCACCCCTGCCGACGGCGGCGCCGGCGCCTTCCAGGAGGCCGAGGGCACGGTGCGCCGCCTGCGCGCCCGCCGCGCGGGGCGCTCCTGCCGCCGCCGGGGGCGCCCCGGGCACACCGCGCACCAGCGCGAGCGTGGAGCTGCTCGTTCGGGCTGGATGCCGCCACAGCTCGGCTGCTGCATGTGCCAGTGCCTGATGCTTACACAACGTAGGAGGTGGATTTTAGGATTGCAGGCCAGCGCTGCAGCATCGCATGCTTGTCTGCTGCAGCATGCACTGGTTTCTTATTTCGCTCTGGCACGGCCAGGCGTCCCAGCTCTTGCACACTGCAGCTGCTGGACTGCGAGGCGTGGCATCCAACAAGATCAGTGTGGGAGCCTGATGTTGGTTCACTCGCATCGCCTGCGCCATGCAGCATCTGGCAGGGTCCTCCAGGGTCTGGGGCCCAGGGGCGCTTTTGTATCACAGAGAATGGGCGTGCCGCGCGCGCCAGGGCATGGGCGAGGGCGAGGGCGCCAAGGACGTGAGCGACCAGATCACCGACGAGGACCAGCTGCTCGGCGCGCGGCAGAAAGACCAGCCGCCGCCGGAGCAGGTCGGTGCCCTTTGGTGGGCAGCGACTGCCAAGCCAGCGCTGTCACGGATTCCACTGCCATTGAGGCTCGCTCTGTGACTGCTGCACACGGTGACTGCTGCAGACGGTGTGCGCAGCGTCCGGCACGGAGCAGCTCTCCGCTCACACCTCCCGCTGGCGCGCCCGGCGTGTGGAGCGCCATGCTCGGGGCGCTGTGCGTGCTCGTCGCAGGCAGTTTGTCTGTGTCCACTTGAGCAGCGTGGGTGCCATCCAGTGCATGAAGCCGCGGCGGGCGGCAGGAGGAGGCGCCCGCGGACGGCGACGACGCCAAGGGCATCGAGATGGAGGGCGACTTTGAGGGC
>JAABUY010006435.1_pt1 | contig 11478 bp, 15 predicted proteins | sample 5560271 | NCBI WGS metagenome assembly JAABUY01 (sample SAMN10711886, study PRJNA513374) | rock metagenome | isolation source: Antarctica rocks | place: Antarctica: Victoria Land, University Valley
AAATCCATCAGCGCAGGAAGTGGAGATCGCTCCCGATGTGCACCGCAATCTTAAGCTTGCTATAGCTGCCCTGGAGGAGTTGGAGGGTCACAGAACCTCTGCCATCGCTGCTTCAGCTAGGGGTAAGCTTGCTGTGCACCTTCTGCAACCACGACAAGGTTTGCATCATTTATAATGGACGTTTGACGCTAAGGAACCTGTTGTTTTTCTTAGCGCAAAGACACATAACTGATGGCATGCAGTTCAGCGAAAGGAAGCCTCTCGTAAGCCTGGAGTCACACCAGCGCAGACACCAAGAGCAACACCAGCAACTGCCAGATTGCCTGCACAAGGCAAGGCAGCAAACACCAGCACACAGACAAAACCGACAAAGTCAGATCAACCTGGGAAAAAGACCAAAAAATGAAAGATTGAGATTTGAGAGACCCTCATTGCGGAGGCAGCAACAGGCCTTCAAGTTGCAAAGCAAAGCAACATTGCACAAGTAGGATACCTTGAGAATAGCAGATTTGAAATTTGTCAGTATGATGCAGCTCTCTTCAACAGAGGCATAAAGCGAGGACAGACATGAAGTTGCATGTGGCTAAAGTTCCTTTGAACGTAACACTTTGATGGCTTCATTCAACATGTTGATCAAGCCTTGTTCACTTGCACTTCGAGCGTGCATAGCATTGATGCAAGCTGTACCTGAGCCCAGCCCTGATCAGTGGTTGTGCAGAGCAAGGGCTAAGTGGCTTCTGACCAGGGAACACACAATTGACATCAGATCTTGTACATCATGTCTCACAAAAGCCGTGTACACTGGTAGGTCTGCCTCAAAGGTTGCTTTTTAGGGTTGCCTGTTCACATTAATAAATGTGTGTAGTCTCTGCCTTGTCTTTTGAGCTATCTCATGGTAAGCAATTGCGTGACTGTGATGAATTCAGATGAGCCGGTTGCTTTAGCAACAAGTACGTCCTGCACTCGTCACTGACTCTGTCACTTCACTGTTGGTGAGCATCCTGCTTCTTGCTGCAATATGAGTCCACTATACAACCTCATAGGTACCTGGCAAACAATGCTGGAATGCCTGTTCAATACTGAATAGCTAAGTATACTACGTAGGTATGGCTCCCACATGAATCCAGAGCAGAGTGCAAAACCATAGCTCATGACAAATGCTACCTGCAGTTGGCAGTGCTACTATAAGTAGACTGTGGGTTGAGCAAAGCCTTTCAGGCTGTCATATTGTGACACCTGAACACATCTGTAGGCAATGCCATGACCAAGAGTAGTTATCAATGCCCATGACATTCACAACTTCATGAGCAAGCAGCAGCCCCTCGTGCCTGAAACGCTGTTGGTGTTGCTGTAAAGTTGCTTTTGGCAGGCAATTATGAAGCACTCACCACCAGTCACTGCTATATCAATGGGTGAAATTTAATACCGTTTCTGTATCTGAAAGGCAACCTAGAGTGTAGACACATTGTCGAGCACCTGCTGATCTTCGAGCCGCTTCGCAAATGATGTTGACTGCGCATTCCCTAGGCTCATGCCCTTTGCTTTGTCGCGCTGCAAGCCACAGCCGACAGTCAGCAAGACACTCGAGTGAATTGGGTGTCGGAGCCAGTCACCGTGTAGCGAGAAACTCGCTTGTAGATTGCAGCCTCACGAGCTTAAACCAAACGCATGCATTCATCCAATCCGTTCGCAGGTAAAAGTTGCCTCGGAATCTGTGCAAGCTGTGCCTGCTGCGAGGTGCTCTCTGATCACTTCCTGACATGTGTCACCTTACCTTCTGTGGTAGCGGCTATCAGCCTGCTTCACGGCTGTTAGTGTCAGTTGCAGTCAACAATGTCGTCAAGTGCGAGCTGCATGCGCTGTCGTAACCGCTCAAGCTGGCCAGAAGTATGACTATGACCTAGTCATCATTGGGGCTGGTGTTGGTGGACACGGCGCGGCTATGCACGCCATCGAGAGTGTGAGCGTTTCCCCCTCAACTCACTGTCCTTGTGAAACCGCTTGTTCGTGCAAGTCCTGAATACATTCTTGGCACTATTGTCGAATTGGCTGTCAGTAAGATGTTTGTGTTGCACTATCAGGGCCTCAAGGTCGCTGTCATTGAGGGCCATGACATTGGAGGTACATGTGTCAACCGTGGTTGTGTGCCCTCAAAAGCTCTTCTGGCAGCATCTGGCAGGGTGCGGGATATGAAGAATGCTCACCACTTGAAGTCTATTGGTATCACAGTAAGTCTCCATTGTGGCAATGGTCTCAACAGTTCTGCTGACCAGCCTGTTTTGTTGATGAGCGCATGCATTTGGCTCAGACATGCGCAAGCAGAATGTGCAATGCCCGGTATCATGACTCATTTGAAAAGTACAGGTCAGCAATGTGGAATTTGAGCGGCAGCCAATAGCAGACCATGCGAATCAGCTGGCAGCTAACATCCAGCAGAATCTCAAGCGATCCCTAGAGGGCCTTGGAGTGGTAGGTGTAACACATACGGCTAAGATATAGTCACAATGGTTGTTCCACTGTTGGCTGTGCATTCTGATATAGGTCTGCAGTTCCTGCTGGCAAATGCCATCCTTTGATGCAAGTATGTGCTTCCACCAGCTAATTGTGCTGCCAGCATGCTGCATTGTGGCCATTGTCCTGCTTCCAACTGAGCTGCTGCGCCTTACTCCAGGACATTCTTGTTGGGTCAGCAAAGCTGACAGGGCCTCACAGCATCAAGTACAACTTGCCTGGACGAGTGGACGTTGGTGGAGAAGTCACTGCCAAGGACATCATGCTAGCCACTGGCTCAGTACCTTTTGTGCCCCCTGGCATCCCCATTGACGGCAAAACAGTAAGCAATATGGCCTGCTTACCAGGCAACAAGCGCAGTCCACACCAATTGATCTGAAAGGTGGAAGTGGGCTTCCACAATCAGCAAAGCTAGTACACCCTGAGCACTTTTGTGTGGCATGCCTGCAAAGATGCTCAGCGCTGCCAGCTTGTTTTAGCCCCTGGAGGATCAGATGATGTAAGGCTGGGATACAGCATTTGATGGTTTGATGTTCAAATGTCGTGCTTACAGGTGTTTACATCAGATCATGCTCTAAAGCTAGACTGGATCCCAAAATGGATTGCCATCATTGGCAGCGGCTACATTGGCCTGGAGTTCTCAGATGTCTACACAGCACTGGGTTCTGAGGTCACATTCATTGAGGTACGGCATCGCAATCTGCACTGTGCAGAACACATCAGGCATCTGCATTTTTCACAAATCAAGTTGCTGAGCCAATTCAGCAGCATTCGCCATTGTCATGTGACAGTCTTGCATCCATTGATCATGGCTGCATGTGCCAGATATGTACGCATCACAAGCACTTTCCTGAACATAAACAATGAGACAAGTGTGCTAATTCACGCATATGGTAGTTCCATTTCTTCAAGCGGCATGCATACACTTCAATGCAGCAAGCCATCGACAGCATGCTGTCTAGCTTGTCAGGCATGAGTCATCATCTCAGGAACCCTATCAGGGTCAGTTCCCAAACAGTCCCCTGGAACTTGATCAAATGCTGCATGAAAGCAGGAATGCACAAAGGCATGGCCTGCTGCAGGCAATGGACAAGCTGATGCCTGGCTTTGATAGTGAGATTGCAAAGCTAGCGCAGCGGGTACTGGTGAACCCTCGTCACATTGACTGGCACACAGGTGTCCTGGCCACCAAGGTTACCCCAGGTAACCCATCTGCATCCTGTCTGCATCCTGGAGACCTTGCTGTGTTTGTGACCCAACTCAGCTAGGATGTGATGAGCAGGCTAACATGTATGTCGCATTGCAATGGCTTCTCCCCACTTGGTGCACCAGAGCAGCACAGCAGCTCAAAGGAGCCTGTGCATGGCCATCACAGAGCTGTTGCTGCTCTGCGTTGGCACACAACCAACACAAGCATGGCCTGAGAAGTACATTGGGTTGCGCATTTCATGGATGTTGGTTGTGCAAGCAGCCCCCCAAATGCCCCATGATTCAGGCCCTAAGTGCCTGAGTCAGCTCTGTCTCTGGTTTGAAGAAGGTACAACCATACAGACAGTCACTTTGTGCTGGCTCAGGCCACTAGTGAGCTGCCGTACAGAGTCAGCAATGCCAGTCTAGAGTGTGCTTACTGTTGTTGCATCACATACTGCAACTGCTGGTGATATGGAATGGTGCACTGAGAACTGTGTCTGATGGGCATGCAGGAGTGCCTGGAGTGAAACCAGTGGTGATTGAGCTGACAGATGTGAAGACCAAGGAGAAGGTAGATGAGATCGAGGTTGATGCCTGCCTGGTCGCCACTGGCAGAGCGCCTTACACACACGTCAGTCTTCTAGCCACCTTGTGCATTGTATGAGGCCTCATCTGGACATGCTATGACGCCTGATCTAGGCATGTGTGTTGTCTTGTACAATGAAGGCCATTTTACAAGTAGAGTCTTCTGGTTGAGGCAAGTGATGTTTGTGACATCCATTCGATGCAAGCTGATCTGCTGCCAAGGCAGTGACTGAAAGGCCAAGCCTTTGCAGGCATGCATGTGATGCACAGTCATACTTGCTGTCCCAAGGCATGTGACAGCAGTCATATTATGCCATGTACACTCAAATTTGGCCTAAGAGATCCTTTCAAGGTAGAAAAGCTTGGTGCTAATCCCTAAGCAGTTCTGAGTCTAGATTTCCATTGTGACGCAGTTGTTTCTATGGAACATTGATGTTGCTACATCTCCAACAGCTAGAGATCTACCACACTCGAATCTTTTGTTGACATTTTATGTGGGAGTCCATTGATCAGCAAGCTGACCGTCTCTTCTGGTTCAAGAGTGCCTAGTGGACTCTCGATGCTGATGCTGTGTGTCCAGCTCTCATTCACTGCAGCGCTGCCTATGCAACCAGGATGCTTATCTGCCATGCTTTCTAGGGGCTAAATCTAGGCGCTGTTGGTGTGGACACTGACCGGCGAGGCTTTGTACCAGTCAATGACAAGATGCAAGTTTTAGACAGCAAGGGCAAGACTGTCCCTAATCTGTACTGCATTGGAGATGCCAATGGTAAGCTGACCAGTCCTTGCTTCACCTAAATCTCTTTTGGCGGCACATTTTTAGCATCAATCAACCGGAAACGTAAGGTTTGCAGATCATGTGCAATGATCAGCATCGCATCAAAACCTTTATTGCTGATTGTATGCTATTAGCAATCACCTCGGCATGCTGTCCTCAGCTCATGCATGCGCCATTGAGTCACTCAGTCACGTAAGAGTGAACGTAAGTCAAACCTTGGGCTGGCATTACAGGCAAGTACATGTTGGCGCATGCTGCCAGCGCGCAAGGCATCAGTGCTGTTGAGAACATGTGCGGACGTGAGCATGTCCTTGACCACAACACGGTGCCAGCTGCTTGTTTCACACATCCTGAGGTACACATCTCACTCCCCATTGCAAGCCTTGCCACTTTTGTGGTAAAGATCATTGGCATGCATCAAACATGCTCTCTTCACAGGGGCTCGAGTGCCTGTGTTTAGCACCAGGTGCAGTAGCATGCATTTTGACAGTCTATCCACTCTTATGGGTCATGCTGTTTGCTGTGCCAAGGGTCTATGCACATTCAAGGGTTATGCTAATTGCTGCTACAAGAGCCCTGTCACCTGATTTGTAGGTCAGCTTTGTTGGCACGACAGAGGAGCAAGCGCGGGAAACAGCTCAGAAGAATGGCTACGGTGACAAGGTAGCAGTTGTCAAAACCTCTTTCAAGGCAAACAGCAAGGTAGGCTTGCGGTCTTGGTCATGCTTTGGCCAGCTGACAAATCAGCATCTGCCAGCACCACGATGACGCATGACGCAGCTTGTTACCCTGTCAAGCTGTAATTTCTGTTCTCGGTTGTTGTGGTCGGCAATATTGGTTTGTTCTCAGTTGTCTGCAACATTGACTATGTCCCTCTGGCTTGATGATGAGTCAGTGTTGTGCTTGCTTGGATGGACGCACATGGAGCAGAGACATCATGCACAGGAACCCACAGGAACCAGCTTGCTCAAACCATTCAGATAATAGGGCCAGCAATGTGACTGTACAGGCTTTGGCTGAGAAGGAGTCAGATGGCATGGCAAAGATGATCTACAGAAAGGACACAGGAGACATTCTGGGTGTGCACATCTTTGGCTTGCATGCAGCAGACCTCATCCATGAGGCCTCAAATGCCATGGCCACACACCAGCGGGTTCAGGTATGCCTGCCATACCCCTCTTGGCCGTGCACCAATTGCTTGAGTCTGCTGCACCCGACCAGTGGTGTTCCTTGCAACCTGCTGCATTGCCTGACAGCCTTGCAATCTGCTGTGTTTCACTGGCAGATGGCTGAAGCACACACTCCTGCATTGTTTCTGTCTGTTGTTTGCGGCATCAGGTGCGACAGTCTCCAGCTCTGCAGGCTCATGTGTTTGTGCTAAACGCTTCATGCATGAACTGCTAGCATTGCTTTCTTGCTCGCAGGACATCAAGTTCAATGTGCATGCTCATCCCACACTATCTGAAGTGCTGGATGAGCTATTCAAGCAAGCTCACTTGGAGAAGGTGGACCGTCCAGATGCCAAGCCTGCTGCAGCTCAGAAGATGCCTCAAGAAGCCAGGGTGTGACCTTGACATCTGTCACGTGGCAGCCATTAGCAAAGACAGAAAACGTCCTGTACTGTAGCTGTGTGTGGGAGTTATGAGAGGACTGACTTTAGCAGAAAATGAGGGTACTGAAACATCAAGCGAGCGATGAAGGGATGTCTACACTTTCTGCCACTGCTTACTGACCCCTGTCAGCGACTACTACCTGTGTATGTTGAGAGTTGTGTATGTGCATTGCGTTTTTATGTCAAGCTTGGGGACATTGATGCTTGCATGAGGTGATGTAGCGAATTGGCCAAATTTGCATGACATGGTTTCCCTTGAGATGTTTCGAGCAGGCTTAGCTGCAGCCTTGAGAGCTTGCAAATCCTCCACCACATATCTACACGTCATTGCACTAAAAGCTGAGTGGTGTGCACCTGTAGCTTCATCTCTTGCACTGTAGCTCTAAAGTGTGAGGCCAAAGGCAGGTTCTTACCATAACTGTAACTATAGCCTCTGAGATGCATTTCAATGCATCGCGCAGCCTAACACAACCTTGCTGTACTGCATACTGTGCCACAATATCTCCATGATCCAGGCATAACATCAGGCTCTGCAGATCAGTGCATTCTTGGGAATGTGTATCTGAGATCCAATCCAGCAAGGAAAGGCACATTCAAACATCAGTGATATATACTTAAAAATTGTTGCAAGACTGCTGCCTGGAGGCACGGCAAGTGCTCTTACCGGACAACTGCTTGACAGGCTATATTACCTTGGTAAAAGTATGAGGCCCTGCAATTTGGAAAACTGGCAAAGGTGCTACAGTGTATGACTCCGAGGACAAACTTCCTATACTGCACTGGATGGCAGCCCGGTAATCTACCAGGATCAGGGTTCAAGTTAGCAGGCAGACAATCTGTGCCGCGCCCTTGTTAGGTACTACAAGCATGTGCATGTGAAGCATACAATCTGCCCAAATATAATATCATCCTAAGCACATGACCTCCTTGACTGTTGAACCAGGGGCTTCTGCAGTGGGGTTGAGCAGCTCTCATAGCAGCTTATAACAAGTGTGCTCAGCAAGGCCATTAGAATGCACCATGTAAATCGAATGGTTTGAAGGCACCTTGCTGTCCCTATAAAATACTGTAGAATAAACAGCTTTCAGGTCACTGGCTTATGTGGCCCTCAAAATGCCCAAGACGCTCTGCATACTGTGACTTGACTGAGTCATCATCTGGCTTGGTCTCCTTGTTTGAGGGGCGGTCCAGGACAGCCTGCCACATCAGGTGTCAGACAACTTGCATGCACAGGGTGACCTTTCATAAGTCACCATGCTCACCATGCATACAGCAAGCACGTGAATGCATGACGAGCTTGACAAGTCATCTACAACTACACTTATGTTGTGTTACTTTTAGCATGCCAAGGTTTGATATATACGGTGACACTTGCACAAACAAGCGATCTGCTTCGGGCACAAAGCCATCTTCACAGTCTCCTGCTACCCTTACTATTTGGCATTCCATCAAATCAGGCCATGCATATACGCAGGAACTTGCCTGCAGCCAAGCCCCCAAGCGCTGCAGATTTTGCTGCTGAATGGACTTTTCAATGCTGTAGCCTCGCAGAGCCAACAAGGCAACAGAAGCCCGCTGTACAAAAGGTGTTGTGGCAACCTCAGCAAAGCTGTATTGTCCCACAAAGAAGTTTCCACCTTGGCTTGAACCGTGCTGCTCAATGAAGTCGTTCAGAACCTGCAGAAGCGCGACTACCACTCTGCCTTCAAGCCTTCTTAGAATGCAACTGGTTAGTCAATTTGACATGCTGCAGCCCAAGCACTTCATCCACCCTCAGGTGTGATTCACGAGCTCTTGCTCGCACAAGATCCCTTGGAATTATGCTTTAGAGTTCAACCAGAACTGTTTAGCTGCGCACAGCCAACCAATCAGATAAAGCCTGTTTTGTCAGGGCAACAATGGAAAGGACAGCCTTGCTAATCATGCTTGGGCGCACATGGAACTAGTTTGTGGCGTCATGATACGGCATGAAGCTACGTGGCACTTTGTTATGTGGGGGTGAGGGTGCAGCCGAGAGCTCATGAACCCTGTCACCTTGAGGCCCTTGTCAAGCATATGCTTGGCCTCCTCAGCAGCAGATGCTGAATTGGCTTCTAGCAGCTTGAATAAACTGGATGAAAACTTGTCAGAGAACATCTCCACAAACCAACGCACCTACAGAGATCCAGAGATGGCTTGTGGGAAGCAGGTGGTGCCATCTTTCAGTTTGTGAGATTCTGGAGCAAGCTTGACTGACCTGACCTTGAACAGTTTGAGAGGTTCGGTAGGAAATAATTTGAGGCCCAAGTCCGGATACGCATAATCGAGGTACTCAGCAACTAGATTGGACTCTACAATATGTTTGTCACCGTCTGCAGCGGCAGCTTGTGCTGAAAAACTAGGTGTGCGGCATGTGAGCACTGGGCTAGCCTTCGTGTCACGCAGGAGGCCCCATTCGGATTTTTGCAGAAGATGAAACAATGCCGCGTATCCGTGCGCTACCTATCAGAAGCGGCACCTTAGCACGTGCAGCTGGGTCTGGGTTTATGGAGGCATAGAGATCGCTGAAATACTTCGGCTTGTTCTTGAGGTCTATAGTGTGCCGCTCAAACGTGATTCCCTTCTCAAGCAAAGTCAGCCAAGCCTTTGCTGCGAAGGGGCAACTGTCTGACGCGTCGTAGAACTGAACAGCGGCGATGGGGCCCTTTTCGACCATGCAGTCGCCTGAAAGATTGCGTGAATCAGAGTGTCCGCGAACACCTTGACTGTCGTTGGCAATGACGGCGATCCTTCGAAAACCAGGTCGGGGTGCCTGGCGACGCGCGGTTGTCCGTTTCTGCGAGTCAGTAAGGCATGTGCATCACGATCATTATGTAAACTGCAGCCTACTAAATCCAACTCGAGACTTCTTCTCCTTCATGCCCTCTTTGCTCACGAGCAGCTCATGGCAACATGAGCGTCAAGCTGGGGAAAGCATGTGTCGGGGCAGCAAGGTGCAAATCTGGCGACAATCACAGAGAATAACATAGCGTGTAGCACAGGCCATGCGCAGCATGCATGCATCCACATGGTCAACAGACCTATAGTGATTAATCACTATATATATATTGTCAAACTCTCGTGTATGAAACAAGACCCTGGACCGTCTGCGTGATGTCCGTCAGCGGCTGCTAGAAACGTAGCACTGCTTTTATCGTGATGGCTTTGTACATAAAATGAAGGCATTCCATGTCCTGCTTCTTAGTCTACATGCGGTCTGCAACAGTTCTGATATTCAACAAGCATGCAAAGAACTTTCTGAGACACTAAAAGCCAGTATCCATAGACAACTCATGATACAAGCTCTCATCTAGAGCCCCCCGGCCTCTTGTAATCCTGTTTCTAATGTTTTCCCAGGTCATGCTCAGAAATCCAGCTTGTTGAAGCCAAAGAACAGTGCCACCAACTGTGAACGAGAACAGTATGCTGCACAGCACCCACAAGAAGACACCCACAGCTGAAGTGCCTGACTTGCCACCAGAACTCTTGACGCATGTGCCTCCCACGTACTTGTCGCCAACTTTTTGTGATCCCTGCACAACATTCGTGGGATTGCATACTGTCTTGATCTACTGTACACATCAGATGTGACTCAAACATGTGTTTGAATCTACAAGTGTGGTTATACAAGTGTGCTTGGATCTACAAGTGTGCATGCTAACTTAATTACCACATTATACCTCTTTACTTGCATCTTCATACAGCAACCAACAGTGCATGTGCAATGCAGTGAATGGCAAAACAGCGCACTCCACGTGATGCTTTTGCACACTATACTCTTTGGATGCATCTTTGAGCGTAGGTAACAGGAAGAAGTGCAGATTCAATACCTGAATGGTGTAGCCCTCGTCACAGGCCACTTGCGTGTTGGACTCTGTATATTCACAGGTGGATCCTGAGCATTCACAGGTGCTGTAGGCTGTTGCGTGTTTCCCAGGCCTGCACAATGAGTAGCCTCTCATTAGCATCAGGAACTGATATGCACTTGGTTGCTTGCTTGTATTTGACAGACCATTGGGGATTATTGAACACATCATTGGGAATGATTGAACACAGCCATCCAACTGAGGTGTTGCAGTGAAAGCCAGTGCAGTGTGAACCGTTTAGCTGCCTGACATGAGAGAGCATTCATCACTTCTGTGTCGGCCAACCAGATGGCCACAACAGGGTTGCAAAATCATGTCAAAGCAGGAAAACATATGGCAGCGTGAACAGAAACTTGATGGCAGGCAGAGTGATAAGAAGAGCCAGTGAATGAGAGTAAGCCTACATGGCAGTCAGAGTAGTTTCAGGAACAGCCAAGTGAGAGTATGCAATGTTTGTGTGGCTTACATGGCAGTGCTCTTGTGGCTTCCCTCCTGGCAGCCCCCACCGCCGGCCTGGTTCACAGAGCAGTCGCCTCCTGCCCAGTTGCTGCTGCACTGGCAGGTGCCGTTGTCATCACAACTACCATGGCCACTGCAGTCATTCAGGCAGTGCGCCAGCTTGACAGCTGTCAGCTTATACCCGATCTGGTACAGGCGCATGGGGTTGTAAATGGCTATTCTCCATAAGCCCTGCAAGCAACACAGCAGTGTCGAAATATGGCAGGCTCAATTGACTCTGCCACTCCGCTGAGGTTTGAACGGTCACAGAGTCGCACCTGACACACTTCTGGGAATATCTGACTACAGTAGAGACAGGCAACAGGGCAGCATGTGATTGCACATATGACTTGTGGCTTGGGGCATTCAGCTGATCATGTGTTGTGTCCACCTTCAGCAGACAGCTTTGTTCTATTACT
>JAABUY010006436.1_pt1 | contig 11477 bp, 11 predicted proteins | sample 5560271 | NCBI WGS metagenome assembly JAABUY01 (sample SAMN10711886, study PRJNA513374) | rock metagenome | isolation source: Antarctica rocks | place: Antarctica: Victoria Land, University Valley
GGTGATGCGAGGCCTCCACATCAGTTGCATTTTTGCATACCAAAAATGTTCAATGTCATTAAGTGCTACTGCTTCTATTGCGAGAGCACAGCACAGAGTATTGGGTACCTAAGGCCCCATCCGCACGGCGATTTGACCTTGGGTCAGATCGGCCACATTTTGATTCCGAAGCGTCTGACCTCCGTTAGAAAGTGAAGTTGGTCGGGACCTACTTCACTTTCTAACGGAGGTCAAATCTGCTCCGTCAGAAGTGGAAGGCCATCGAGAGCTGTGGTAGTGAGTTGAAGCGTCGCTCATCGCAAGTATCGTTGCGACGATGTTTGCGCTCCGCTGTGCCGCTCAGCTGTGGTCTGCAGATTTCGAAAGACCTCCGTCAAACCCGCATCCGTAATGAACACATTTGACCTAAGGTCAAACCGATATCTGACCCATGGTCAAATCGCCGTGCGGATGGGGCCTAAGAAGCTATGCACATTTTCATATAGCTGCGTGAACTGGTACGTGCTTGGCTTCTTGAGAGCAGATCATTGCACGAGCAGCCAGACCATGTAATGCATTGACTCAAGGCTCACCTGCTGCGCAGCATGCCTGCTGTCTGGCATGCCAACGACAGCAAAGATGACACCGAAGTGACACTCGAACGCAATCCGAAGACAGACGGACCGCGAAGAGCCACGCAAAAGACAGATATGAGATGCAGAGAGCGATAGATAGTTAAAAATCTGCAAGTACACAAAAAACTGTGAACTGGGGCTGGAAGATGTCGCTGCGCTGACCGAGCTGAGCTGTCGCTGAAGCTGCTAAAATCTTGAAAGCTGCGCCGGTCACGAGCGGAAAAAGCATCAAACGCTGACACTGACAGGCAAGTGGCGACTCGGCTCGATATACCTGAAAGAAGACAAGTAGAAGCGGTCTTGTAGGCGACGATGAGAAGTAGCGGTGACAAAGATAGGGTTCGCAGGGCACACGCTCAGGTACAGGCAGGACGCGCAGGCACAGGCACTCGTGACCGGCTGTAGCTGAGCTGCGTGGCTGAAGGATGTGTGTTAAGAAGTTAGCAGGTGATGGGAGCCCGATCAGCAGAAGCGACGCGAGCAAACGAATCCTGCAGCGCACTGCAGAAGTAGGGGTGCAAATGGGGCGCCCAGAATGGCCCTGGGCGCCCTTGAAACAAAGTGCCCTACAGGGTAGAGATGCATGCTGTCATGACATACATGCTCGGGGATATGACCATAATGGAGTAGCCGAACATCGTTACAATGTCAGCATATCCAAACTGCATTGCAATAGTCCACAAAGTTTTCCCTGAGCGGTGCAAAAAGCAAATTGATGAAGAGCAAGCATTTAAAAGCAGACCCTCTAGGATCATGAACAAGCAGGTGTGCAGTTCAAGCAGAATGAATACGTCAAAATGCAAGCATGGCAAGTATAACAGGCATGCCCAAGTGAAAGGCCAGCATTGCGCATGGTTGAATGCATAAGGATGAAATGGACATGCATAGCGCTGTGATACGTAGCTCCATCTCCCAGGGAGGGCCTGTCCCTGAGCAGTAATCTACATATGATACATGGCCATGTGCAGTGTGTAACAGACGTGCACATAAACCAGAAGAGAGGTAATACAAACATTGATACTGGTACAAGGCCCTGAAAAGGCACACATTGCTAGCCTTATATACATTTATCGCTTGCAATCACATACACCTGCAGATACACATACACACACACGCGCGCGCGCACACACACACACACACACACACACCCTGCCTGCAAGTACACACATCCGCATAGAGGCACACATGTTGTACATGATATGGTACACACCCCTTGCACAGCCTGCGCACAGAAACTAGATGAGCCTTCGCTGGTAAAGTCTGGCCTGCATTGCAGCCTCAATGGCAATAAATAGGTGCCTAGGTAGAGTGCCATACAGCTCATTATGCCTTCTGCACTGCTGTTTCACTAGTGCCACCATACGTGGCACATCATAGCCCTTCGCATGCAGAGCCTGAACTATATCAGCCACTGCGTGAATGAAACTGCTGTGCCGCATGATGATGCTGTAGAACCTGTGGAACTGGCTGATGACAATGCCATATTTGGCAAGGTCTGATATGTGAGATGAAATGTGTGGGAATCTGATGATGCGCAGCTTGGTGAGGGGGTATACCGTCCTCTTGTCAAAGAGAGTGGTGGCGAGGCGGTTTGGCCAGCCAGGCACAGGACCAATGGTGACATCCATGTACTTGATGCTTGGTCCTTCCATGGTGACCTTCAGCTCCAGCGCCCGGGGGTAGATGCCCCTGATTAGGGGATGATGAAAGGCCTGGTCCTCATACATCAGATGCTGAAGGTACGGATTGTTGATGGTTGCCAGATCATCAATGAACCGCCCACTGAGGCCAAAGGCCTTCATCACGTGCGCCGCAAGCATCCTTGCCCAGAACGGCTGGCTTTGATGCATGTGTACATGCAGCAAGCCGACAAGAAATCTCAGCTCATATTATGCCAAATAGAAGTTCGCAAGATTGCTTGCACAGTTGGTGCCCATTGGCGCCCCAACATCTTGCCGTCGCAGCTTGCCGCCAAACTGCATGAACATATTGCTGACTACAAATGTCAGCCATTCCCTAATCATAGGCAAATCAAAGATCAGATAGGCGCCTCCATCATCCTTGCCAGACCTGCGTGCATGATCAACCGGCATATTTTCTGCTGTCAGCCACACAGCATGCTTCTTCTCCCCAATCTTGATGCCTGCATGGTTTTTGTGTGCATCCATCTCAAACACAGTGTGGATGAGCTGCATAACCCTGTAAAGCATATCCGCATGTGGGATATTGGTGTATAGGCGTGCAAAGTCACAAGCAGCCAGCATTGGAGCAGAGGGTGAATAGCATGCATATTGCGTATTCCACACTTCAAGAACTGGTATGAAAGCAGCGGTATTTTTGAGAATCCAGCTCCTGGCCACCCAGGCAGCGTCTGCCCCAACGTTCCTGTATACAGTCCCAAAGACAGCATCCAGTTCAGGCAAGAAAGCGTTAAGTAACCGGTTGGCCCACACTGAATGTAATCTCATAGAGCTGGTAGCTGAGCTGCATATGAAGCGCATGTCTGGCCCGTCCTCCTTATGCAGCTTGGCGCTGGCAACATATCGCGGCATATCCTGACACCTGAGACTGATCCTGAGACCATAACCCTGTAGGAAAGCATTATGTGAGTTGACAATGTCATCCTCAGGCCTGTCAACAACAACATAAGTGCCCTTGACAGCCAGCTTCTGCAGGTCATCTGTGATTCTGGTGACATAGTCCCAAGGACACTGAACTATGAGGGTGTTTGCTTGTCAAGGCTGGTACAGACAACACCACAGCCCATGTAATTACTGAGAAACCTGCGCAGCGCAGCCTGATCCTCAGGTGTGAAAGGCAGGGGTGGAACTGCAGCCATCTGGCTCCCACAAGGAATCCGGTCCAGACTCTGCTCCACCTGCAATAGCACTTCAGCCTTCCAGTCAGCCAAACACCCATGACTGCCTGTGCGGCGTTCTGCCCTCTCAACAAAGCCCCCAATACCCTGAGTCACAGCAGCAATGGCAGCAGATCTACTGTCATCATCAAAGGTGTTAGAGTGACCCTCAGGCCTGAATTTCCCACCCATCTCTGCAAGGGCAACAAGGCCAGGGGTTGGGAAGACATTTGGGTCACTAGTCAACAGGTGCCCATTGACCTTAAAGCCAAGAGAATCATCAATCCTGTGACAGCCACAGCGTGAGTGCTTAATGCTGTCAAGTCTTGCTGGAGACATGTTGGCATACTCCTTCACATTGTGGAATGTCCTGGAGACGGGGGGACCATATTTGAAGCCCACCAAAGGCACACCCACAATGTCCCAAAACTCCTCAGGAATCCTGTCTCGCACCTCTGGCAAGTGCAGGATCCTGTTGAGGTCAGTTTTGTCAAGACCTGCATTCACAAACTTCAAAATGCTCAGTCTGCGCTCGGCCCTGGAGGGTGGAGGTGCACCTCTATCCCTGACAATGTTCAGGTGCAAAGTAATGCACTGGGTCACAAACTGAACAGCACCAACATCCCATAGTATGGAGGCACTGTTAACAACAGGTCTGCGTGCATTCAGCTGTGCAACAGACATCTGTCGCAACACAGCAACAGTCCTGCTCAAAGTGGTATTCTGCATGCGCAACAAGTATGTATAGAGGTGGCTGTCAGTGATGCTCGGGACGGGAAGGGTCCCCTGCCCCTGTGGTGTGCATACAGATCAAATAAAATGCCGTAGGCAGTGCGTGCATATGCAGGGTCATGTAAAGGGCGACCAGAGGAGTCAATACTCCCCAAAGAGTCCCTATCACTGTCATAGCCACCCAGAGCCCCTCCATCATCCAGGGCATCATCATCCCCATCAACCGAGGAATTGTCCGAGCGGTATGAGCGTGGGGAGCCTTGAGGTGTGGAGTCCCCATCCTCGGAGGACGAAGACGACACAGGGTCATGCCGCAGCAGGCCACCAGGAGGGCCCGCAGGTATGTAGGATGCCAGCATCTGATTCAAAGCAGGCCGAGGTAGGGTCGAAGGGACTGGCAACGGTGCCAGCGACAGCAAAATGCAGGAATAGCCATCACGTGTTCAAGCTACATTATGCACCCGGCTGGTGAGGAGAGGTTGTCTTCTTGCCCAAGTACATAAAACATGTCGATTTGACATGCTCACGATGTCTGCTCGAAATGACTAAAAAGTCGTACAGGTCGTCACACACAAGATCTGCAAGATCCCGAATACGCCAGTTGGGCTTGCACAGTCATGTCGCGGTCTTGTTGTGGTCTCGTTATGGTCACAGTCCATCCACAATTCTGTCCTGCATATTGAGAAAAGGCCTGTTCGCTGCCTGGCCGTGCAGCACGCATAGAACCTTGACCACTGCCAGAGCTTGACTCTCAACGACTTCGCACAAAACGGTCCCCCCGGTTGTTGCAGTGGTCGTAGTTTCGGCCACGATTGTTTTCGTGCATCAGCGTGCTTTCTGTTCTGTCGGACAAGGAAAGGACTGAGGTCCTTCAGCGGCATGCCTTTCCACAACTATGCCCTTTGAACACATCGAGCAACGCAATGTGCCGGTAAAGTCTATCATCTGAGCAGTTTAGTCCTGACAGTCATCCAGGCTCTTCACTCAAGCAGGTTGTACTGCAGGTAATCGAGTCCTTTCAGGGTTTTAGACCTGCGCCTCACAAAAGCACCTTGTTTGGCGTTTCTGTCGTTTGCTCCTTGGGTGCAACTTGGCTACTGACCAAAGTTGTACCAGAAGCCGCTTTGTATCTGACACTTGAGCTTTGCTCACCAAGTGATGCCGCTTTTGTCCTTGCAAAGGTAGCGCCACCTGTTTTGCCTTGCAATGTGTGTCACTGTTGCGGCTTGTTTGCTGCAAAAGTTCAGGGCTCACAGCAGGTCACAGCACGGCTCTCAGCGCATGACCCGTCAAGCATGCACAACTCACCTATTTCATGACAATGTTGGCGATCCACCCTCATACAACGTCATTTGCTGGCATCTGTGATGATGTGCCAAGCATGTGCTTGGCACTTTATGTCGACACCTTCTGCAACCCTTTGCAACCCTTTTCACCAAACCCCTCCACCCCACGCCACCTCGTGCCCCATTCCTGACTCATGTTCATGGCTGCAGCTAGGAGACGGGAAAAAGGTGTTCTGCAAGGTGGAAAGAAGTCACCGGAAGCCATCCACAGCTTGGTGGAAACCAACAACCCATCAGGTAACCTTTGGGCAGGGGGCCCTTACCGTCTCAATACAGCCCATGCAAATCTGGCTTTGGTCAGGCTTGCATGTTAGGTGTATGCTTGCATGTGAGCAACATGCATGTTCATCTGTCATTGCACATGTACCTGGGTTGCATGCAGTCATGCATAATGGTGGTATCAAGGCAACTGGGAGCTTCAGCACACTCCCACTGACTGTTGTTTGCACACAGGCATCAAACTGCAAGCAGTGTAAGGTACCAAAGCTAATTCAGCGCCATACAAACATCGTACACAAGCTTTCTGTCAGCTTTTGCCAGGTGTTTGTGGGGCAGAACTTATCAGGACACCATGCTTCATACCATTCAATGTGCATCCCCGGAGATCCATGTGCAAACTGTGGAGAAGCACAGCCATGCACTATGGCCTCAAACATGGTTTGCTGTGCAGAGTCCTTCAGGTCATGCCACCTGTCTGCTTGTGCGCATCAGAGGAGATGCATACGCGTATTCTGGGGATTCAGGAGCCTTTACACGGGTACCACGTATGCCTGTGGACCTGCCAGACCAGTTACGGCAAGCACAACAGGCCCTGGCAGCCATCAACCAAGGTTGAAACCTGTGATTGTGAATCCTGTTGAGACACACACACACGCACGCACGCACGCACGCACGCACGCACGCACGCACGCACGCACGCACACACGCACGCACGCACGCACGCACACATGCACATCACTTCACAAGACATGAAGCAGCAGTAGGCTGGTGGCCAGGCATACCTGGCTGGAGCTTGATACACTGGCATGCTTGCAGAGCATGACTTCCTCATGCTGGGGCACAGCCACCCATCACACCTCTGCCGTCTGTATTGATGGCAGTGCGTAGGGTTCTTGTCAATCCCATTGGCGCCCGGCCCAGAATGTAAACAGTGCTGATGTATGAGTCAAGCAATGCGTTGCCTTCTGTCATGCCTCCTCTGCCCAGCCATATTTGTTCTTCTTCATTGCGTACTCACCGAGCCATGCCGTACTTAATGAGCCATGCCGTATTGACTAAACCATAGCGTAATTCTTGAACCACGGCATACATACTGCATGCAGACGGAGGTACTTGGGAGTCTTTCAACCCTGCTGGGAGCTGGCCCAGGAAGCAGCGAGTGCTGATTTATGGGTCAAATCAGGTTCCAGTCTCCTGGCCTAGGTTTTCCGCCATTGCGACGTCACTGCTGCAGAGTCCCTTGCTGATCATCCAGGTAATCCCCTGCTGATCATGCAGGGACTCCCCTGCTGATCATGCAAGTGATCTCATGCTGATCTTCCAGGTGAACTCACAAGCCAAACCCTAGTGCCTAACCAAGTACAAGCACAAGCAAGTTCTGCGAAGGCTACACAACTATGTGTTGAGGTTGTAAACCATAATCACTAATGACCTCTATGTGATGCAGTCAGCAGAGCTCATACTATGGATGTACGCCTTTCAGTACTACACGTATCCTGCTGCGTTATTTGGCAGCATGCTGTTTGGATCTGGAGCTTCAGGCTATCTCCAGTATCGCCAGCGCATGAGACTAGTCACCCTGCTGACCAAACGGCAGCTGGTGCCGGTGCTGTACAAAAAGTTTGTCAGAGCGCTGTTGGCAAAGCAGCTGGTTCCTGGGGACGTGATTGTGGTACAGAAAGGCAGGGCAGCGTGCGACATGGTGCTGCTGAGGGGCAGATGTCTTGTGGAAGAGTCCATGTTGTCAGGCGAGGTATGGGAGCTGTGTTCCAACAATGCATCAGCACACATCGTCAGCACTGCATTAGACCGTCGGCATTGCAACTCATCACAGATTGCATCTCATCAACACCTCACAGAGAGACAATCGTTTCATTTCCTATAGAAATGTTAACTATTGGGTCAATAGTTGTGAGAGCGATTGTCGTATTCTGCAGGCATCTCAGGTCAGGAAAAGTTCTCATGCAGCCGGTGTGTGCTACAATCCAGATGTACATAGGTCATCCACAGTCCATGCAGGCTCATGGGTACAGCAGGTGGGTAGGCCCTGCCCCACATGCATGGTTCATGGTGCTGTCAGCATGTGTAACGTGCGTACTTCATGGCGCAGCAGATTAGTACTCGGCCTTATAATGCATCAGATGGCTACTGTGATTGGGCATGCAGATCTCAAGGTACCACAGGACTTCCCTTCCCTTCCCTTCCCTTCCCTTCCCTTCGGCGTAGTGCTGCATTTTTCTTTCAGTCACAGGACGTCAACTGTGTCCAATCGCGGCCTGCTTCAGCTGCTGCATGTGTCTGCTCAATCACATCACTGACTCACACTCCTACCAGTTGTGAATGCACTGCTGGTGAGTCTCAGAACAAAAGGTTCTGTTTCCACACCTAGGACTGGTGTTCTGCGCTATTGACCAAAGCATCTGCGCTGATCAGCTGCAGCATCATAGCAGAATGGTGGGCTTTGTGTGATTTTCATGGCTGCATCATCATTCATGAAATACAGCTGCAAAATCTGTAACAAAACAGTGCCAGGGCCAAGGATGCGGTTATCACCATTACCAACACAAACATTACAAGAAGAACAGCGCTGCTGCAGCAGAGGTGCAGAACAAGCCTGCATGGCCAGCAAGCAGAAGCCAGCACAATGCAATACAGCTCAAGCGCTCCACAACATCTCCCAAACACTTCACAAAACTCTCTCAAACAGTCTACAAAGTGGCCTGGACGACTGGTGGGAACGTCATGAGAAGCCACAAAAGGCACAACATGATGCCCTGGGTGTTAACTTGTCAGTTTTGTGCTTGTGTACAACATGTACTATCCTGCAATGGAAGCAGTCATCTCCCTTTACCTTCCTCACTCTATGTCATGTCACTCAGGTGTGGGTTGATGATGATGACGACCAGGCAGAAGCCCTTGCAATGGTCGTGCGCACAGGTGTGTCGCTGTGCATGTTCTGGTATTTTACCCCATGCACATTCGAATTGGCCATATGAAACCTGCGCCAGCCAAAAAAACAGATACGGGTTCGGCTACATAAAGCTGTGAACTGCTGTGCTGGTCAAGCCCCGTCCAGATGTGACTGTTACCAAAATGTGAGGCGACTTGTACGTGAGACTGATCAAAACTGACAGTCACATCTTGATCAGTCTCACTCGCCTTACATTTTGACTTGTGCTGTGCCTGCTGAAGTTCGTCATGCACACACAGTCATAACCCTGCAGGTCTTGTCCCTGTTGGCACATCCTTCCTGTTGTGCATGCTGTCATCAAGCATTTGTTGATCCGTCCAGTCATTTGTTCATCTGTTCATTCCTTCATCCATTCATCTGTCAGACACATGTCTTCCCCTAGGTTAGGTACATGCAGCCACCTACCAGCCATCTCTATTCTATGCATGATTTTGTCTGGTTACAGTAGCCACGCTGTGCATGCTATGCTTTGCTGACGGATGGAAAGGCAGGCAGACCCTGTCCTTGTCATCTTGATATGTGTGTTGCACCTGACACTGGACGTCAGGTAACTAGCTTGTGCACCTGCACAGACATGTGACCCTCACAGGAACCCCGATACACCCCACCCTCAGTCTTTCTTGTCAGTTCATGCTGAATGGCACAAGCTTTCTTTTCTTTTTCTGTTTAGGGGAGTACCACCACAGGTAACATGCTACGGCCACTCATCTACAGCAAGACCAAGGCATGGAGTGCCCAGTGGAGGGATCCTGACTCTAAGGTTGCTTTTCAAACCTAAAGCTGCTGTGCTGTGATGTCCTGTGCTGTGCTGTGCTGTGCTGTGCTGTGCTGTGCTGTGCTGTGCTGTGCTGTGCTGTGCTATCCCAGATCAGTTGCTTGCTTGGCAAAGCTGCTGAAAGCTTAGGGTTTATGCTTAGGGTTTATGCTTAGGGTAAATATAGGATTCAAAGCGGAAAGCAGCTTTACATGTGATCAGAATGCGTTGTTGCATTTTCAAGGATGCTGTGGTCTGCTCTGCTTGCAGCTTCTGCTGAGCTTGCTATGCTCTGCCTGCTGTTCTGTTTGTACGCTGTGCATGCTGTGCTTTGCTCATGATGCCCATGCCCTTGCTTTCAAGTTTTTGTCCTGAGAGGCCCTTCCCTGTGTCAATTCCAGTTGGAATGTGGTGTCATTCCAGAAACAACAAAATTTACAGTATTGCTGTGGTGTGCAGGACGCTGCCAGATTCCTTCTTCTTTCCCTGACTGTCAACATGATCATTTACATCTCGTTCCTACCAGACATAGTCAAGTTCCAGCTAGGGTCCACTGCTGCTCTTCTTCAGCTGCTTGGCACCGTGCTGAATGCCCTGCCACCACTGCTAGCGTCCGTGTTAGTCATTCTGAGGGCGGTGACAGTCATGCGGCTGCGGCGTCAGTCCGTGTTTGTGTCTGACACCCAGAAGCTTCATACAGCCGCACAGCTGGACCTTGTTCTGTTTGACAAGACGGGGACCCTGACCATGGGAGAGGTAAGAGCATGGGGTTGGCTATGCATTCACTGCCACAGTCACAAATCGACAGCTCAGCATCCCCTATGCCCAACTGGCAGCATGCAGAGGCATCAAACCTGCAGACAGGTGTCTGCATGTTTTTACACATGCATGTGTTCATGCAGACACCTGTCTGCAGGTTTGATGGAAGGGAACACCTGTCTGCATGTTTTTACACATGCATGTGTTCATGCAGACACCTGTCTGCAGGTTTGATGGAAGAACCTGTCTGCATGTTTTTACACATGCATGTGTCCATGCAGACACCTGTCTGCAGGTTTGGTGCCTCTGAACACATGCACATACAAAGATGTGCAGAAACACTAGAAAGCGCGAGTGCATAATACAACTGACGGCATGCGACAGTATGAAATGTGTACAGGTCCAGAAGGTGTTCAGACATGCATGTGTTCCGACATGCTGAAACCCAAAACTCTGTGTGCTATATGTGCACAGCACTGCACCTGTCTGCATGAACCATACTGTGAGTATCAAGTGTCAAGGTGATCTGCAGCTGCCGTCATGTAGCAGCCACGCAGTATCACTGAAGCCCAAGTGATGTGTTAAGAGAATGAACGCTTTCAAGCTGATGCAAGCGCCAACTATGCATTGCCTGCATCAGATAGCTGGTGATCACCGCCGCAGCGCGGAAGCATCTGGCTGTACTCAGGACTACATGTGCCTGACCCTGAAGAAGAAGGAAGACGCCTGTGGACTGAACGAATGGTGGATGAATGCATGAACGAACAAACAGATGAATGGATGAACAGGGGAATGAACAGAATGCATAAATGAACAGAATGAATGAATGCATGCATGCATGATTGATTCAATGGGTGAATGAGTGGTGGCTGAATGAGTGAACGGATGCATGCATGAAGATATGAATGGATGGGTGTATGTAGGGCTCGCTACACGGAGTGCTGCCGTGTGAAGACTGCACAATGGGCGGGCTCAAGATGGAACCCATCGCATGGAGCAGCGATATGCGCAAGTCCATAGCACTGTGCAATGACCTGGTGCCTCTGGGCAGCCGGAATGTCAGTGGGCATGCAGATGAGCGAAAGGCCTTCACAGGTGTAGAGGCTGCCTTTCTGGTGAGGCTAACCTGCCTTTTGCATGCAACAGGGGCTGCCTTTCTGGTGAGGCTAGTCTGCCTTCTGCCTGCACCAGAGACCAGATCATGCCTTATATCGCATACAATATT
>JAABUY010006442.1_pt1 | contig 11471 bp, 7 predicted proteins | sample 5560271 | NCBI WGS metagenome assembly JAABUY01 (sample SAMN10711886, study PRJNA513374) | rock metagenome | isolation source: Antarctica rocks | place: Antarctica: Victoria Land, University Valley
AACACGATGCTATTTATTTAAATAGTAGTATTGAAGCGCTGTGTATATGCTAAATTATATGTAATCTAGTCATAATCGCTGCTGTATATCTTTTCATTGAGCAGTCAGATCATTAGAGTGCGCATATGAGCATGTAACATGTTTATATAATCAAGTAGTTATATAGATAAATTGAAATTATGAAATCTGATCACTTCAACGTAAGCTTTTGAATTTGCAGTTTGATCATTTAGCTGAGTGAGCTAAATAAGTGATCAATGTGTTGTGAAAGTTGATCACTTCGACGTGAGCTTTCATTTACTGTTTGATCATTTAGTTGAGCAGACTAAATGAGCTTTAAATTGTTTGTGAACATCATAATGCAATGCTCAATCTGTATATTATGAAAGTTGATCACTTCAATGTAAGCTTTCAAATTTGCTGTTTGATCATTTAGCTGAGTAAGCTAAATAAGCGATTAATGTATTATGAAAGTTAATCACTTCAACGTGAGCTTTCATTCACTGTTTGATCATTTAGTTAAGCAGACTAAATGAGCTTTGAGTTGTTTGTGAGCATCATGATGCAATGCTCAATCTGTGTATGTGAAAGCTGATCACTTTGACATAAGCTTTCGTTTGCTGTTTGATCATTTAATTAATCAGACTAAATGAATAATTTATGTATTGTAAAAGTTGATCACTTCAATGTAAGCTTTCATTTGCTGTTTAATCATTTAGTTAGTCAGATTAAATGAGTGATCTGTGTATTGTAAAAGCTGATCACTTCAACGTGAGTTTTTATTTGCTGTTTGACCATTTAGTTAGTCAGACTAAATGAGCAATCTGTGTATTGTAAAAGCTGATCACTTTGACGTAAACTTTCATTCACTGTTTGATCATCTAGTTAAGCAGACTAAATGAGCTTTAAGTTGTTTGTGAGCATCATGATGCAATGCTCAATTTATGTATTGTAAAAGTTAATTACTTTGATGTAAGCTTTTGAATTTGCTGTTTAATTATTTAACTGAGTGAGTTAAATGAACAATCAATATATTGTGAAAGTTAATCACTTTAACGTGAGCTTTCGTTTGCTGTTTAATCATCTAATTAAGCAGTCTCATGATGTCAGATCATCAACTTAATTTAAAACATAAATTGTCAATGTTTTAAATAATCTTGATTCATTGAATCTGTTTTGCAGTTCAATGAATCAAGTCATCAATCTAATCATCATCATCTTAATTTAGTCTCAACAATTCTGTTTTAATCATCTCAGTTATGTACATGAATCTTTGCAATCTTAAGTCATAAAACTACTGTCTAGTCTTGATTCTGCTCAATTCATGTATATAAAAGTTGAGCTTTCGTTCTTTTCTTTCATTCTTTGTTTTTCATCTTGTACATTATTTAATGTATTGTCTTGTATTTAAATTCTATCAAGATAATAATAATATCAGTCTTTTATATTGATAGTATCTTTAATTTAGCTCAGTCTTTGACATTATAAAAGATTTACACTTTCTGCAACGTTTTCATATGTTGAAATCTCATTTAATTATTCTTTCACTCAAATAAAGTCATCTCACAATTTCTTGATCGATAATGAGCATGCTGTTAAACAGTTTACTCAAAGTGCAATTGAAAATTCAGTTGAGATCTTTCGCGTAATGCAAGAGCTTTAAAATCAAGTTTGATAACATAATGTTATCACTTCATTTTCGTTCATCATTCTCAATTCTTCAGTTTATATAAAGTTGAATTCTCAGTCTTTTGTGATAATAACTTAAATCATTGCACAAATCTTGAATAATCAATCTCTCTTCATCATTCATCTTTTTGCAAACTCTGTTGCTGTCTTCATCACTTTTAGATTCAAGAAACTTCTTGACATATTTGAATATGAGAAGAACAAAGATCAATTGAATGCATGAAAGCAAAGTTTGATACAGCGCATGAACGTGAATGATGATCATTATCTTTCTCATTGAGTCAAGATCGTTTATGTTGAGTCATGACTCATCATAGATAAGAAGACTCACAATCTAATGAATCAATATTGAGTCAATGATCTTTGTATCATTTTCATCTTTGCAGATTGATAACATAAGTTACATCATTGCTGTAACAATTCTTTCAAGACAGAAAATGCTTATCTATATCTTCATGAAACTTTGAAGCAAGACATGAATAGCTTTGTTGACTACTACAATCTCTTTTATCAAAAGAAAGAACATTCTTTGATGAAAGATTTCTTGTTGATTGACTGTTTGAAGCACAATGTCAATTATTTCACTTAAATTATTGTTTTCTTCTGATGAAATCTTGATGAAACTCGATCATTCATCTTTGATTAATAAATTCAAGCATTCTTTGACATTGATGAAGAGTTTCAGCAGCTTAAGCATCATCAATCTTGATTCATCTTTGTCATCATTTCATTCATCAAAGTCAAGAACATTTCTGCATTGACTAGTAATTCTTTGAGTTCAAAGATCATCATCTTTGTGACTGTTGTTTCAACAGTATCTTCATTTCTTTCTTTTTCATTTCTTGATGAGTCAATGAATTTAAGCTTTGTCATTGTCATCATTCAAGATAAGACTTTGATCATTTCTGAGATCAAGAAAATCTGCAACAAGTGAAAGCTGTGTTATTATTGCAAGTTGCAACATTTAAGCAAAATTGTTAAAGAATGTTTAAACAAGAAATTCTTCACTCTGTGTATCATGAATGTCTACGACAGTGACGTCATCAATATAAATGAAGAAGTCTCGCTGTTCATAAGAAAAGTTTAGTTTCTGAGCTAAGTTACATTCAGAAATCTGTATATATATCATCTTGTTTACTAGTCTCAATCTTTTCACTCTCACTTCAATCATATAGAAAGTTTTCTGCTAAATCTGTCTTAAAACTCTTTGAATTCAATTTGACATTCAAAGATAATCACATGATAGTATTCTGTATTCTACGTTAAGCTCAATCTAAAGTTCTCGCTTTTGCTCTGATTGATAGTGAAGTCTCTGCTTATGTCTTTATGAATAAATTCTTCGCGCAACAACATCATCTTTTCTTGCATCAATTAACTCACTCTCGCAGACTTTAAGAATTTGATGATCAAGTCGCTTTAATCAATGATATTATTCATGTTATTGAAATCACAATGATTCTCAATGAACACATTAAAAGACTATTCTTCTATGTCACTGAATTAAGTCAGTATTTCATCATTATGAGTTTATCATGACTTCATCATCACGTCATTGATGTCAATTTTGAGCATAATATTCTCATCTTGTTTTTTTTCTTCTGTCTTAATTATTGTTGCTCATTTCTCATCAAGATCTATGATCTTAATCAACAAGAAGAAAATTTCTTGTTCAAAGTTAACAAAGTAGCTTTCTTTCAATCTTGCTCTCAATTTACTCACAAGAAGCAATTCAGTTCACGAATCATTTATAAGAAGCAATTCAGTCTACAGATTACTCACAAGAAGTAATTCAGCACTCAATTTGCTTGTCAGAAGCAATTTAGTTTCTCATTCACTTGAAAGAAGCAACTCAGTTTTCAGTTTGCTTGCAAGAAGTAATCTAGTTTCTCATTTGCTTAAAAGAAGTAACTCAGTTTTCAGTTCACTCACAAGAAGCAATTCAGTTTTCAATTCACTTGTAAGAAGCAACTCAGTTTCTCATCTGCTCACAAGAAGCAATATAACTTCTTATTTGCTCATGAAAAGTCAATTAATACTCAGCTCATTCACAAGAAACAAATCTCATTCAATTTTATTTCTCATTTGAAACAAGAAGTTTCTAATCATATTCTTCAAGTCATTCAAAAAGAATATTCATCAAAAATCAAGTGTCAAAATTCTTTCTTCTTTAAAACTTCTGTTGTCTTTCAAGCAGATCAATTCAATCAATCTTTTATACAACTTGACATAGTTAAGTTGAAAGCTTGAAGCTTTGATCATGCTGCTCATGTCAAAAACATTGAAGTGTTTAGCGTTATTCTAAAGAAAATCAGTGTCTTCTTAAATCTTGAGTTAATCTCATCTTCTAGTTCAGATTCTGATCAGTCAAAATCGCGTCATGCAACTTTAACTGTTCATTCAAAGAACAGTTTAACTCTTGCTCAGTTTTCATCTCATTCTCAAGACAGTATGTATAATAAGAATCATCATCTGAATCTTCATTAAATGAAAAAGAAATTTCATTTAATTGCATTCACGACACAAGAAGATCTTGAAATCTATCAATAAAGTAAGAACTTCGTCGTTATCTAAATGAAAATCTGAGCAAAGATTTCATTCAAGTCAGTCACTTTCAAATGATCATTTCTGTTCTCTTTATCAAGAAATTCGAAGAAGAACTTTGCTTCTGCATAAACTATCAAGATCTGAACACTATCACAATTAAGAATCAATATTCTCTGTCTCTGATCTCAAAAACGCTGAATCATCTAAATTGAGCTATATTTTTTATCAAGCTGAATATCATCTCTGCGTTCAATCAAATTTGAATCAAAGAAGAAAATGAAGCTCTCATTGTTTTTCGCACTTGATTTAAATTATTTGAGTATTTAGTCATGCTCTTTAATTTATGTAATGAATCTGTCTTGTTTCAGAAGTATATCAACAATACTCTTCATGAACATTTAAATAAGTTTTATACAGCTTATTTGAATGACATCTTGATCTATTTTGACAATGAACTCAAGCATGAGATTCATGTCAAGCTCATTCTGCGAAAGCTGCAAGAAGCAGATCTTCAGATGAATATAATCAGATATGAGTTTCACATCACTTAAGTCTTGTATCTAGAATTGATAATCATCATCAAAGAAATCAAGATGAATTCTTCTAAAATAAACATCATTGTTAACTGACTCATCTTGATCAACGTTAAAAACGTTCAAAGTTTTCTAGATTTTGCAAACTTCTATAGAAGATTTATCTATGACTATAGTAGAATAGTTACTTCGCTCACTCGTCTCATCAGAAAAGATGTATTCTTTGTCTGATCTCAGAAATGTCAGATTGCATTTAACATTCTTAAGAAAATCTTCACTTTCAAGATTATTCTTTGTCATTATAATTCAGATCACAAGATTGTGATAGAAATTGATGCTTCAAACTATGTGTTCAAAGACATTCTTTTTCAATACGATGAGAATGAGCTTCTTCATTCAGTTGCTTACTTTTCGAAGAAGCATAATTCAGTCGAGTGTAACTACAAGATCTACAATAAAGAACTCATGATCATTATTTATGCTTTCAAGAAATGATGATCAGAGCTTAAAGACTCTATTTATTCTGTTGAGATGATCACGAATCACAAAAATCTTGAGTATTTCATGTTAATTAAGCAGTTGAGTTATCATCAAGCTCGTTGAAGTGAGTTTCTGTCTAGATTCAACTATTGCATCGTTTATCATTTCAACAAGATCGACGATAAGTTGAATGCTCTGACACGTCGCTCAGAAGATCTTTTTAAAGAGAGAGATACATTCAATTCTTGACATCAATATCAACATCAGATAATTTTGAAAACTCATGTTTTAGACTTTGATATTGTTGAAAATCTCGCTCTTAATGTTTTCAACATCAAAGTCATGAAGCTTCAATCACAAATCATCACTCTAAATTCAGTTCAATTACATCTGTTTTCAATTATCTCAGCATCTTTGCAAATTTTAACTTTCATGAATCTAGAAATTAAAGAATTCAACGTTAAAGACGTTGAGTTTCAGCTAGATCAAGATACTCTGAATCTTGATGAAGATTTTGCTGATATTCTCACTTAAACATTGTGAAAGTAAGTTGAAATCAATGACAAATTTGCAGCTCAGATAATCAAAGCACTTTGCAATGAAGCACAACATCACAACAAGATCTCTTTAGTTGAGTATGAAGAACACAAGAATCATCTGTACTTTCAAGAAAGAAAATACGTGCTCAACTCAGATAAACTATGTCTTCGTATCATTCAACTCGCTCATGATAGTGTCATTAATGATCACTCAGAAAGAGCAAAAAGCTATGAATTGATCAGTTGAGTTTATTGATGATCAAACATTTATAAGTATGTTCAACGCTTTGTATGAAACTATCACATGTGCACACGTTTCAAGCTCTTTAAATAATGAACTCAAGAATGATTATGTTCTTTTTCAATTCTTGAACATCGTTGATGTGATGTCTTCATAAACTATGTAAATTCTTTATCGCTCAGTATCTTCATGAATATCACATATAAATATGTTCTAGTCTTCATTGATCATCTTATCAAAATGAAACATTTAGTTCTCATCACTTCTATGAAAGTTGAAAAAGTTATCAACTGCTTTTATGCTCATGTTTGAAAACATCATGATTTACTTGAGTTCTTCATATTTGATTGAGACACACAATTCATCTTTGATATCTGAAAGCATATGTGTAAAATGCTGAAGATAAATGTTAAATTATCAACGACGTATTATTCTGAAATTGATGATCAAATCGAGAGAGTTAATGCTGTCATGAAGCATTATCTTTGAGTCTTCGTCAACTACATGCAGAATGACTGAGTTAAGTAACTTTCTGAAATCAAATTCATCATCAATAATGCATCATCATCAATCACTTTAACATCATTCTTCTTGATCAATTCAAGTCAGAACTTACATTTAAACGTCAAGTCTTTTGAGTCTTTGCTCAAGAATCTTATGTCTCAAGCTTGAAACAAGTTAATCAATGTCAAAAAGTTCATCAAGAAGATGAAGAAATTAACTGAGCATTTATGTAATGAGATGCTTATAACTCAGATCATCTACAAATTCAATGTCAATCTCTCTTGTCATTCTTGTTTTAAATAATTCGTCGAAAATGAAGTTTGACTGAATGCTCGCAATTTCAGCATCATTCACTTCATTGTCAAGTTAAATGATCATAATGTTGATTTCTTCAAGATCAAGCGTATCTTCAAGAACAATTCTCTGATCATTAAGTTAGATTTTTCAGCATTCATGAAGATTCATTCAATCTTTCATGTCATTCTTTTGAGTCATATTGCAAGTGATCTTCTTTCGAATCAACATTAGAAATCTTAAGAACTCATTATTATTGAGAATGATGAAAGATTCTGATATGTAAACAGCATATTAAACTTCAAGCATGATAAATATTATAATTCATCTTTGCTCAAGTATTATGTTGATTGAGAAGATCACTTTTCTATTTGAAAGTCTTTTCATCTTCTGAATAATTGTAAGCAAGCGCTTGATGAATATCATCTCATCAACTCTATCGTCGAAGAATCACATGTACTGTCATGTGTGATGTCTTAATGTCAATGTCAAGAACTTTAAATTCAATCTTTATCATTTCAATTCAGCTTAAATCTGACTCAAATCTTGTTTAGATCTGACTCAGACATCTTGTTTAAAATTTGACTCAGATGTGACTCAGATGTATTTTGATTTCATCTGTGCATCATCACATTAAAATGCATCTCATCTTGTTTCATCTTTCTCTTACTCAGATTTGACTCAAATCTTATTTAGATTTGACTCAAACATTTCGTTTAAATCTGACTCAGATGTGACTCAGATGTATTTCAATTTTCTATGCATCATCACATTAAAATGCATCTCATCTTGTTTCATCTTTCTCTTACTCAGATTTGACTCAAATCTTATTTAGATTTGACTCAAACATTTCGTTTAAATCTGACTCAGATGTGACTCAGATGTATTTCAATTTTCTATGCATCATCATGTTAAAATGCGTCTCATCTCGTCTTGCTCTTCAGACATCTTGCTCAGATTTGACTCAGATGTGACTCAGATTTATTTTAGTTTCATCTGTGCTTCATCACATTAAAATGCGTTCACATCAATTCTCATTTCATTTCAGTCTTTATCTTCAATTCTTTCTCATTTCATCTTGTTTCTTCTTGATATTTCACAGAAACTCAGTCTTGAAGAAAGAAGCTACTGTCATGATGTCAGATCATTAACTCAATTTAAAACATAGATTATCAATGTTTTAAATACTTTTGATTCATTGAATTTATTTTGCAGTTCAATGAATCAAATCATTAATCTAGTCATCATCATCTTAATTTAGTCTCAACAATTTTGTTTTAATCATCTCAGTCATGTGCGCGAATCTTTGCAATCTTAAGTCATAAAACTACTGTCTAGTCTTGATTCTGCTCAATTCATGTATATAGAAGTTGAGCTTTCGTTCTTTTCTTTCACTCTTTGTCTTTCATCTTGTACATTATTGAATGTATTGTTTTGTATCTAGATTTTATTAAGATAATAATAATATCAGTCTTTTATATTAATAGTATCTTTAGTCTAGCTCAGTTTCTGACAAGCAAACTAAATGAGCTTTGAATTATTTGTGAGCATCACGATGCAATGCTTAATCTGTATATTGTGAAAGTTGATCATTATAACGTGAACTTTCATTCACTGTTTGATCACATGATCATGTGATCATGTGATCTTGTTGTTTGTGAGCATTGCAATGCAATGCTCAATCTGTGTATGTGAGCATAACATGCATATATCGCGCTGTTACTGTTTTATTGATGAGATTGTTCAGCTCTTTTGACAAGCATAGCTTGCAAAAGATTCGTAGTCAGCATCATGTAAATTTGAAGATAAATGAAAATAAATCTGCAATTTCATTTTCAATGAGAAATAATTAATGAAGTGATGATTTCATGATGATTTCATAATAATTACATTTTCATGTCAAGCATCTTTGAATCTTTGCACTTTTTCTTTTTCTTTTAATGTTTTATATTAATATGTGATCACTTTCATTAAAGAAATGAGAATTATCATAATATGTTGATTTTCTTCTTTTCTAATCATGAATTTATGCTTGAAAGTGAGTGATTATGCTTTTCGCTCATATTTCAATCTCATTTTAAAAACTTCTTTAAGCTTTAAAACTTCTTTCATATCTTTGCTTGATATTCATTAATTATATTTCATGAAATACTTTTTTCATTATATTTTATAATATAAGATTTTCTTTCTTTTTTACTTTTATAAAATCTTTTCTACTTTTCATTCTTACTCATCATCAATAAAATCAACAACAAGATTTATCTGTACAAGATGTTGACTATGAATCTTTTATAAGCTATGCTTGTCAGAAAAGCTGAATAATCTCATTAATAAAGCAGTAACAGCGCGATACACATATGTTATGCTCACATACACAGATCAAGCATTGCATTGCAATGCTCATAAATAACAAGATCACATGATCATTTGATCATGTGATCAAACAGCAAACGAAAGTTCACGTCAAAGTGATCAGCTTTCATAATACACAGATTAAGCATTGTATCATGATGCTCATAAACAATTTAAAGCTTATTTAATCTGCTTAACTAAATAATTAAACAGTGAACGAAAGCTTATGTCAAAGTGATCAACTTTCACAATGCATCAATCACTCATTTAGCTCGCTTAGCTAAATGATCAAACAGCAAATTCAAAAGCTTATGTTGAAGTGATTAACTTTTACAATATACAGATCAAGCATTGCATTGCAATGATCACAAACAACTCAAAACTTATTTAGTCTGCTTAATTAAATGATCAAACAGTGAACGAAAGCTTATGTTGAAGTAATTAACTTTTACAATACACAGATTACTCATTTAGTTTGACTAACTAAATGATCAAACAGTAAATGAAAGTTTATGTTGAAGTGATCAACTTTTACAATACACAGATTGCTCATTTAATCTGACTAACTAAATGATCAAACAGCAAACAAAAGTTCACGTTGAAATAATCAGCTTTTACAATACACAGATTGCTCATTTAATTTGACTAACTAAATGATCAAACAGCAAATAAAAGCTTACATCAAAGTGATCAGCTTTCACATACACAGATCAAGCATTGCATTGCAATGCTCACAAACAACTCAAAACTCATCTAGTCTGCTTAATTAGATGATCAAACAATGAATGAAAGTTCACATTAAAGTAATTAACTTTCATAATACATTGATCACTCATTTAACTCGCTCAGCTAAATAATCAAACAGCAAATTTGAAAGTTCACGTTGAAGTGATCAGCTTTTACAATACACAAATTGAGCATTGCATCATGATGCTCATAAACAATTCAAAGTTCATTTAGTCTGCTTAACTAAATGATCAAACAGCGAACGAAAGCTCACGTTGAAGTGATCAACTTTCACAACACATTGATTGCTTATTTAGCTCGCTCAGCTAGATGATTAAACAGCAAATTTGAAAGCTTATGTTGAAGTAATCAGCTTTCATAATTTCGATTTATTTATATGATTACTTGATTATATAAACATGTTGTGCGCTCATATGCACACTTTAATGATCTGACTGCTAAATGAAAAGATATACAGCAGTGATTATGACTAGATTACATGTAATTTAGCATATACATCACGCTTCAATGCTACTATTTAAATAAGTAGCATCGTGTTTCATAGTTTTAAACTGCATAAGTACGTAAAACTTGAAGAAAAAAAAAATTCATCATCAATAAGCTTGAAAGTAAAATACTTAAGTATAAAATCATTATTTAATCTACAATTATACAACTTTAAAAAAACTACATGAAAGATAGAATAAATTTTATAAATGATTGAAAGATTCAGATGATACATTTGCTTGTTTATAAATTCTTATATATGAAAGAACTTTAACATTTTATTTAATAATTTTTTGTTCAACTTCTTCTGCTTCAGATTTTTTGCTGATAGCATGATTAAATCATCAACATTAAAGAACTCAAATTTATGTTTTCAATGATCAGCGATAAAACTCATTTGTACGCGATGCTGACTTCAAATCTACTGTTTAGCTACAGTAAAGTTTAAAGATTATTAAAAGTTTGAATGACATTTATGCGCTGCTTGATTGAGAAGTGCTGTGCATTAATCATGTGCAGAGTTTTCATGATCTTGCAAACATTAATAATCTTAATACACATGCTATAAGTAATTTATATGCAGATGAGAAAGTCAAATAAAACGCAGAACTACAAGAGAAATCACTTATGAAAATCATTTAATTCAGTATCTTGTCGCTGCATTTATGATGATAAGAACTGAGATAAAACATTCTTGCATTTGATCTGTTGAGAATGATTAGCAGAAAAAACTTGAATCATGAACATTCTTTAAATCTTCATGCTAACTACATATAAATCTTGTTAAGACTGCGTGTCTGTTACTACGACATGAACAATTCACAAATCTCATTAAGTACAACATGAGTAAACTCATGAATTTTATTAATATCATTTAACAGATGTTCAGATATAAGCATTTTATATGCAAATAATATGCTGATGAAAAAACTTTATTAAAAGAAGAGAAACACAAGCAAGTTAGTAAAGAATAATCAAACTACGCTGTCTGATTAAAAATGTAGCATAGAAACATTTTTGTAAAACATGATCAATCTGCATGAGAAAAATCTCTACAGATAA
>JAABUY010006444.1_pt1 | contig 11470 bp, 8 predicted proteins | sample 5560271 | NCBI WGS metagenome assembly JAABUY01 (sample SAMN10711886, study PRJNA513374) | rock metagenome | isolation source: Antarctica rocks | place: Antarctica: Victoria Land, University Valley
ACTTGCCTTCCCGGTAGCCTTTTGCCAAGGCCAACCTGGCTTCAACTGATACTACAAGCTTTTTTACTTTCCTTCCCATAATGCCCCAAATATAATTAAGCTAACCTATTTTTGATGCAGTACTTAGTTACAAAGCTATTATATTAATCGAAAAGTCAAACAGCAATTCGTATATAGAAATAATAAGTTGAAAATCAAAATTTTAACTAAGCAATCTTGATTTAAAAAGCAGGCCTTTTGGAAACAGATAATACAAGATGCGTACTTCGCTTTTTTTTATCGTCCAAATTAAACAATACAAAATACGCAATCGCTTTTAAGAATATTTAACCGTTCAACTACAAAAAGATGTGTTTTTATCTGCTATTTACAAATGAAATTAAGTAGTCGCTTGTGTCGGTATTTTTAGGTAACATAAAAAGCTTACTAGATACTGATTCTTAGAATAATCCTACAATTTTCTTTTAAAGAAATATTTCGGCTGTTCATTTAAACGAAGGTATTTGTGTAATCTGGATTCGTCGGCAAAGAACACATTTTTTTATTTCTTTAGCTATTACGTTAAACTGTTACACCAATTACATTACACATAATCAAAGTTTTGTAGGTTTAAATGTAACGGTTTGTTATATTTGATACACAAAACGGCAATTTCATAACAGGTTGACTTATAGCAGAAAATATCCTTTTTTGAATTTCGTTTCTTTTTGGAGCTATCCATTATATAACAAATAAAATGAGGCAAATAGGCTATTTGAAAGTCGAATTTCAGTACGGTATCAAAATAGCAACGCAAGGTGGCGTGAGAACAGTTTATCGACCGGCACAATACCGTTTAGGCTATCAACCCCGAAAAACTGTCTTATAAAGTATTCTGCAAAAACATCTTAATCGAGTATTTGATTTTTGCCCCAAGGTGATTTTTAAAAACAAATTGTAATTATTTAACAATTACACAAGAGCTTAATATATAATACTTGACCTAATTATCTCTATTTCTCTATTGTCTCGTCTTTAGAGAAATTGTCTCACTCTCACCAAAAGAAATACTTTTTAAATGATTTAAAGGCTCTGTATTCCAAAGGCATTCCCTTACAGTTAGCTGCTGATTTTGAGGGTCAAGTGTAATTAATTGAAAGGAAAGTCTTTTTTCATCTTTTGCAGAGTATTTCCCCTTCATGGGTGAATCAACCCTAAAGACTTTTAGGTCAACATCTTTATCTGGCCCTCTATAAGTATAAAACTCATTCCAATTAGAATTGCCGTGAAAATATGCCTTAATATTGGGGTGCTTCTTCAAAAAACGCACTAACCCTCTTTGTTCAATATCTGTATTACCAAAATCATCAGCTGCGGTATTACCATCTTTATATTGTTCTGATATAAGGTTTTCAAATTTATCTACATTATTAATGTCGTGCATACCGTTAGGATTTGTGAAATGTTTGGCTTCACATTCCGGTGGATCATGAGTAAAAATTAATACTGGAGTATTTGTAGAAATTTTTCGGAGGTCTTTTTCCATCCAAACACGCTCGGCAGAGTCTGGCCAAAGTGTTATGAAGATTAGGTGGATACCTTTTGTATTAATTGAATAATGTATTTTGTCTGTTTGAAAGTTGTAATTTCCATTGGTCTTTAGCGTAGCAGGTTTAAGCATCCTATTATAGATCTGCACCATCGCAGTCGGGTCAGTTTTCAATCTCATAGGCTTATAATATCCAATAGCATTGGTAATATCATGGTTGCCTGGTGCCAATAATAATTTTACAGGTAATCCGTCGCGGTCTCTTAATTGCACCTTTTCTATATAATCCTCTTTAAACTCTTCCCAATCTGTTGCTGCTGCCGGGTAAGGTATTTCCATACGATTGGCAATGTCTCCGGTTTGGATAAAATAATCTATATGGCCAACCTTATTACCGGTACCAGCCCCGCCATCATCCGGTAATTTTAATTGTGGTAAAGTATTGATTTCAGATATCATTGCGGCGTTCACTACATGGGCATCAACATCATTGCCGCCCCGAAATGTTTTCCTGCTAATGCCGTAATGAGCATCAGAAGTAAAAACCATGTTGATTAACTTTTTATTATTTGGTTGTGCTTCAACCTCTAAAAAAGATGTTGAGATTACGGTTAAAGCAAGAAATGTGTAATGCAAAAGTATTTTGCGCCAAGTTAACATGGTTATAATGGGTAAATTAGAAAAATCAAACAAATTTACCGGGCCTATCAATAACTAAATATTAATTAAATAACAAAAAAGACCATGTTATTTCATTAAATGGCACTTATGTTATCCGCAGAATATCATTGGGTTAAGAAATAGTTAATACACCGAAAATTCGAATTTTATTCAAAATGTCTATTGCTCTTTTGTAAGAAAAAATCAATGGACGTTTTTACTAAGTATTTAAAGCATCTTAAATTACCAATCATTGCATACACCTTACTATCATTTACACAACTTAAAGCCCAAGGTATAAAGGGCCGTGTTTATGATGCCAGTTCAAAGGAAACCCTTATTGGCGCGGTAATAAGACTGCAGGGGGCGAATGTAACTCAAAGTACTTCTGCTAATCTTGAGGGTAAGTATTCGTTTAAAAATTTGCAGCATGGAGATTATACGCTAACCTGTACTTATACCGGTTATATTAAAACCGTAAAACAGGTTTCAATTGCCAATGGAACTGAAGAAGTAAACTTCGTGCTTACATCCTCTCAATCTGCTTTGAATGAAGTTGTAGTACGTGGTAGTTTAAACAAAGAAACTGATGCTGCTGCAAGGTTTATAGAAAAAAATACCAACCAAGTTGTAAATATTCTTTCTGCAAAAACTATTCAGCTTTTGCCGGACATTACAGTGGCTAACGTAATTCAGCGGGTATCCGGCGTAGTAATAGACCGCAGCAGTTCCGGCGAAGGCCGTTACCCTGTTATCCGAGGTATGGATAAACGCTATAATACAACACTTGTGAACGGGATTAAAATACCCAGTCCGGATAATAATAACAGGTATGTACCACTGGACCTTTTCCCTGCTGAATTATTGCAAAGCCTGGAAGTGAGTAAATCACTTATTCCCTCTATGGAAAGTGATGCCATTGGAGGTACGATAAACCTGGTGATGAAGGATGCACCTAGTCAGTTGTCTGTACAAGCCAACATAGCAGGCGGGTACAGCACAATTTTTGCCAACCAACCTTTTGAGGCATTTAACCATAACGTGATCAATAAGAAATCACCTGCAGAAATAAACGGGTCTAATTATATTGTTACACCAAAGGATTTTCCGCGAGCCAACCTAAGTTATAGCCAAAACTCACACCCGGTAAACTCTACCTATGGTTTAACCATTGGAGACCGCTTTGGTAAGAACAAACAATTCGGTGCCGTAGTTTCTGCCAGCTATCAGGATATCTATAGGGGCACTAATTCGACATACCTTTTTCCTAACCCCCAGCCCGCCATTAAAAACGTGCCTGTTTTTTCTGATATATATCTGCGTAAATATTCTTTCGAAGACAGAAGACTTGGAGTTTATGGAAAACTTGATTATCGTATCAAACCAGGCCAAAAGATAAGCCTGTTCGCTACCTATATCAATACCAATCAGTTTCAGACACGAAACACCGTGGATTCGATATTAGCCATACAGCGCACAGGACCCGGCAACGGTAATGTAAACTTCCAGCAAAGGACTACCTGGACCATTCAGAATATTTTTAATATAACCCTACAGGGTGAACACGAATTAGGCGGTAGATTTAAATTTGATTGGTCCGGTGTATACTCAAGAGCAAAACAACAAGTTCCTGATCAGGCCATATTTTCAACCCTTGAGTCTATCACAACAGACGGCAGAACTGGAATTACAACCACCACGCCAACAGTGCTTGACGGGCAGATGACACGTGAATGGTTCCATAATACCGATCAAGATGCTGCACTTTATGCCAATCTGACTTATCATCCCAAAGTGTTTGGCCGAAAAGCAGAATTTAAAGCGGGCGGATTAGTAAGGCATAAGCACCGTGATAATTATTATAACCCTTATGCACTTACTTCTCTGCAAACATCAAGTAACCTACCACAGGTTTTTACCAATATTTTTGATTCACAATATGGTTTCTCTGGTGTTTACACAGGCAGCTCCGGCGAAATCAATGCCAACACCTATAGTATTTCAGAAGATATAGATGCAGGTTATTTGCAGGGTAAAATATTGTTATCCCCAAAACTGGAGGCGCTGGGGGGCTTACGAGTTGAGCATACTTACGATAGTTATCAAACTGTGCAACCAGCAGTATCGGACGGCCGGTCGGGAACAATTCATTATAATGACCTTTTACCAAGCCTTCAATTAAAATATGCCCTCACAGATCAGCAAAATTTACGATTAGCTTATTATAAGGCTATTTCGCGGCCTGGCTATTTTGAAATCGTACCTACAAAGACTGTTGGAGAATTTTACAGCACGGTTGGTAATTACGATTTAAAACGTTCGAGAGCAGATAATCTCGACCTTAGGTACGAGTTTTTCCCAGGCGCGGCAGACCAGATTTTATTGGGGGCATTTTATAAACAGATACAAGATCCAATAGAAATTTCAGTACAGCCCCCTTCAACGTCAAATTTTAATACACTTACGCTTATCCCTTTAAATTTTGGAGTGGCAACAAACCTGGGTTTAGAAGCCACCGTAACAAAATATGTGGGTAGCTTTGGCGTATCTGCCAATTATACTTATACCCACTCTCGTATAACTACCAATAAAATATTGCTGGAGCGGGATGCGTCTGGGCAGATTGTTACTTCTACTGTTCCGGAAAAAAGGCCTTTGCAAGGGCAGGCAAATAATATTGTTAACATATCTTTCTTATATAAGAACTTTAAAAATGGTTTGGATGTGCAGTTGGCTTATGTATATACTGGCCAGCGTATTGTACAATTAAGCCCGTACTATGGCCTTGATTATTACCAAACCCCTTTCAATCAGCTTGATTTTTCTATCGAGAAGAAATTTTTACGGAAATTTTCTATTTACAGCAAAGTTAACAACCTCACAAATTCGCCTTTAAAGGTTAAAATTCAACAGCAAAATACATTCCTGACCGGCAACAACAGGTTGCCGATACAAGAGAACAGCAACTTTATAACCGTACAAAAAGATTATTATAAACCCTCATTCTTACTGGGGCTACGTTATCATTTATAAACCAATAATATATATATATCAGTAAAAGCACATGAAATTAATTACGTTAAAGAATACACTATTTATCATACTGATAACCAGCATTAGTGTATCATGCAAGAAATTTGAGCAAAGGTATGCGGATATTTATCACCCGGTAGCAACTGCGTCAAACCCGGTGAGTGATGCCGCGCCCCTTTGCGGCAATATAAAAGGCACTATGCTAAGCGGAAAAACGTATACTTTGGGTTGTGATGTTACTATACAAGCCGGTGATACACTACTGATACAAAATAATGTACATATCAATGTGGCATCAAATGCGGCGGGCATTTTGGTAAATGGTACCTTGCTGAGTATCGGCACAAAAGATAACCCTAATTATATCACTGTTCCAACGTTAATAAAAACTGATGTAATAGGTGCAAACCCTAATCGTGACCCCGCTTTCTTAGGGTCTTGGCGTGGTATAGTAGGGGGGGCAAGTTGTCCGCTAATTGTTATTAAATGGACACATATAGAATTTGGTGGCGCAGCAGCCGGTAACCTAATAGGCCCCGCCATAGGCGTTGCGGCTAACAAAAACACATACGATCTATATTTTCAAAACCGTGCGGGGACACTAATAGTAGAGGATTCGTGGTTTTATGGTAGTGTTGATGACCCGATAAGGGTGTTAGGTGGCAAGCTGGCGATTTTTCGTAACACATTTGAAAAATGTGGCTACATTGGTGGTGAAGCCATAAATATTAAAGGTGGCACAGTTGGCGATTTTGCCTATAACCTTTGTGTGGGTATGGCTACCAATGGCCCAAAATCATCTAATAATGGGGGTACAACCATACAAACCAATATGCGCTTCTATAATAATACCATTATAAACTGCGGCTATCGCAGGGCGCAAACAGGTCGTGGTGGGTCAATCAATTATGAGGAGGGTTCCGCAGGTAAATTTTATAATAACCTCATAGTAAATTGCAGATATGGACCAAGGGTAGTTATTTCGCCGCCGGCCGATACTACTAATTTGCAATATGGTAATAATTTTAACTACGGAGATTCTGTTTCTGTAACCAATCAGTTTTACCCGGTAGGTTTTATAACAAAACCACAATTAACAGATATACCAAACCCGCGTACCTTTTTACCCGCAAACTACCAATTGGGTGCTACATATGACGGAGCATCAATTGTAGGCAAAAACAATCCTATGTTTATCAACGGACCCGTGCCGTTGCCAGCAGGGGCAAATTTGAGAGATATAAGTTTTGTAGGCAAATATAATTTCGGATTACAATCTGGTTCGCCTTGTATAGGCAAAGGTTACACCGGCTTTAAAGCTACAGGCAATGTACCCATAAATCCTGTTTACGGCGCTACAGAACTTACACAACCGGGTAAAGACATAGGTGCTTTCCAGTCAGACGGATCTGGTAATCATCACTAATTTTTCAATCAAGTAATAATTAAACCCAAAAATGAAAATCAAATTCAGCACAGTTTGTGCACTTGCACTAACTATTGTATGCCTTTCAGTTAAGGCCCAAAGCCCCGATTATAAATTCATTAAAAAAATACCTCTCGAAGGAAACGGTAAATGGGATTACCTTAAAATGGATGGCGAGCGCGAAAGGTTATTTGTATCGCACGGAGACCAGGTACATATAATAGACCTTAATACCGATAAGCAGTTGGGTGTAATTAAAAACTTAAATGGGGTTCATGGGATTGCATTAGCAAAGGCTGAAGGTAAAGGCTATATCACCAATGGTACAGACAATACCGTAACCATATTTGACTATAATACTTTTGATGTTATAAAAACACTTGCTGTAACCGGTAAAAAACCTGATGCTATCATATATGATAGCTTTTCTAAAAGCATAATCGCTTTTTGCGGAGCCAGCAATAATGCAGTTGTAATAAGTGTGTCTAAAAATGAAGAGATAGGCACCATAACTTTAGGTGGCGCGTCAGAATTTGCGGTTAGTGATGGAAAAGGAATGATCTATAATAACCTGGAAGATAAAAGCGAAGTATTAGCAATAGACATTACAAAAATGAAAGTTGTAAAACGTTTTGCATTGGGTAACAACAAAGCGCCAACTGGCATAACTATGGATAATGTAACCAATCGATTATTTGTAACCTGTAATGACAGCCACACTCTGGCAGTATTAAATGCGGATAATGGAAAAATTGTGGCCAGCCTGCCAATTGGTAACAAAGTTGATGCAGTGATATTTGACAAAGACAGTAAACTAATAGCTACCTCTAATGGCGAGGGCACTATCACTCTTGTGAAACTAATTAATGCCGATACATATAAAATAGTACAAACCGTACAAACCCACCCTGGTTGTAAAACAATGGTACACCGCGGTACAACACATAATTTATTTTTAAGCAGTGCAGAGATGGAAGGTAAACTAATCAAACCGGGTACTTTTGGTGTATATGTTTACGGCCCTGGTAAATAACCGCAAATTATAAAAGATGAAAAAAGTATTAATAATAATGGCACTGCTTGTTACACATTTGGCTGTCAACGCGCAAGCCATAAACCGTAGTCCTGCACCAAAGGCACAGGAATTGGTTACCAAACTAAAGGCAGAGCATAAAGAACTAAGATTTATAGGCCTGCATGTTAGTCCGCCGTCAGGAGACACAACCAATATTATCATTGCCAGTACCATACCTGAAAAAATTGGAAATAAGTCTTCACCCGGTGATATGGAAGTGGTTAACAGGGGGGTATTGAGGCTTAAAACCCAGCCCCTTACTAAGACTTACGAGGTTTGCCTGCCCATAGCCACAGCGGTGAACATTCCGTTGGGTATGGTTGTTATACAAATATCATTTGATGATGCAACCAGCATTGTTGATGCGTTGCAAAAAGGACTAAATATCCGCGATGATCTACAGAAAAAAATTACCGGTAAAGATCTTTTATTTGCCGCTTATTAAACCTTGGGTCAGAAATCAAAATTGGCTGCATCGTGTGATGCGGCTTTTTCTATTTACAGGTTATCGCTCAGGTACAGATCAAAAATATGCTTGTTGATATGTTGTTCTGTAAAAGAATATGCTATTTGGTAACCACTTATCTCACATATACGTTTTACAATAGCAAGGCCCAAACCAATGCTTTGCTTGCTAGCTGAGTTTTTACTAAAACGTTCAAATATTTTGCTTTTATCCATAGGTATAGGGTCGCCGGTATTGACAAACGAAACGTGTGCTTTGTTTATCTTTATCTGAAATGTACCGTTACCAATATTGTATTTGATGGCGTTTGATATTAGGTTAGAGAATAAGATCTCTACAAGCGTTTTATTGGCAAATAATCTACATGTAGCTGTCTCGGTAATGTGGCAAGCTATATCTCTGTTCTTAAACTGCTCTGAAAACTGCTTCATTAGATTATCCAGCAATACGTGCAGGTCAATATCTTCCTTTTGTAAAAACTGCTCATTTTTATTTTCAATCTTGGCCAGTAAAAGCAGGCTTATGTTTAGCCTCGATAAGCGGTCGCAAACATCTATCATTGTCTCTATAAGGTCAGCTTGTTCTTCCTGCAAATTTTCGCTTTGTACAAGCAACTCCAGGTTAGATTGTAATATTGCCAGCGGCGTTTGCATTTCGTGTGCGGCATTATCTGTAAATTCTTTTTGGGCTAAAAAATTCAGGTGGTTTTTTTCGGTAAGGTTGTTGATTGCTTGATTTAAAAGATTGAACTCGAAAACTTTGTTGTGGTCTAATTTAAAATCAGGATTATGATTTACCTGGTATTCTTTTAGCATTTCAAGCGTTTTATAAAATGGCTCCCATATCCTGTTAGACATTCGCTTGTTAATTAAAAATAAGCCCGCAAGCAAACCAGCCAAAATAAATATCTGTGTTTTAATAATCGTTCTGACTAACGCCTTGGCTGCAAGTAGCGACATTTTAAGTTTAACCCAATAGGGCCTTTTGTTAATTATTGCGCTAAACCCATATACCGTGTATGGAATAACCTCTCCTGATGATTTGTCAAATTCATCAGCCTGATAAGTACTATCTTTCAAATTTTTTGAACCAATTGCGGAGGCGATGTGCACTTCATTTTTTAACTTCAGGTAATAAATTAGCTGTTGGTCAGAAGTAAGTGCATTTAATTCAGACTTGATTTTTATTTTTTGGTAAACTAATAATTCGCTGGTTTCATTTTTGATCACGTCCAGTAACAATAAATATGTGAGGGGGATCCCTGCAAGGATGATTACTGTTGAGTATATCAGGTAAGTACGTATAGTTTTGCTTAGTAATTGCATTTATTCTATTGTTGGAATTTGTAGCCTATTCCATAAACAGTTTTTATATTATCGCCACCACCACTATTTGCGAGCTTTTTTTTCAGATTTTTAATATGCGCATATATAAAATCGTAATTATCAAACATATCTGCCCTATCGCCGGAAAGGTGTTCGGCAATAGCCTTTTTCGTAATCACTTTATTATAGTTAGAAACAAGAAACAATAGCAGCTCAAATTCTGACCGTGTCAGGTCTATTGCTTTGCCTTTAAATACTGCTGTTTTAGAATCGTAATTTAAAACCAGGTTATTGAGATCTATTTGCCTGCTCCCTTCAAACTGTTTGCGGCGAATGATGGCATTAATACGGGCACTTAGTTCTGCAAGATGGAATGGTTTAGGTAGGTAGTCGTCTGCACCCAATTTTAAACCGTTTATTTTATCATCTACAGAATGCCTTGCAGATAAAATAATAATACCTTCTTTTCTTTTACTGTCTTTAACATTTTGAAGAATGTCGAGACCATTTCCGTCTGGTAAAGTAATGTCCAAGATCAGGCAGTCATAAGTAAAGCTTTCCAGCTTTTCGTTAGCGCTTTTAATGTCTGGGGCCGTCTCGCATATAAAATGTTCTTTGCGTAAATACTTTCTAATACTGTTAGTAAGCTGTAATTCGTCTTCGATAATTAAAATTTTCATTTTTGTGAATAAGAATACGCTATTTCAGATTGAAAAGTCAAAAAACTCTTGTAACACCCTGTTATTAAACTCCTAAATAACATTAACTACTATTTATAAATTGCAAATAAACTTAAAACAATTGGTAGGAATCTGAATATTAAAGGATAGTAAATTAGATAACGAATTGATTACATTAACCTAACATTGGCCATCTGATGTCCGGACTTCTTTAGTGGTCTTGCCATTCTTTCGGTTACCTGAACTGCGTTCAACTTCATCCAAATGGAGCGGTTGGGTGCCGACTTGTGGCTGCCAGGGCGCGTGGCAGGATAGGAAGGAGGCCAAAAGGGCTATCGGCTAAAAGCGAGCGTAAGATGAAAGCAGTGAAAAAGCTGTATGCCTCACAGGTGAACATCTCCGAGATCAGAAAAACGCTAGACATTGCCAGCAATGCCACCGTTTATAAATACATCCATTAAAAACCTCGTACTGCCAGCGAAAAAGGAACAGAGAAAAGCGAAGCTAGGAAAACAGATCAGGAAAAATCCTAATAACTTGAGTTCGATTAATAAAATCAATTAGCCGCTTTCTAATTAATCGAACTCAGGTTTATAGTATAACGACCACTTGGTGTATATCAAATTATCTTCTAACGTTTTGTGCATTGGTTTGTCTCACTTTTTATAAATTGCTACACCTTGTATAATAGGACGAAAATCACACTGGACTTGCAACAATAAAATGGACATTTAGTTAAGCTGCAATAATTTGTTTGTTTAAGTTTCTTCCAAATTCCTCGGGGGACACATATCCCAGTGCAGAATGTAGGCGTTTACGGTTGTACCAGGTTTCGATATATTCGAATACAACCACTGCCGCCTGCCCTTTATCTACAAACTTGTTCTGGTACACACATTCAGCTTTAAGCGTTTTGAAGAAGCTCTCGGCCACTGCGTTGTCCCAACAATTCCCTTTTCTGCTCATGCTCCTTGTTATCAATGTGTTTTTTTCCAGCAGCAGCCTGAATTCATTACAAGCATACTGTACCCCTCTATCGGAGTGGAATATAAGCCTTTGTGTTACCGGTCTGTTTTTTTGTGCCATTTTAAATGCGGGTATCACGGTATCAATAGCTTTCATGGTAGTGGAGTTGCTATATCTGACTAGATATTAACCTGAGTTCGATTAATAAAATGCCATAAATTTGTCAATCATTGGAAAAGTAAGTATATTTAAGTATCTGACATTCAAATATTTAAATACAATTCCAGATGATTGACTTCAATAAAATTACG
>JAABUY010006446.1_pt1 | contig 11468 bp, 12 predicted proteins | sample 5560271 | NCBI WGS metagenome assembly JAABUY01 (sample SAMN10711886, study PRJNA513374) | rock metagenome | isolation source: Antarctica rocks | place: Antarctica: Victoria Land, University Valley
GCTAGCCATTCGACACCACTTCCATAAAAAATGATGGTGGTTTAGGGCTTTCGATCGCATTCGGTGACCTTTCGATTCGGTCTTCGGCAATCGGTCAGACCCCACGCGCATTCGGCCCGTACACTGCGATGGCGCGCTGAATCGCAAATGAAACCCGGTTCGGCATCCCCACCAGGGATGTGCAAATTACTCATTTCACCGATCCTTGTCATCAATTACCCAGTAACGTTACCAATTGATATGTAATAAAGTTACTGTTACTGGCTAACTGCCATACATGGCCGTTATCAATTTTGAAAGCGGCAAAGCACTGCTCTTGCTCAGGGAAATGCATCTGCCAAGATAAACAAACTCTCGAGCAACACTCCTAGTAGGAAACTCCTACGTCAGTGGAAGTTGAATCATTCTTTAGGGATTTACCTGTGTCAACAGCTTTGCAGTTTTGAAATTCGCCAAATCTTCCCAAGAACCCTCGACACAACCTGTTACTGCCACCAATTCTCCCCAAATTCGTCTCATCTGGGCTTAAATCGCCCGTTTTCTGTGAGGTGAATTGAAACGAAAATTAATCAAATTATCTTATTTCACGAGCCCGACAGTAAAGTAGCAGTAACGCTTCTATTCAGCAATGATTGATGCAAGGTGAGTTGCACACCTCTAATCCCCACACGCCATTGCAAATTCGGCGATTTTCGGTGCACTGCAATCGAGATTTTCTGAGCCTTTCTTGAAAAAAAGAGTGAATTCATTTGCCCGTTTGCTTACCACCACGCTGCGAGTCGCCGGTAATTGTTCAAGTAGTGTGGCGCATACACGCACGGATGTCTGATGCTGTGCCTGATCAGAAATAATCATGAGGCCCTAAGCTGGTAGACGCCTTCCGTGTGTCATATATGGGCAGCACCCTCTGATTAATTGATTTCGAGTTCACGCCGTGCCAGCTGATGCCAGGCAGCTTCCTATGGGTATCAAGAGTCAGTCTGATGTGAGGCCTGCAAGAGCAGTGCAGCGAACCATTGGAAGTCATGAGAAACAACCATTCAGAAAAGTGGGGTTTGGCTTGAGACACACCTATGTCCCTCAATCACTACCTACTGCTGGTCAGCTGTATCCCAGATGACATGCTTGCTGTCTGGTGTTTACATTCAAGCTTCAGGCGTTTATGACACTCAAGCACTGAGTCCTAATAACTAAATTTCCATACCAAATTAACCATAGAGTTTCCAGGAGCAAACTTTAATGCTGTCAACAATCTCACTACAGAATCTCTTGAACTTTCAGCTTTCTGCCAATCATACGTAATGCAGCAAGCTGTCTTTCACATTCTGCAGGCCTTTTGCAGTATGCCACTTCAATCTCCTTTGCAGACAAGCCACTCACACCAGCTTTGGGATACCACTTATCAGACATTGCTGCAGATCATTGCAAGAATCATGACAACACTGAGGGTCCACCATGCAATCCCAGCTGATGCGGCTCCACTTGCCAGAGCTGCAGCATCAGCAGCCAAGTCGTTGAAAGAGAGGAAACACGCTTTGACATGAAGCAAAGGAACAGGGTGTCATGCACCAGGCTTCCCTATCACAAAGCGCTGTTGTGCACATTAATGCAGAAAATGCAAGTCTTGCAGCTGTCTGGTCTGTGCTATGCTGCTGCTGGTCCTGCTGCACATATGACAGCTGCATTGTCAACAATGACAGAGGTCGATGCTCACACAAGCTGTTCCTGAGGTCAAGCATATGTGTGTTGCTACAATGTGTGCCACAGTCAAGAGTGCAAATGAGTGCCTGGATTGACAAGGCAGACCACTAGTACTAACAGCACAGGACGTCTGTCACAGTGTGTAGCAGCACTCACTTGGGTTGGTTGCATTGCCCTTTGTGACTCCGCTGACTGTCACAGTGCCAAATGAGTCGCCAAAGATGGACGACACATCTCCAGAATTCAGGACATCAGCAAGGGCACTTTGACCAGCAAGGGCCTCTGCACTGTTAGAGCCTGTGAAGGCTGCTGAATTGGTCACGCTCACAGATCCTTGCACTACCTTTGTGATTGTGACATTGACAAGGGCATTGATCTTGGCAAAGATATTAGTCTCAAGGGTCGTCACAAACTGCAATAACAACAAACTCTGCATTCAGTTGCATGCGCCCATACTGTGTTTTTAGATTGCGTGTTCAATCCATTGCATTAATTCCAGGTGAGCTGCCGTAGGCAACGCACAGGCGCAGCAATGGGTGCTTGCTGCATGTATTGGTCCAAGCACATGAATGGCATGTGCATGCATCAGCAACACAGCCTGTGATATGCTGTCTTATGTATGGATGCAAGGAAGCGGGGACTCACCCTTGATCGTTCTGAGGAATTGAAAGCTGCAACTGTGGCATAGTTACTGAGCGTAGCTACAGAAACCACAGCTGGCACTGTTGTGGCGTTGGAATAAATGTGAGCAGTAGTTGTTGTAGCATTCTGTGCTGTAGAGTTCTGCAACACAGCTCACGTCTTGAAAACCTGGGCTTGACAATGCATCACGTGCGCAGTCAGTAACCTGCTGATGATGCTGACAAGGCAGCAAACAATAAGATGACAAAGCTCTGAGCCACATATATTGTGCTTTTTGCCTTGCTGTTGTGCACAGCATGCATGTGAGCAAGTGCATCAGAGCACAACACCCACAGGCCAGCACTGAGTTGCTGGTGATAGGCCAAAATTGTAGAGATAAGGCTGATTGATACAAAATGAAGAACTATTATATCCAAATCATGACAGGTTGTGACACATTTGTGACAACACATTCATTGATTTGTTCATTTGTAACAAGAACAGTAGGTATGTGTGTGTATATACGTTATTATTTGAATGCATTGATCATGTGTTTGCATGCAATGACCAGTCAATAGTAAAAAGTAACAATGGTGCTGCACCTACCTGTGCAGCTGCGCTTGTAACTATTGGTGTGCAGACGCTGGATGCTGTGCCACTGCTGCTGGCCCCTATGCAGGTGTCCCCAAACACACACGTGTCTGCATACCAAAACACACATGCGTCTGCCTACCAAAACACACATGTGTCTGCATACCAAAACACACACGTGTCTGCATACCAGGACAACATGTGTCTGCGTACCAAAGCACACACGTGTCTGCATACCAAAACACACATGTGTCTCCATACCATATCTGCTTTGGTGTGCTCACATGACATGACAACCTGGCTTGTGTTGCATGCAGCGCAGGCTGAGCACACAGTCAATGCAGCTATGAGACAAGCATATTAGCTAGATTAGGATTGTGACATTCTAACACCTTGACGGTGGTCTGTGTGGGCGTCCATGAGCATGGCAGCAAAGCACCTCGAGCAAAGCAATTCACTGCTACAGCATGCAAACATTCAAGATCAGAAGCAAGATGTAATGCTACTATGCAAGATCACGCGTCGTTCCCTGAAGACCATTGCCAAGTTTGCCTGCGCCTCAACTTAGTACTACAAGCAAAACGAGAAAAGACTGCAAAGTCTACAAAAAGGAAGCTTGAGATGGGCTCAAGCTTCCTTATGGCACTACAAGCAGGCACACTCTGGGTGTGGGGCTATCTGCATGGTCAGCCTAGCTAGCATAAGCTTGCCAGTTTACCACTCATGATATTGCTGGCCGACAGATACAGAAGGAATCTTGAGGTTACGTAGAAACACACTTTTGATATACAATTTGTAAAGCTGTTGGGTTTTGGTCTGACTCATTGACCTTGACTAACCCTGTGTACAGCTCAACATCTCAAGAGCAGCTCACCAGTAGCAGTGCATGCAGGGCCAGAAGCCAGGTAAGGGCATATAGCAAAGGTGGACCCAGCCTGCAGAGGACAGAGAGTACCGCCTGTTACACCAGAGCTGCACATGTCTGCAGCAGCATAAAACTCCTGATCAGAATCTGGAACCACAGATCCATGCGTCAGTGTTGGAATAATGTACACATCTTGCAAATTGTTGTCCTGTTTGTAAATGTCAACATCTGGTACTAGTGACAAGGCTTAGGTGCCCCAGGACATGCACAATGTAGATTTATTAGACTGATCATGCATTGCAGGATATTTAGATGCACATGACACTGACAATGCCACTGAAGATAGAAGCATAGATTTTGTGTCAGGCTGCCTGCAGGGTATGTCTGCCTGCAACATCTGTTAAGGCAGAACAAGAGCAGCAAGACTAATGACCCTTGAGTCACACACACACACACAAACACACACAGTGCACAGTCACGAGACAAATGCTTACCGCCAGAGTAGTAGTATTCACCAGCACTTGCAAGAGGGCATGTGCCAGATGTGCCACAGATGGCACCACTGGGGGAACACACATCTGCACCACACAGCACAACAGGAACTGCAAAGTTGGCACTGCAGCAGTAGCACATGGCACATACTTGCGCTGTTGGCAAGGGACGGTTGCGCATGATTACACTTGAAGTTTACTTTGCGATCTAAGTCTGTCTACATGACAGGTTGGGAACAGAAGTCGCTTGTTGGTGCCAAGGGTTGCAGCTTTGAGCAGCCCAAAAGAGTCACTAAATGCAGAGTGGCGGCATGATGACACATCGACTACATTTGAGCATGTCTAAAGGTCTGCACAGTCATTACCACAGGTCAAACCCAGTGATTTGCAACATGAGCTGGACTTGATGAAATCAACCTAGCAGAACACACAGAACATGGTTTGAAGCAATGTCTCACCCTCTGCTGCTGTGCAGACTTCGCCAGCTGCTGTGGCATTGACACACAGCCCCTCTGCTGTGCCCACAGCATTGCAAGCCTGGTTGACCCCAGTCTGGCCCTTTGTGCAGCGGTCTGCATGAAAGCAAGATACATTTTCATACTGAAGAGACCAAGCCACATTTGAGGTCTTTGCAGCGGTCTGTGTGAGACAGGCAGATGACAATGCTCTGATCAGCCAACAAGCCTGATCACTGGAAGAGAGCACCAGTCATGTTTCAAGGACACCCAAAGACAATCTGAAAACAAAATGAAGACCTGCATGAAGCAAAACACCGTATGGCAAGCTAGGACAGGGTTTGTTTTGCAGCAAAGCATACCTCAGCCTGCCAAAAGCATGACCTTATGCACATCAGGGAGCTACTCAGGACTGTATGCATGTCACCCTAGGGGAAGACATGTATGTAATGAATGAATGACATTGGTCAATTTCAGTCAACAGGGCATTCCACATGCTCAGTCACATGATCAGTCACCTGCTCAGTCACATGATCCATCACATACAGGGGGACACTCAGGACTGTATGTATCTGACCCTAGGGGAAGATGTGTATGTAAGAAATGAGTGAGATGAAAGAAGCCTACCATCAGCGTAACAGACTTCATTGGCTCCCAGGATGGGACAGAAGGAGGTGCCAGAGGGAGCTGAGCAGGCCGTGCCTCCACTCACGCCAGAGCTGCACATGTATGCATCAGAAAGTGAGACACATTGTTTCAGACTTAGCTGGTTACAGTTCAAGACTTGTTGGCTGCTGCCAGTGGTGGACTGGAACTGTTAGAACTCAACAACGGAGCATTGCAAGGGCTTTTTGACACTGCAGATTTGGCCCATTGTGGGCATTGCATAGCCATCATTCAAGGCCGTCAAGCATGACAAGTGCATCTGCCTTGGCGCTGTCAAACAGACAGACAGACACTGTCAAGCTTGAGCACAGCCAGTGTGCACAAAAATTCTGCAGCACAGAATATGTAAGCAACAGAAGGGCAGCAAAGCAGCTGCAAACAGAGCAGCAGCAGAGGGTAGCAAAACACAATAAGCGAAGGAACAGCAGCAGTGCAAGAAAAGAAACAAAGACATGGATAAGCAAGCTGGATATGTCATTTGAGTGAGGCATACCTCCATGGTAGCAGGAGTAGCCTGCACTTCCCAGTGGGCATGTTGTCCCTGCACACACTGCCCCAGGCAGAGCCCCCCCAAGGACAGAAACCTCACTGGTCACCACACACCAATCTGCACAACATCAGCTGGGCGTTTGTAACAGAGGTTGGGTTTTGGAAGGGCAAAACACGGAAACTTATATTTTGGTTTTTTCCAACAAATCAAATCATGCTTTTTGGGGAATTGTCTTTCATGTGCGCGCCATGAGCTGCAAATGTGCATGTGTTTTTTGACATGCACAGGCAGACAAAGCAGGGCAACAACAGAACAAGCATGTTGCTGTGGGACAGGTCATGAGGCTCAAGTCATACCAGTTCCTGAGGTGCAAGAGGCGCCAGCAAACTTAGGAGTGACACATTTCCCAGCAGTTGTGCCCACACCAGTACATACTTGATAGCCTGTGCACTCATCTGGAGGGCAGCACACAGCCATCAGAACAGCTGGACAATGCATTCTGTGCTCCAAGCTCATCCTACTGAGCCTTGCATGAGGCTGCAGAGCCTGGTTTCAACCACAATTTACAGCCGACATTGCTTGAACAAGACCTTGTAAGATTCACAATAGCTCAGCGTCACAGGATGTGCGGTCAGATGTGTCATGACTCTAAAGCTGGCATGAGCCTTATGGGCCTGTGTGTGAAGGGTGGAGGGTAGTCAACCTCACCTCCTTGCAAGCAGGCTCCCCCCGTAGCAACAGCAGGGCATGACCCAGAGCTTCCACAGGCAGAAGCGCCAGTTCCCCCATCACTACAGACATCTGCACACACGGACAGCAGAGCTGTCAGCACAAATGTAGACATGCAAGAACAACCATGTCCACATGTTGGCATGGTGGAAGTTGACAGATGGTCTGGCTGGTGGAGGCTTGGACTCTGGCTTGACACATCACCAAAGCTTTGTGTGTCCAAAAAGCAGTTTGGGCGCATTCAATGCCATGCAAACAGACCACAGTCCTGAGGGGTGTTGACTGAACAAGTTACTACATGCTACATACAATATAGATCAGTACCGTGAGTACAAGACTAGGCTCAGGGCAGTTCTGTACCGAGTTGCTTGCAACTGCACACTGAGTCATTGGCTTACACATGATGTGTACTGACCTCCTGAACTGCAGGTTGCGCCAGGCCTGGCATCTGGACAAGGGCTGGACGTGCAGAAAGTACCCTCATAGGTGGACGCCCCACTGCACAGATCTGCGTCAAAGCAAGCAGAATGCAGACTTGTGAATGAAGGACATATCCAGCCAGTGCACGTGCATGCCTGCAATGCTGTCCACGAGGTGCTTGCAAGACAGGCAATTCTTTCAACAAGACATACAGACGTGAGCAGGCTGTGCAAATTGAGCTAAACGAAACACAGACTTGGCACAACTTTTAGGATCTGCAGGAATGCATGCTGCTATTGGGCCTGAGCGTAGCTTGCAGTACACTTTGCTGTCTTCCAACTGAATGATGCCTATGACTACATCCTGAGGCATGCGCACTTCTTGTAGTGACAAGATCAGATCAAGGTTCTCACCATATCCAACAGTGCAGGCAGAGCCCGCAGCTACTGGGGTAACGCAAACCCCAACATCTGGTGTTCTGAAACTGTCATAGAGTTCAAGAGTGGACACATTTGCATTGCAGCGCTGAACCCCGTACTGACAGTGTCCTGCAGCAACACCAGAGAGTTGTCAGCTGAGACCAAGTTGCTGATTTTCTGCTGACACTAGCAAATTTGAAGGCAGTGCCAGCATGGCAGGGCCGTTACCAACAATCCAGAGCAGGTTGCGCCTGTAGGCAAATCTGGGCAGCTGCCACCGTTGTCGTTCTGTGCTGGGCATGGGTAACTTGTGGTCGCACTTGTCGCACACAAGTCTGCGTGCAACTGGTACACTGTTAGCGAGCGGAAGACACTTGAATTCAGGACCATGCGTACTGACCCATTCAGACCCATTCAGCTGCAGCAAAAGCGATTTCCAAAGCAGCCTGACAAAACTATTGATCACGACTTGAGCTGCCTCCTGCGTTCGTTGTTTACTCCAGCCAGTCCAGCTTGATATATCAGAGCCTTACCACCCGGAAAACATTGCTGGCCGGCTTGCGCATTTGGGCAGACGCCGGTTTTGGTGCTAGTATCAACGGGGCAAAGCTGAGCCCCACCCGAACTCGGAGCCACAGGACTGCAAAGATCTGCAGGGCGCAAATCGCTGAGTCAATGGACGATCGGCGACTCGCTGGTAATGCGAAAGCTTTGTCGCAGAAAGGCAACGCAATCCACATCCGAGAAACTGCTCCGCTTCGTGCAATTTACGTGTTACCAATTAATTGCTGCAGCTTGAAGGGGTTGCGTATGATTGTGCACAGGCTGCTGCCAAGCTAGTTTATTGGCTTACCGTTTAGATTGCACGCGCTCCCTGCGGCTACAGGACTTGCAAGCAAGGCCCGCATGCTGACATCACCTGCAAGCATACTTACCACTCAACACTGACAGCCACCAAGCCGTCGGGTAGATGAGGGAGACTAACAGTTGGTTACAACTGGTGCTTGGGAACTTGTCCCCTAAGGGGACTTCAAGCTTTCCAATGAAGGATGCGGCAACGAACATAGCTCAACCTGCAACAAAGACGATCGCCCAGCAGACTTGAGCAGCCTGCAGGTCAACAACTGATTGCTTGATTTGTACGCCCAAAGAGACGTTGACGTGGAAATGTGTACTGATGGCAACTTTTTCTAATAGACACCGACCAGCAATAGCAGAAGATGTCTGATTATTGTGCGAGGGACCATACTGTCACTCGAGGTGCTATCAAAACGCTGGGGGCTGCGACAAGAGTGTTGCTGTCTGACAGCACGGGGTCAAGTGAGCAAGCTCTTAAGAAAGCGGTCGAATCAACAGCTGACGACCTGACTAGCAGCAATACAAACGGGACCCACGACCCAGCCTCTAATCTGAAGCACGGATGCAAGATCTCGTGAAGAGTCTAGCACACGTCACGTCGGGTCGCACAATTGTTGTCGAAGACAGTTGTCCTCCCCCTTACATACGACCCATCTTATGACAAATGTGTTCGTATTTGTGCGATGCTTGACGTGAACTGACTAATCACAAGTGTGCAATCATTGAGGCACAATTCAATTGATCTGGGAGTATGACAGAGGCAACACGTTCAAAAGGCTGAAGCGGGATCGTATCTGCTGAGTGTGCATTGTGTCATGACCAGCTGTCACACACACTAGTGTACATGTATGCATTACCAAGTCGGGCTGCATATGCTGGACTACCAGTTTGTGCAGGAGAGAGATTGCGAGATTGGTTTCGGAGTTTGGATTTCATAAAGGCAACACAGTCTGATGCAGTACCAGGCTGACTTGATATGACAAACATATGCATGCATCATTAGAACAGCATGCTGAACGCCGTGAAAGTCGTGTGGACAATTTTCATTGTTATTTGAACAATTCAGTTTATGGAATCTGAAACAACATAAATTGTTGCGAAATGTACTTGTCATGATCTGTACAAACAGAATTTGCACAGACTGAGCCGCCTGCACCATTGCTTACTTAACCCATTTACCAGAGAATGTCTCGAAATTTGGTGAAGTCACTACCTTGCTGCCGGCCTAGGCCTGTTCTGGTCGCTTGCATGGCGTCAATGCGAGTTTGATTCCCTGAAGAGCTGTCATGTTGGTCCAGATCTGCTTATGGTCACATATCAATCCATCTTTGTTCAGAGTGTAAATCTGCAGCATAAACTCCTATGTGAGCAGCAATATACAACAGAGTATCCACTGTCGTTTGGCACCAAGGCATGGTATCACAGAGCGCCCCTCATCAGTGCATACACTGCTGCCTCATGCATGTACTTTGGATGCAGTACAGTAAGGCATAGTATGCATTACACGCTGGGTTTTTATACAGTCTATGTCATATTGCCTCACGGTCTTGTGATCTGCAAGCCAATTTTGTCCATAGTCCGTATGAGAATTTGAACATATGATAGATGCACTACGAGGTGCCAAACAGACACAGCACTTACAAAGAAAAGAATACTTACGACTCTGCCTTCCTGCGTTGTAAGATATGGTGTCCACGGCAACTGCAGGAAGCCTTCTTTGCTCCATTCAGCCTCAATGGTGGAAGGCCCCGTCACACTGATCTTCTTCAGCTTGACAGTGCTATGCTGTGGGTCGAAAATCCTCGCAATGATGGCCTTGTACAGCTGAATTCCCCATATGACACCGGTAGGATCAGATATCCTGCCAAAGCAGTTGTGTCAGGACATGAAAACGGGTGCAAAAAGCATGCTAATTGATACACACAGTGAGAACAAGGCTCAGTCATATATGCATGGTGTATATAGCTGCAACTTAACAAGGTGCAGAACAAAATTGAGTGAGCATACAAGCTTACTTGCAAAACTTGGTATACAGGTTCTCTGTGAGCTTGCCAGTCACCAGGTACTGACGCTGCCTGAAGTCTTTTGTGAGGACATCCTGTCAGGCCTGAACTATGAGTGTTTATGTTACTGCACAAGTGGTTGCCACGATCGTAGGCAGGACAAAATAAAGCCGACCTTGACTTGTGCCGGGCTTTTCGGCTTCGTCTTAACGTTTTGCTTGGCAGATGCTGATGAGGCTGACCAGATATGCACACCACAGTGTAGACACTGCCGCTTGCGAAAGGCTCTTGCGGACAGATCAGATCTGAAGACAAGTTGGGTCGGCACAGGATGTAACAGGCTGTTCATGCTATGATTGTAACCTTATCAGCGTGATGTAGTCATGCTGAGAGGAGTCAGGTGCTGAGCAGACGGTCTACCACCAAACGTCTTTCGCCTTCGGTCACAGAAGAGTCTGAGACCTGCTGCACCTGTTGCAGGGCAGCGATGCCAGATTTTGTCAACCAGAACTCAGTTGAATTGTGCAACGGGTCCGGCAGCCAGCAATCGGCTCCTCTGTCGCAAATATATCTTCAGCGAGCAATGAAGGGCAGATATTAGGGCAGGTGCATGGTGGCGAGGGTGCCTAATATGACTATTCGGATTCTGAAGCTCCACGACTTGACCAGACTTGACCAGACTCTGTTTGTGTTCGTATGCGGTGCGCACAACTGTACGTGTCAGGCGTGGTCTCGGGTCAGCAACTAGCACAAGTTCACCTCCAGCCGATCGCGGCAATAACAGGAGCCATTGTCGAGGCTCTCAAGTTCACGGTACCTGGCCTTGTGACACAGCTTGCAACCCTGACAGGCACAAGGAGTGCAGGATGACCGCATCTGACAGCTACATGCAAGACAGGCATCAGTGAAAGCTTCGGCGTCCAACAGGGTGCCTTATTGATCTCTGCCCCCGGGCAATTCCTCTCTACTGAAGCCACAAGGCATGTCTTCAAACCTGCTGCAATTTGCGCTTGGCAATATCTAACTTCTGGCTGATCGTGCGTGTGTGGAGGAAATAATAGCTACTGTGGATTGGTCGTAGCCTGGCGATCTATTATGCAGGAAATACCAAGTTCGGCTGAGGCCTCCGAGTAAGAGGCTTTCGGTTGCAAGGCCTTGA
>JAABUY010006448.1_pt1 | contig 11467 bp, 10 predicted proteins | sample 5560271 | NCBI WGS metagenome assembly JAABUY01 (sample SAMN10711886, study PRJNA513374) | rock metagenome | isolation source: Antarctica rocks | place: Antarctica: Victoria Land, University Valley
CTTGCACTGTTGAGTGGTACAGCCAGCAGCTGCTAGGCTCAAAGTGGAGCAGGTCCGGCACTGCAAGGTGCGGCCTGCGTTTCTCCACGCGATGGGGGGCAGCAGCAGGCACGCCCTGCCCCCAAAAGATGCCCTGCAGCACGCAGCAGGTCGCATGCAAGGTCCCCGCCAGAGCGGAGGAGGCAAAGCGGACCTCCGGACACTGCGACCAGCACACGGTCGCCCGGCGCGATCAAGCCCGGTGCGCGCACAGCCCGCCGGACGGAGACCAGGAGCATGCTGGCGAGGCACTCGCCGCAGAGCGCATCGCCCTGCCGCACAAGCGCCTGCGCGGCGCAGCTCATGTCTGTATGCTGACGGATGAATAGGCAAGGTACTAGCCAAGGACTGTGGCCGAGACAGACATACCTGTACAAACTCTGACAGTGTCCAGGGCACAGAGATGCGTGCGACCAGGCTGGTTACTTCTCACAAAAACTTTGCTTGTGCAAACGGTCACACTGTTGTGCAGGGAGCTTGCTGCGCGCAGCATGCTCGTCTTGTGCCTCGGACAGGTGCACGCCTGTGCAGAGCGAGCCTTGCACTTGCCGCACTGCCGGCGGGCATCCGCCCCGCCTTGGCCGCCAACACTTGCGCCCCCTAGAGACATTTCTCTTGCATCACTGTGTGCACCAGTGCCCCCGCTGCATCCTGTACCACAAGCACCGTCTGGGTGGCAAGGCGCTGCAGCTCTCGCTTCTGCCTCCCTGGACAACGCCTCTTGCTCGCTTTCATCGTGGCTGCAGCTCATGACACGAGCGGCGCGAGTGGCGCTGTCTGTCCTCGTTTCTCTGCCAGGCAGGCTGTGTCCTACTTGCCTCCTGCTCGGAGTGAACCTAGCCAGTGAACCTAGGCTACAACTGAGGCGCACTGCAGTGTAGACTGCACTCACAAGTAGGCGGGCAAGAGCGTCCTGTTGACATCCTGTGTCTTCTGCATTCGCTTCTGCGCCGTCTCACTGATACTACCTTGCTCACATACCCGCACTACTGGGGCCGGCCTAGCTTACAGAGCCCACACTGCGCTGTTGGGCCACCTCTTGCTAGCACAGCTAGTGTGCGGGCCGCGGCGCGTTTTATCAGCTTCAGCGGGAGGCCTCACGATGGGGCGCGGCGAGGTCTGTGACACAAGCGTTTGCTGCCTGCTGCATCTGCACTCCTTTTTCAGACGCATGTGATGTTTGCAGGCCTCCGACAAGCGGCGGATCCAGCTGCCAGAGTGGAAGCGCAAGCTGGACGCCGTCAAGATACGGAAAGAGGACATGAACAAGCTGATCATGAACTTCCTTGTCACAGAGGTGCTCGTCACCGCTCCTCACCGCGCCCTCGCCGCGTTGGCATCTGCGTGCGGCCTGAACCTGACACTTGCTCAGGCCGTTGGCACCTTGGGCTGACTGCCCTTGGTTATGCACAGCCCATGCCTGCTGTGGCTCTGCTCTGCTCTGCTCTGAGGTTGTGACCCATGGGGTCAGTGGCAAGGCAGAGCAGAGGCTAAGCGTGGCACTGGACGCTTATTGTGCGAGCGGCGAAGCAGTTGTTCAGGCAGGCGCCTTTGCTGGCTGTGGCGTTAAGGGCTGTGCGAGCCCACACTTGCCGGGGTAACTGTGGCGTGTCAAGGCTATGCTGAGCCAGCGCACAAAGCGCGCCAAGCTCCGTTACCAGCTTTGGCGCTGGGAGGGCTGTTGGAGCCTACTGTCCCTGTGGCGACGGGCACACTGAGAAGCGCAGGCAGTGCAGACTTCCATAGCGCCAAGGCAGGCTGTGTGCGGAGAGGCTGATTGCGTGGCGAGGCTGCAGCGCGGGCGGGGCGCGGTGCACGCGGAGCACGCATCGCCAGCAAGCGCTGGTGCTGCGTTGGCGCTGCAAGCGCTGTCAAGCTCACCGGAGCCGGGGGCCGGCGCGGCAGGGCTACGTAGAGGCGGCGCACACCTTCGAGACGGAGTCGGGCACGCCGCCGGGCGTCGACCTGGACGCCATCACGGACCGGATGGAGATCCGGCGCGCCGTGCAGAGCGGCAACGTGGAGGAGGCGATCGAGCGCGTGAATGACCTGAACCCCGAGGCGCGCCGTCCTGGCCCATGGTCCACCCGGCAGCCCAGGCGCCCGTACAGTGTCCGGCCGGCGCACCGCCCGCGCGTCCGGCTCCTGCACGCATCCCACGCTGCTGGCCTGCCCCGCCCGCCAGCCCAGCATGCCTGCCTTGCATGTGCCGACGGCCCCACCAGGCCTCAGCTCAGCGGCCCCTCTGCGGCCTACCAGCAACTGCCTGCCCAAGCTGCAGCGGCCGGGAGGCCTCTGCTGCTCGGCCGCCGCGCGCGCCCTGCCCGCATGCCCATGCGGGCCAGTGAGCGGCGAACTCTCGAGACAAGGATTACGAGGTAGGATTACGACGTGGGCCTGAGCCAGCCGACTGGGGCTGCTGAGGCGGGCGGGCCCGCCGCGGCGCTGAGCGGCGCGGCGGCGCGCGCGCGCGCAGATCCTGGAGGAGAAGCACCAGCTTGCGTTCCACCTGCAGCAGCAGCGCCTGATCGAGCTGGTGCGCGAGGGGCGCACGGAGGAGGCTCTGGAGTTCGCGCAGGAGTACCTGGCGCCGCGCGGCGAGGAGCACCCCGCGCTCCTGGGCGAGCTGGGTGCGCGGCCCGCGCGCCCGGCCGACCCCACCCGCCCCCGCCGCCCGGCGGCGCAGGGCATGCGCAGCGTGCGCGCGGCCGTCGCCAAGCTTGGCGCGCGCTCTTGGAGACCGTGCGGCCGAGGCCTGACTGCACGCGCCTGCTCTTCTGCCTTGCGCTGAGCGCCGGCGAGCGACCTCGTAGCGATGTCGGGCTGAGCCTGCGGTCAAACGCGCTGCCATGGACAAGCGCCGCTGCCAGAACGAGCAGCCAAGTGCGCTGCCGGAGTTGTGCTTAGATGACACTTTCCCGCGGATTTGCAGCAGGTTCAGCAGCAGGGCCTCAGGTGCCTTGTGCGGCGCGCAGAGCGGACGGTGGCGCTGCTGGCATTCGAGGACGCGCGCAGCTGCCCGGTCGCGGACCTGATGGACGTCGCGCAGCGGCAGAAGACGGCGAGCGAGCTCAACGCGGCCATCCTGGACAGCCAGTGCCAGGTGTGGCGCGCCTCTGCTTCGCCGGGCGCCCCGGCCGGCCGGCCTCGGTGGCGCCACTTCCGTCTGCGCGCCGCTGCTGGGACAGGCGTGGGAGTCTGGCGCCGCGGCCGGGCGCCTCCGCGCGGGCGCCTGCGGCCGGCGTCGAGCGGGCACCGTCTCAGCGCCGGGGCTGACGCAGCCGCGCCTGGCAGTGGGTGCGATGGGTGCAGGGTAGGGTAGGGCTCCAAGCGGGCGTCGCGCTTGCGCCGCTCGACCCAGCGCGGGAGCGCCGCGCGCGTGTGGGCGCAGGGTAGGGTAGGGCTCCGAGCAGGCGGACGGCCCAGCGCGGGGGCGCCGCGCGCAGGAGAAGGAGCCGCGGCTGCCGGGCCTGCTCAAGATGCTGGTCTGGGCGCAGGACCACCTGGACGAGAAGCTCGCCTTCCCGGTGCGCGCCCCGGGCCCGCCGCCCCGGGCCCGCCGAGGTGCCGCGCAGGGCTTGCGCGCGCCCGCGAGCTGGGCAGGCCGGCAGGCATGCCTGCCGCATGCAGGTGTGTGTGGTTGCTGTCGTGCGTGCGTGCCGATGAACGTGCCAGCACAGGCCCGGGGCAGGCTGCCAGCGCTGCTGCCCCGCCATGCCCGCGGCTGTCTGGCCCGCCTCGAGTGCGCAGCATACATGATGGCACCTTTACTGTGTTATACAGGAATTGAGTGGAGTGACAGGGTGTGTTACTGGGGAGATGTGCACTGCTCTAGACTCCGTGCCCTTTGCGTGCGTCAGTTCCGCCCTAGAGGTGCGGCGCAAATCAGACGGAGCCCTTGTCGCAGCCCAAGTGAGCACGCTCCCAGCCCTGGCACTGAGGTGTGCCTTGCTGCTGCGCGCAGCGGGTCAACGACCTGGTGAGCGGCGAGTTAGTGGAACCCCTGACGGATCACTGAGCGCTGCGACTGCGCGCTCTGGTGTGCGCCGATGTGCGCCGGCGCCGGCGGGTTGGTGTGCCGAGACTGAAATGCACGGTGCTGTACATAGCTGGCTGTCGTTGGTGTTTGGTAGCTACAGCTGCATTTCAGCACAGCACATGGCGATCTGGCAGATCAATTACAGTGGTGCAGCTATCTTATCATGAGGCAGCATCCACAGCATATCCTTTTCTACACGCCGTCCCCGCTCCGGGCCAGAGCTCCTGGCATGGCTGCAGTGCTCAAAACGGCTGCGCGCGCGCACGCCCGGACGTGAGTCGAAAGCAGCAGGCGGCACAGGCCGACAGCTTACACTTCAAGCATGCAAACAACATTTTCATGTTTGCGTTAATCTTTCCATATGTTTGAATGCCTGACGATTGCACAGGCATGTCAGCACATACAGCGTGAGAGCACCTTGGGGTCGAAGCCCGCCGCGTTGAGCGACTTGGTCGCCAGCGCAAAGTAGCCGAGCGCGTGGCCGATCTGCCGGCACAGCAGCAACATGCTCAGGAAGAGCTTAGCATGTGCGCGCAGCGATGCGCGCAGGCACCACCTCACACAGCTTGCTGCGGGGATGCCATAAGCGCCCCCGTCACCTCAGACACTGCGAGTCAGCCGCCTGCCCGCCGCGCGCTTAGCTAGCGCACTTCGGGTCTAGACTGGGCCTACCCCTGAGCGCACGATAGACACGTGAGGACCCGCACAGCCACCAACCCCTCCGCTAGCCTCCTTTGACTGCCCGCCACGGAGGTTGCCTTGCACCTCACCGTTCAGTGAACACCTTGCTGCAGTACAACTGGTTCGCCCTTACAGCCAGACGGCTGCTTTTTCTGCATACAGTGCTGACACATACACTGCAGTGAGCGCACAGGTGTGCCACCCTGGCTCGCATAGCCTGCAGCAAGGCTGTGAACGTGGCCCAGGAAGACCACGGCGCGCACCGCGCCCCAGGCGAACACGTCGATCAGGTTGAAGCCTGCCGGGTCCTTGGTGTTCAGCGCGAAGGTCGCCTCCTGCGCGAACTTGTCGCCGGCCTCCGGGTGCGTCACGCCGTTCTGCTTGCCCAGGCCCTGGCGCTTGACGTTGTCGCGCTGGAACGGCAGGAACACAAAGCGCCCCAGCGCCAGGCTCCCCGCGGTGGCCGCTGGCGCGCACAGGCACGCGCGGTGTGAGTGGCCTGCGAGCCTGCCAGCCCGTCCCAGCGGTGCATGGTGTGTGCATGCGCGCTTTGTGAGCTCGCCAAGCAGCGCCTCCCGGCCTGACCTCCAGAGCGTACCTGAGATAAAAAGCTGCGTGTCCCCGATTGCCTTCACGGTCACCACGCGAGGCGCTGCCCGCTTAGCTGAGACTGACGGACGAGTTGTCATCAGGCCGACCCGAGGGCGCAGGGTCATCGACGCCATCGCCATCCTGCTCGTCTCCTCGTCGCAGAGCGTTCACACAGCTCGCACTGCTGCGAAACAGGATAAAGGGCTGATTGTTTCCCGGAAACGGGGTAGGGTATCAACTACAAAGGGACTTGCATATGATTTACATGTAGATTATATGCAGCCCCATGCACATGCCTGTTGCGCCCCATGTATGCGTAGCAGATGCCGCCTATCACAGACCTCGAGCGCGCAGGCTACGCCGCGTGCGGCGCCGGCGAGCACAGCCGCAGCATGAGCGGGTACAGCTCGTCGAAGCCCGGCTCGCCGCGCACGGCGGGCGCGCACGCCTCCAGCGCCGCGCGCACGTACTTGGCGGCCTCCTCTGGGCTGTGCTGGTCCAGCCACAGCGAGTACTGCGCGGGGTGCCCCGGAGCACACGTCGGCCGGGCGGACGGCCTATCACTGGATTCCCGCAGGGACACGGCTGGAGCTGCAGCCGAGGCTGCAGGGCTGCCGGACCAGGGCTGCCGGACCAGGAGCTGCAGCACGCCTGCACGGGCGTGAGCCCAGAGCGGACGTGCAGCAAGTGCCGACCACACAGTACGCATGGACTGCTGCAGCTTCGGACAGGGCTGTAGGGCTGCAGACCCCTGGGCAGCGCACCGGCGCGGGCGAGCAATCGTTCGGCAGGCGGAGGCCAGGCAGAACGCATGATCTGTTGCAGCTGCAGAGAGGGCCTGTAGATCTGCAAACCCCGGGGCAGTGCGCCGGCGCGGGCGAGAGCCTAGCGCGGCCGTTCAACAAGTGCGGGCTAGGCAGAACACATGGACTGTTGCAAATGCAGACATGACTGTAGGGCTGCAGACCCCGTGGCAGCGCGCCGGCGCGGGCGTGAGCCCGGAGCGGCCGTTTGGCAGGCACGGGCCAGGCAGGAGCACACTGACTGCGTGCAGCCTCCAAACACGGCCTCAGGGCTGCAGGGCTGCAGGACCACGGGGCCCGCACGCCTGCGCGGGCGTGAATCCGGAGCGCGCGTGCGGCGAGGGCAGGCCGGGCGGCGCGCGCGAGAACAGGTGCGCCAGCGCGACGCTCGCCGGCAGCGCGCCCAGCAGCGGCGAGCCGGCCAGCGCGGCGGTGTCGGCGAACAGCAGCGGCCGCAGCGCGCGCAGCGTGCGGTGCGGGCCGCCCAGCGCCTCCACCGGCACCAGGCTCTGCCCGACCGCCGCCTCCAGCTCCGCCATGTCCTGCCGGCGCGCCCGGCGCCTCAGCACAGCGGCACCAGCCCCTCGGCCGAGCGGCGCCGGGCAGGACGCAGGGCAGCGACAGCGGCTCGGCAGCGCCAGCGGTATACTGCGTTACCGCATACCCAAACGTGGAACAGGTCAGCAGGAGCCCCGTATCCGGGGAAGCCCTGCCGACTCAAGACTGTCTCAGCTCCAGGGTTGCTCCCCAGCAGGGCAGCAGCAAGCGAGGAGCCGCAGCGCAGAGCACGCTGGCCTCAGCGGCCTGCTTACGAGCAAGAATGCACACCAGGAAGTCACTGCATGCTGCTAGGAGGAAATGAGGGACCGGCCGGAGGGGCGCGCCTGCGCGAGCTGCAGCTTGCCGGCGGCGCCGAGCGGGCGCAGCAGCGCGGCGTGGCGCGCGAAGAAGACGAGCAGGCGCGCGGCCATGCGCTCCACCAGCGCGCCCGCCACCGTCGGCGCGCCCGCGGCCGCGGCCGGGCTGAACTTGTTCAGGTACTCCGCCCTGAGGCGGCGCGCGCGGATGTAGGGATAGGGTTCAGGACTAGGTTAGATTAGGGCGCGTGCTGTGCTTCCGGGTGTGCTTGTGCCAAGGCGCTCGCCTGGCTGGCGCGCGCGCGCGCGCGGGTGCGCGACGGGCGGGGCAGCGCCAGCAGCGCGGGGCCCGCACCGGAAATGCGACAGCTGCCGCGCGAGCTCGGCCATGTACGGCGACGGCGCCGAGACGGCCGGCGGCGCGTCGCCGCCGAAGCCCTGCTCGTGCATGCGCAGCAGCGCGCCCTCGGTCGCCTCCACCGCCGCGCGGAATATGGGCACCACCGCATCCACCGCCACGCCCTGCACCGCCTCCAGCGGCGCCCTGCGCGCGCCGCCGCTCGGCGACCCAAACACGGCACAGCCTGGCAGGATGTGTGGCGCAGCTGTGCTTCAGACCCCTGGCAGCACCGCACTTCACTGTGCTCGATCTGACGAGCTCGCTTGCCCAGGCGCTGTCTGTCCAGCCTCCACAATGCGCGCAGCACCCACGCGGACATGCGCAGTGTAGGGCCCCAATTGAGAATTTGGAGTGAATGCATGACCGCTTATGGTACTGAGGACGCTTGCTGGGGGGAGGGGGTCAGGGCGCACGCGAGGGCGGCGGCGGCGGGCGGCGGCAGGCGCGGCAGCAGCGTGGCCAGCGAGCGGTGCACCTCGGCCAGCTGCCCGCACAGCGCGATGTTGCGCGCCTGGCCGCCCGTACACGCGCCCGCCACGCTGCGCAGGTCGGGGCCTGCCGCCGCGCGAGCGGGCCGGGTCGCTTCAGGGCCCTTTCCGAGTGGCCCACTCGGCTAGTGTGCGCATGGCCGGCGAGCGGCGCGCGCGGCCCAGCGCATCTCAGCACGCCGTGGGGCTGACGCGGCGTGAGGCCCAGGTACCCATTCTGGGTGCGCGCTAGCAGCCACCGCGCGGGCAGGCACGCATGGCACACGGGCGGGTGGGCGGGCCGCCGGCGCCGCGCACCGATGGCAGTCATATACTCAGGATAGGGTAGGGTAAGGTTGGGTAGGTAGGAGTAGAGGCGCCGGCGCCGCGCACCGGTGGCGGTCATGTACTCGGCCTTGTCGGCCAGCAGGCGCAGCGCCTTGCCCGCGCACGCGGCGACCTGCGCGGACAGGCGCGCGCTGTCGCCCGCCGCCTTGAGCTCCTCGTGCAGGCGCCTGCGCGCCGGCGCGGACGCGTTCTGCGATGCGCGGCGCTCGGGCTAGGGCAGGCGCAATCCCCGCGCTTGCCGCGCTCCCCGCGCAGCCGCGGCGGCCGCCGCATCGCCGCGCGGGTCTGCGGCGGCGCGGTCGCCCGGCGTCCGCGAGGGCAGCCCCCCACATACGCCCACGCGCCCAGCAAGGTTTGTTCGCAAGCGCGCACGCTCGCCCAGGTGCAGTAAAGCGGTGGGCGGAGGTGCAGCGAGGGGGCGGGCGGAGCGCATGGGGGCCGCGCCCGATGCACTTCTGCAGCTCGGCCGACGTGGGCAGCGCGCGCGCGCCGCCCGGGAACGCGGCCGCCACCGCGTCGGTCATGCGCGCCAGCGCGGCGCCCAGGTAGCCGTTCTGGAACGGCGCCGCGGCGGCCAGCACCGCGGCCGCGCCCGCGTCGTCCACCGCCGCGGACGCGCCCTTGACCTGCCCAGGGTCCGCGCGACCCCTCTTCAGCCGCTCCACCCGCCGGCGCCCGCGCGCCGCCGGCGCCGGCGCGTCCCGCGCGCCGGGCCCCACAGCAGCGGGAGGGCCTCAAGGAGGGCCGCCTCATGCTGACCAACCACGGTTCTGGGCGCATGCGCCGAGCGGTTCGCCCCAGCCTTAGGTCGTGCTTCAGCGGCGCTTTCGAGCTCGATGAGGTTCAGAGAGGGGCACGCTGGCGTCCGGTCCGGGACCAAGCTACAGGCAGCGGGGCGGGCGGGCGCCAGGCTCTAACTGACACGCACACACTATGAAGTCTGCCTCAAGTTGGCCAGGTTGCGCATACTGTCCGGGGGGAGGGGCGGGCGGGGCGCGCCTGCGTGTCGCGCGCCACGCGGCCCAGCGTGTCCTCCAGCGCCGCCACCAGGCGCGGGAAGTGCGCCGCGAGCGCCTCGCGCACCAGGCCGCCGCGCGCCGGGTTGGCCGCCGTGGCCAGCGCCGCCGCCAGCGCGCGCGTCACCGCCGCCCTGCCGCGGCGCGCGGCGCCGCGCCTCAGCGGCCGTCCTTTCCAGGGCGCGCCCGGCCGCAGACTGCGGCAGACTAGGGCTGGCAGCGCGGGCATGGCCACGCGAAGAGCTCTGTCACCACACCGCCGTGCGCGCCGAGCCCGGCACAAGAGCTGCCGGCCGGCCAGGCCGGGCTGCGGGCATGCAGGCGTCAGGGCACAGCATGCCGCGGAGCCCCGCACCTGGCGCAGGCACAGCAGGTGGTCGCCACCACCTCCCTGTCATAGCAGCAGCTCCCACATGGTCCGGGCCGGCGCACCAGAAGCGCTTCTTGGCCAGCCAAGAAGCGGCGCGCCAGCGGCCGCCAGCGCGTCCGCGAATGCGACGTGCGAGAGCGGGTCGCGCTTCTTGGCCAGCGCACGCTGCAGGTGCCACACGGCCACCGCCGCGGCGTGCAGCGCCTCCAGCGCCTGCGCGCGCGCGCGCGCTCCCTTAGCCCCTTGCGCCTCACCCATGCCTGAGCTGCGGTCGATGGTACCCCGGCGCGCGCGTTTGCCAGCAGCCACTGCAGGGTTTGGTCCTGCATAGCAAGGCGGCTCTACAAGTCTTTGAGCTGCCCGTCACCTTGCGTGAGGCTTCCATTGCAGCTCTGTTCAGTGAGGATCCCAGGCTCGCCACACAATAATAATGTCGATGCAGACATGGCACAGCAAGCACATGCTCCGTGAGCATGCCCCGCCCCGCTCCATACTCGGCGTCCCGCCCGCGCGCCTTGCCGAGGCGCTGCCACACGATGTCGCCGAGCTTGGCGCCGCCGGCGCCGGCCACGGCGGCCGGCCCGCGCGCGCCGCCGGCCGCGGGCGCGAGGCGGCGCGGGTCGAGCGCGCCGCCGATCGCGCCCTCGACGCCGCCAGCGCGGGCATCTACGAGCGCCGCGACGGCCTGCAGCGCCATGGCGCGAGCCGCTCTCGACCGCGGCACATGGCGGCCCAGGCACTCTTGACACTGACCGCATGCGTGTAAATGCGCACTGCGGTGGCCTGCAGCAAGCCCATGGGACAACTCAATGAGAGCCAAAGGGCATTGTTCCAGCGTTAATGCGCCGCAGGCCGGCCCATGCGCCAGCGCACGCGGGCGCGAGGGGCGGGGGGGCGGGCAGGCGGGGGCGCGCGCCTGCGGCAGCTCGCGCAGGTTGAAGTACACCTGCAGCGCGCTGCCGACCTCCGCCTGGCTCAGCGCGTCCATGCCCGCATGCAGCGCGGCCTGCCGCGCGCCGCACCCGGCGCGCTCCGGTCAGCGGCCTCCCGGCACGCACACGCGGCCTCGCTCGCAGCGCGCCCGCAGCCCGGGCCCTGCAGGGCTTCACGCTTGCGCAGTGTCTTAGCTCTGAAGCAGAGCTTCTCGCTTGCACAATCCCGAACCTTCGCAAACAGGCCCGTCGCTTTACGGCCAGCGCGCGGGCAGTGGGCATGTTGTGGGACGCCCGCCTCTGCCTGCCCACGGACCAGCTGGTGCCACCAGAGCAGCCGCTGTCTGCTACGGCGGCCGCAGCAGCTGCCTGCTGCGGCGGCAGGCATGATCAGGTCGGCAATGCGCCGCGTGCACTCCACTGTTTGGTGCCGTGCATCACCGTCCATGTCTACCCATAGAGGGCGCAGCGCCGACAGCAAGGGCACGACCGTGACACGGGCCGGCCGCACCTCCGCCTGCGCGCGGACTTGCTGGTCGGCGGAGCGCAGCAGCTCGTCGTCGGCGGCCGCCGCGGCTAGGCCGCCCAGGTCGGCCTCGCCGCCGACGTCGGCCACGTCACTGAGCAGCCGCGCGGCCTTCGCCAGGTCGAGCGCGCCCGGCGCGCCGGCGCCGTCTGGCGGCGCCGCCGCCAGCTGCGCCTGCGCCGCGCGGGCGTGCGCGCGTCAGACTCACCAGGAGCTGGCCGCATTGCGCGATGCGGAGCAATCGCTGGCCAAGGCGGCAGGTCCCATCCCGGCGCGAGCGAGTGCTGGCGTTAGGGGTTAGGTTGAACCCTAACCCCTAACCCTAACCACTGCGGGGGCACAGCCGCGGGCGGGCGCGCACGCGCAGCTTGGCGACCAGCTTGAGGCGGTGCAGCAGG
>JAABUY010006449.1_pt1 | contig 11466 bp, 18 predicted proteins | sample 5560271 | NCBI WGS metagenome assembly JAABUY01 (sample SAMN10711886, study PRJNA513374) | rock metagenome | isolation source: Antarctica rocks | place: Antarctica: Victoria Land, University Valley
AGTGGCTGGCCAGGCTCAGGCCATCCTCTGAGCAGGTGCCGCCTGCGCCGCTCATGCGCGCAGGTCCGGCGGAGCCACGCGGCGGCGCGCTGGCCTGGCTGCAGCCGGACAGGGGCCCGGCGCCGGGCACGCCCGGCAGCCAGCCCGCGCTGCTGGCGCGCCCGCGCAGCAGCACGCCGGCGGCTGCGGCCGTGGGCGACCAGGCGCAGGTGCTCGGGCCCGCTTGGGGCCTGGTCATGTCGCAGCGCAGTATGATGCAGTATAACGGGCTGTGTCTGGCGATGTCTCCAGAACCTAAAAGACTGCTCGTATGTGACGAGTGCGGCCAAGTGCTTGAGCAGGTATCCGGACTCTGGGCCGCTGATGCCCTGGCGGGCGGCCGGCCGGCAGGTGTCGCCGCTGGTGCAGCGCGGCCTCATCCTGAACGAGCGCACGGGCAAGGCCATCAAGATTGGTGGCGCCACATTCAATCGCCTGGTACTGCAGGCGCGGCCCTGCAGCAGCCGCGAGAGCCAGAAGCGCTGCGTCGAGCTGGCAGCCACAGTGCCGCCTGCTGCAGCACGGCGGCAGCCACACGCCGTTGCCAGTGTCACTGGTGCACACTTGTGCGGTTTGCGCTAGCGCACTGACCGCGCCGCTGTGGTGTGCGGACGCCAGGCAATCTCTTTTGCAGTGCTGTCAATCTCGAGGGTATCCCTCAAACGCTGACACTAGCAGCGGGGTGCCTGTGCAAGGGCATGCAGACACCAGGCCAGGGCTACGACCGACATCACTGGTCACAGATGAGGCTTTCTGCACATGCGCAGCAATACGGGCGCTGATGGCATGCCCATGCGGCGCAGGAGGGCTTCCAGGTCGACAACGCTGCCGGCACGCTGACGCCGCCGCGGGACGCGGGCGGCGGCGGCTCGCCGGCGGCCGCGGCGCGCTCCGCGCGGCGCCGCAGCACGATGGGCCCTGCGTAGGGCCTTGGCGAACACATGCGCCTTGCTGGGAGAAACGAATGGTCATCCACGAGGGCAGGGCGTTGCGGTGCCTGCATGCCGGCTTAGAATGCTGCTGCTGCATGCACAAGACCAGCAGAGTGTGCCCTGAAACTGAGTGCTGGTGACGATTGCGAAGCATGTGTACCCCGAGCAAATGAGCTGTGTCTGGCGCCTGCACAAAGCCGGGAGCTGCGCTGTTACAGGCCGCGCGCGCGCTAGCTCTTGTGCTTTTTGTGCTTCTTCGCCTTGGCGTGCTTGTCCTTCTTCTCCTTCTTCTCCTTCTTCGCCTTCTTGCTCTTTTTCCCGGCTCCGTACTTGGCCAGCACCGCCAGCGCCTCCTCCACGCTCGTCACGCTCGCCGCTGCCGCCCCCCGCGCGCACGCGCGTGTCGAGCGACAATGCACGCCAGTCGCATGTGAGTGACAGTCATACATGAGTGCTTGACAACAATCAGGCGTGTCATCGTCGCCTAAACTGGGTCCATGCACGGTGCTGTGGGCTGTGGGGATGGGCCAGCATGAACACATGACACACACGCAGTTCATCTTCCGCCAGGTGAGACCGCCTCGGCACTGTTGCACCCACCGTCAGCGCCGGTGCCACCCTCGCCGCGACTGCAAATGTGACCAGGCAGTCGTGCTCGGCCTGCACAGCTGGGCCTGTGGGCGCGCGCGCCTGCGGGGGCGTCGGCGCCGTTGAGCGCGGCTGCGCTGCCTGGGCCGGGCCCGGCGGCGGCGGGCGGCGGCGGCGGCGCAGGCAGCGCGTCGATCTCGTCGCCCACCATCTTGTAGCTCTTCCCTCCGTCGCCGTACCGCTTCACATCCGCCCCCAGGTGGCCCCAGTCCACCTTGCCGCCTGCGCCAGCGCGCAGGGTCTTGGCACCGCGCCAGCTTGCTGCCATGGCCCACAGCTGCAGCATGTGGCACTGCAGGGCTCCCGTAAATTTGAGCAAGCCTCATGAAAACACATAAACCCTGGTCGACAACCTATCCGCCTGGAGCGAGCCATACACTTCAGGAGATAGCAGGCCAAGCACACCCCACGGCATCAGTCCTTAAGCGCGGTGCTCACACACAGTGGCGAGCAAACCAAAGCGCCCCGCCGCAGCTCCCGCGGCGCACCGTCCTCAACAACTGCGACCTGAGCGGGTGCGGCGCCGCGGCCGCTGCCGCCCTCGCCCCGCGGCTGCCACTTCAGGTTGTGCGGGTCCAGGTCCGTCCCGTCCGACTGCGCCAACAGCTCTACAATCAGCCTCCTCGAACACACACGCGAAAAGCAGAGCAGGTCGCGTGTCACAGATGCTGTGACACGCGGCGGGCCACGGCGTGCACACACGGCGCGCCATGCGCCCTGCTGCTCAGCACGGCTTCGCTCAGCACGACCTGCTCCGCCTCGGTGGTGCCTGGCGCGATGGCGGCTCGCAGCGGGCCCAGTGCGCGCGCGCGGGCGCGCGCCTGGCGCGCCAGCCGGATCGATGCGGCGACCTTGGGCCCGCGCCCGCTCCCGTCGTCCTCCTTCACCTCCACCACCTGGCCACCAACAACTTCTGATAAACGATCTTCCACACCCGCCGCACAGCATCTATGGCCGCCCGCACGTGCAGCGCCAAGTCGTGCTGCACAGCCCTGCGCGCGGCGGCCGCGGGCGCAGCACCCCCGCTCGCCTGGCCGTGCTTCCCGTTGCTCTGCAGGTGCACGCGGGCAGGCCGCGTGACCAACCGGCAGCCAGCCTGGGCTCGCAAGGCGGCGGGGACGACCCGGCCGCTCGCTCAAGCAGACTCAGCCTCACTCACAGCACCCCAACCGGCTGCTCAGCGCCGCTCACACGCGGCACCGGGCCTGCACCCTGCACAGCCAGCCGGGTGCAAGGCGTGGCTGTGCGAATTGCAGAGGTGCCTGCACGGGCGGCAGCGGGGCAGCGGCGGACCTTCACGTACAGCGCGTCGCCCACGGCGTGCACCGCAGAGAGCGCCTCCACTTTGGCCTCATCGCTCTCGTCGCGCCCGATGTCCAGGTGCTCGCTGACCTGCGCGCGCGGCAAGCGGCCTCCTGAGGACAACAGAGTACATGGCAGAGCGCTGCTGCTCGGCATCGCGCCACCGCATCCTGCAGGCTCTGGGTCAGCTCCCGCCTTGCTCGAGGGGCGTGTGCTTGCTCGAGGGGCGTGTGCGAGCATCACGCTTGCTGGTCTCATGCCCTGGTGCACCCTGTGGACCAAGCACACACCGGCCTGCCCATGCTGGTAGTGCGGCTATTGTATGCAGGGACCCATAATGTGCGCGCGGTGGGCATGAGCACCTACAGCAGGCGCGCACACACTGCCTTCAACCTGCAGGTTTTGCGTCCTGTGGGCAGAGCCGTACTCGGCGCGCGCAGGCGGCCGCCGCACCTGGGACAGGTGCACGAGCGCATTGGCGCGGAAGCCCTCCAGGCGCACAAACAAGCCGTAGGGCTTCACTGACGACACCGTCCCCCGCAGCACGGCGCCCACCTGCGCGCCACGCCGCATGCTCTGGCTTGCTGCTCAAGACCGCTCCGGGGCAGCTGCAGCGAGCGCCGGGCGCGCGTGAGCACGGCGGGCGAGCGTCGCATGGGCAGCCACGCGCTGCGCGTCCGCATGCTCTGGCCGCAGCCACGGCCCTGCTCAAACCCAGGCTCCCCGTGCAGTGCGCCGAGTGCCCTGCCCGGACGTCCCGCGGACAGCCTCATGGGCAGCAGCAGACGGGTGCGCTGGTGTGCGCTGCCCCGGCCCGCGCCTCGGGCGGGGCGTCGCTGACGGGCCCGCGCGCGCTGCCACCGCCGCCGCCGCCGCCGGGCCCCCGCCCACCGCCTGCCAGGGCGTTGCTAGGATCCAGGTCCTCGCCGGTCGCCTGGTCCACGGCCTTTATGCTGCAGTTTATCCTGGGCGGCCCGGCGCCGTCGTCGCGCACCTCCGTCACCTTGACGCGCACCTGCGCGGGGCACTACGCGCTCGGCGCGTGCATGCGGGGGGCGGAGCGCTTTGCTCGCACAGGCCCGCGGCGAGCCCCCTCAAGAGGGAGGACGTGTGAACACACGTGACAGGCACCAGCACCAAAAACAGTCGACCCGCTCTTCATTGCGGCCTGGCGGCGGCTCTGCGCACGTCCGCGCGACGCCCAGGGAACAAGGGCAGCAGGCGCCGGGGGCGCCCGCATCGGGCCGGGCGCGCGCCTGGCTGCCGACGGGCGCGTAGAACTCGAGCGCCTTGACCTTGTCGGCGTCCTCGTCCTCGCGCGCGAAGCTGACCTCGGCCGCGACCTGGCTGACGTGCACCAGGCCGTGCCGCCGCCGGCCCTCCAGCTCCACAAACACGCCGAACGGCCGGATCGACTGCGCGCACGCGCGTGGCCTGAAGCGTTGCGCCGCAGCGCTGTGTGGCTGGAGCCGCAGGCGAGCGGGGTCGACCGGGGCGCACGTTGACGACCGCGCGGTGGATGCTGCCGACCGCGGGCGGCACATCGTCCGCAAAGCTGCCGCCGTGCGCCGGCAGCGACCGCGCGTGCGCGCCGCCCCGGAAGCCTCCATAGCTGCGCGCCGCCACTCTCGTCGCCTCCCGTCTGCCAGACCTCTGATGATCGCTTTGCCCCGACCCCGCATCTCAGCTGGGAGCGGGCGCAGACCTGGGGCGCGGCGGGCTGTCCTCTCGCCTGCGCCGGCGCGGGCTGCGGCTGCGCGAGGCCGGGCTGCGGGTGCGCCTGCGCCGCGGGCTGCGGCTGCGAGTGCGCCTGCGCCGCGGGCTGCGGCTGCGGCGAGGGCTGCGGCTGCGGCGACGCTTGAGGCCCTCCGGAGACCTGCCGGCCATGGCGCCAAGCGTGGGCAGGCGGGCAATGCCTCTCACGGAGGTCGGCAGAAGCTAGGTTTGATTGCCCTATTATGTAAGCAGTCGCTTTTCGTATATTGCGGAAGCGCTTACGAGCTGTCAGCTTGACTACAAAGAGGCACGCCTCGAAGCCCACCCTGGAAGGATGATGTGTGCAAAGCACAGTGGGCTGCACACCTTCCTTGGGCGGTGCCCTTGCTGCTGAAACAACCTCCCTTTGTGCACAGCTTCAGGGCGGCGCAGAGTGCGGCAAATGGGCCTCCCAAGACTCGGGTAGGCGGGCGTGGCCGGCTGATGCCACGCTTCTTAGCAGTCACAGGTGAGCCGCGCCTCTCTTTTGCGCCTGCAGATGTGCTGATTCGCGCTTCCGCCGTAATTGCCCTGCAAAGTGCAGGGCATTTAGCTCGTCGTTCTTGCTAGCATGCTTGTGCGGCCTCGCTGAGCTGTGTGCTTGATAGCGGACTGTGGCCATGGTAGCGCAGAGAGAGAGTGCCTGACTTTGCGCTTCTGACAATATTGCACTCGTGCGCTTGCCAGCGGTACGGATGTGTCACGGCGGCGCCTCTGCTTGCGGCGGTGTCGTCACACAGCAGCGCGGCGCTGGTCACATATACTATGGTAACCACCCCGGCCGCCAGCGCATAGCTGACGATCAACACGATATCGCTGCACTGTCGCCGCTTTGGTGGTGCTGGTGTCCAGCCTGCAGCGCAGGGGCGCTGACGCATATTTGAAGTATGGAATAGGCGCAAAATAATGAATTGGCGTGGCCTGTGACGCTGCGGCGAGCCGCGTCAGACTCGCTGTCACCAGGCAGTCTGGCAGGCGTTGTGCTGCGCACGTTTCGGGCGCAAGTGACAGCGGGACGGTGTCTTTTCTTCGCCAGTGAGGTGCAGTGACTGGTCGGCGCCGCAGCTGCGGTCGCCAGCGGAAGGCCTTGTTGGGCAGGATGTCAATGTGTTGTTTGCAGAACTTGACTGCACCGGGAACTCGAATGCACCGGGGCTCATCACTTTTGCGCGGGCCTCTGGCCGTGCCTGCATTGCAGGCACGGCCGAGGCTGCTCACACTTCAGGGCACTGCGCGTTGTCGATTTGGTTTTCGTCTTGTGTTGATGTTGAAGATACCTGAAGTCCTCAAGTGCACTGTTCGGATTACTGCGTGCCGCTTGGGCAGCTGGACCGCCTGCTGCATGAGGCCCAAAACATCGAGTGCACCTGGCCATTTTCAAAACTGTGCACCTGCGGCGGTGGCCAGCATGGCCTTCTGCATGGGGTCACGAGCTGCATTGAGCATCCTGCCTCTTACGTATCCGCTTGGTTGTGTCTTGGGTGCGTGCGCTACAGACCTCCACGTGCTCCAGTCTTGCAGAACTTGCGCGTTGGCCTGCACCGCGCCTGTGCGCGCGGTGCTTATACTCTGTAAGCGCTCGCGTCCGCGCCCCGCTCGCATGTGGTCCTTTAGCTGGTAAGGACTCATCAAATCTGTGCTCTACTCACTTACACAGCATGACCAACAAAAGTCACCTGCATTGCCTCACCGTCTCAGTCCTCTGTTTGTAACATGATGAGTCTCGACAGCAGCGCGGGCTGCCGTGACAAAGACAGCCATTGGATTGGCAGCTGCGGCCCCATAACTGTCTGGGTCTGAGAACAGCAGGGCACGCTCGGGCCATCCGATGCACCCCAGCTGCAAGGCCGCTTGCCGGCAGCGCCGCGCCAGACCCAGCTGTCCTGCTGCCCACTGCTACAGGACGCTGTGCGGATGCTGCAACTCGCCTACCTGCCATGCACTCGTACGCGCGTGCGGCAGCCAGGCCAGAGCACTGGTGTGACACGCAGAAGTCAGAGCCCGGTGCACGGCTGCGCACGCATGCAGCAACGGGGCGGTCAGGTGGAGCAGGGGGCCAGGCGTCAAGCAGGGGCCGTTCGATGAGAAGCGAGCGCTGCGCCAAGCGCAGGTGTGCAGAATATGCCACACTGCACTCAAAGCATGATCTGCGGTTTGCAGCAGGCTGCAGGGCCATGCCGCTGAGCGCAGCCTGCTTCAGACACAGCTGCGGCGCTGTTGACCGCATGTCACTTGCCACCATGCAGGCAGCTCTGCTGAATGGGTTTGCATGCTGTGGCTTATGTTAGTGGTGCAGCATTTGCTGCGTGACCAGCCAGAAAACATGGAATCGTCATTTGGCGCATTTGTATCATGAAGCAGACATTTGGCATGGCTCCTGAGACAGATAGCAAGTGGTGCCCCAGCACATCCAAAGCGTCACAGCGTACTCGTCTGCCCGCACGCTCATGATATCTTGACAGAACTTTGCACAGTGCGGTGTATGCGATGCGCATGCGGCCGCCGCATGGTGGCCGCCCGCCTTTTTTTTTTTTTTTTTTTCCCGACCTGCCAGGTGTGGCAGCACGTAAGCCATTAGGGTTAGGGTTGCCAGATGTCTCAGGGCTGCCAGATGTCACCACACAGGGCGCAAGCCCTATTTCACGGGGCGCCGCTATCAATCGCTCCGCTCGCACTCTACAGTCAAACCGTGCACGATCAAACAGCAACCAAGACCAACAAAGCACAGAGTGTGAATTAGAGCTACTCAAGAATCATGAGCAGGTGCGACGCCTGAATGTATAGTGCTGGATGGCAGTGCCTGCACGCGTGCAGCAGTGACTTGCTGTGCTCGGGCACTGCGCTTGCACTGCATGCTGCCTGTGCGTGTCACGGTGCTGGGTTTGTGCTGTGCCGGCGCGTCGTCGCAGCTTTGCGGGCCTTACGGCGACGGGTGGTTACTGACAATGCCGCCCTGCGCGCTGCCCCGCAGGCCAATGGCGCTTGCGTGCTTGGCAACCGTGCTCCTGGCGGCCTTTTCTGGCGCAGGTGAGGCCGCCCGGGTCGGTCTGGGTCCGTCATCCCGCAGGCCCGGCTTGAAAGATGTTGTGCTGTGGACAAGGAGGCCTCTAAGAGTGGCGCTGCCAGCAGCGTGACGCTGCTGTGCCGTGTAGTCTTCTCACCCTGAGTGCTCGTGCATTGCAGTCGAACGGTGTCCGGCATGGACCTATGGACAGGTGGCTTGAACTTGAATTTGCCTTTGCCGCATTCTGACACCTGGCGCGGCGCGCAGGCGCTCGCGAGCTCCTGGCCAACACAGACATGCCCGCCATGGCCTCCTCCGCGTCGGCGGGTGGCGACCTGGGCTCGGGCGCGCCCGCGCCCGGCCCGATGGCCGGCGAGCCGCCGGCGGACGTGCTGTTCACCCTGATGTCCACGGGCGCCTCGCTCGCGGCGGACAAGCTGACAATGACTGGCGTGTCTGACGTCGCGCTGTACTCGTCCTCGTCGCGCCAGACCGGCGTGTACCAGACCGGTGCGCAGCCTGGCTTGCGCTGTGAATGCGCTGCATTGGGCGGGGGTGCTACCTGTGCCTCAGCAGCAATCACTGTGCCTGTTATCTTCGGACGCGATCTCTGCCTATTCCTGTTGTTGCACACCAGGTAGTAGGCGCTGCGGTTGTCTGACTTTGCCTGCGCCTGCGCGCAGCCGCCTTCACCAACACCACGACCGGCAGCATGTTTGTGGCCCGCAACGGCCGCTGGCTGAGCGACCCGGTGGTGGTGCTGCGCGCGGCCAAGTCCACCTCCGCGCTGCTGCAGCTGGCCAACCCCGTTTTCGACGCGGCTGCCAAGACTGTGACCTTCCAGGTGTGTGCTGACCGACGCATGTTTCGGTCCACCTGTGTGCTAAACCATCATCTGCCTTTAGTGTCTCCCTGCCATACAGTCATTTACTCGTTGTTGTGGTACAACGCTTGTGCCTGTGCTGCATGGTCAAAGTGACAGCCAACCAACCCTGCTGTTGCTCTGTGCGCAGAGCAAGATCCTGCCGGCCGACCAGAACACGCAGCTGCCGACCTCGAACGGTGTGACCGCGCGCTACATCGACGACGCTGCCAACGGCGTGTCTGCGGGCGTCCTGACCGCGCCGCCGGCCGGCCAGCTCACCGACGTTGCGCTGTTCATCGACGAGTTCTCCCAGAACCTGGAGAACGCCGCCAGCACCAAGCAGATTGTGATCGGCTTCGGCGGTGGCTGGGGCGGCGGCTGGGGTGGCGGCTGGGGCCGTGGCGGCGGCTGGGGCGGTGGCTGGGGCGGCGGCGACGGCTGGGGCCGTGGCGGTGGCTGGGGCGGCGGCTGGGGCCGTGGTGGCGGCTGGGGCTGGGGCAAGTAAGCGCTCCTCAGCGCTTGCTTACCTTGCGGCTATGTGTGCTGTAGCCCTGCCGTCTTGCCATAGGTCTTCTGCAGTGCTGACCATACTTTTCATACAGTGATGGTGGAAGTGTCAAGTTATCCCGAGTGTGGCGGCAAGTGAGCTGTGGGCCTTTAGCGCCCTCAAGGATAGAGGCTGCATCAGTGTCCTGACCTGCGTATTGCGGAGCTCTGCTATGTGTTCAATTCAAGTAACATAGCAAGCTCTGTGCGTTGCTTGTAGGAATGTGTGGAACATGATAGAATGATGCGCATGTAATGATTGTTGTGCATTACTTGAAGTCCTCATCCGTCTTCATCAGTCACAGACATGTGATGTCATCATCCGTCTTCATCAGTCACGGACATGTGATGTCTGCATGTTAAGATTGTATATTGTTAAAGCATAACTCATATAATGCACTGATGGAACGTGTGATGCATACCTAGCCCAAAACTTTACGATGTGTTGAGTGTATCACACATTCCAATGCCAATCAGACTACATCACAGCCCTGGCACTGAATGAGACAGGTCCTTTGCATGGGCGCAACGTGCAGCCGTCGGGATGAATTGGATGCATCAACCATGTGCACTCATTGGCAATGAGTGCGAACGACGGACCGGCAGACCAAGCAACCCTAAAACCCTGTTGGCCAGTCTCCTGCTAGCACAGTAGCAGGAGAACAGGCAGCTGACGAGCGCCTGGAGGACAGCGCCTTTCATCTGTTGCCGTCGGCATGGGAGACGAGGCAGAGAAGCAGGTGGAAATATGGAAGATCAAGCGGGTGCGCCCTGTTGCTCCTGCCTCGCGCGGCAGACGCATTGCTGCGCCTTGGGTATCGCTGAGGTGCCGGTGCAAGAGCGCGAGCCTGACTTGGCGACGGCGTCCGCCGCAGCTCATCCGCGCATTGGAGGAGGCGCGCGGCAACGGCACGTCCATGATCAGCCTCATCATCCCGCCGCGCGACCAGGCGTGCCGCAGTGCCCAGCCAGCTGGCCGCGTCCGGCCGCGCGGCAACCTGCGACGACGCTGTCATTGTCATCGCCCAGCCTGTCCTCTCCCTGTCGTCTGCCCGACCGCTTGCCGAGGCGCAGCGCGTCCCGTCCCGAGCGCGCGGCTGGCTGGGGCGCGCGCAGGTCTCGCGCGTGCAGAAGATGCTGGGCGACGAGTTTGGCACGGCGTCCAACATCAAGAGCCGCGTGAACCGGCAGTCGGTGCTGGGAGCCATCACCTCGGCGCAGCAGCGGCTCAAGCTGTACAACCGGGTGCGCTCTGCGCCGCCCTGGGCGGCCGGCAGCCGCCTGCGTGCCGGCGTCGGGCGCCCGGCCGCGCGGCGCGGCCGCCGCGCGCGGGGCGTCGGGAGCGTCCTGACCCGCCAGTGCTGTTGACGGTGTGGGTTCTGCGCGTGGGAGGCCGCGCGGGGCCGGCCCCAGGGCCGCCGGCGCAGCACCCTTGTGTCTGCGAGGCGTGCCAAGGCGGGATGCTTGCGCAATGGCTGGCGCCGCCACCGGCAGGTGCCGCCCAACGGCCTGGTGGTGTACACGGGCACCGTGGCGACCGACGACGGCAAGGAGAAGAAGCTCAACATCGACTTTGAGCCCTTCAAGCCGATCAACACCTCGCTGTACCTCTGCGACAACAAGTTCCACACCGAGGCGCTCAACGAGCTGCTGGAGAGCGACAACAAGTGCGCCCGCGCGCCCACGGCGCCCGCGCGCTGCTGCCCCGCAGCACCCGGCGCCCAGCCGCTGTCGCCTGAGCCCCGCGCGTGGAGGCCGTCGGCCGTGCGTGGCGCCCGTGTGCCCTGGACCACATAAATAGCCTCTGGCCGACGCGCGCGAAACGCGCCGCGCGCGGGCCGCCAGGTACGGCTTCATCGTGATGGACGGCAACGGCTCCCTGTTCGGCACGCTGTCCGGCAACACGCGGGAGGTGCGGCCGCGCCCCGGCTTGCGCGCGCCGCCCGGGCCCGGGCCGCCGCCGTGAGCCCCAGCGCGGCGAGCGGGGCGCGACGCGGGCCGCGCCGCGCAGGTGCTGCACAAGTTCACGGTGGACCTGCCGAAGAAGCATGGGCGCGGCGGGCAGTCCGCGCTGCGCTTTGCGCGCCTGCGCATGGAGAAGCGGCACAACTACGTGCGGAAGGCGCGCGCTCTCGGTCGACTCCGTCGTTGCCTTTCGTGGCGCGCTCTGCTCGGCTGCCGCGCCGGCGAGCAGCCCCGACGCGCACCTGTGCGCGCGTCCGCCCTCAACCCTCCAGGGCCTGGGGTCGCGCAGGTGGCCGAGACGGCGGTCACCATCTTCATCAGCGGCGACCGGCCCAACGTGGCCGGCCTCGTGCTGGCCGGCAGCGCCGACTTCAAGACAGAGCTCAGCCAGAGCGACATGTTCGACCAGC
>JAABUY010006453.1_pt1 | contig 11461 bp, 11 predicted proteins | sample 5560271 | NCBI WGS metagenome assembly JAABUY01 (sample SAMN10711886, study PRJNA513374) | rock metagenome | isolation source: Antarctica rocks | place: Antarctica: Victoria Land, University Valley
GAGCAAAAAGTTATTATCGTCGAAGACTTTAATGCACATCATAGCTGGTGAAACGCAAAAATTTCAAACTCTATTAGAACGAAAGCGTTAATAAAGTGAGTAAATTTACATAAGTGCGACCTGATTAACACTTCTGATATAGACACATATCACAGCTATTCGAGTCAGTCAAGCTCGATACTTGACTTAGCATTTACATCAAAGAATATGCGCAATCACATCGAGAATTGACATATAGACGAGAACGCAGACACAGAATTCGATCATGAAGTAATTCTATTTACAATAGTTATGAAAAAGGTGAAGTTGGTCGAAAATTCGTTGAACGCGTCATACAATCTGCAAAAAGCCGACTGAAAAGACTTTGATGAGCATTTGCAAAAAACGAAAGACAAAATGATTGTCAAGATGCAAAGAATCACGAGTTTAGAAGCAAAAGTCATTTACTTGACGAAATGCATCAAGAATACAGTGAAATTATTCGTATTTAAACAGCGAATATGCGCAAAATCAAAACCCTGGTGAAACAATGAGCTCATCGAAATGCGAAAGACGCTGTCGTCAAAAAAGCGAATCTGAAAAAGATGCAGAAATGACGACGCATGAGCAGAGATAGTGCAAATGCGAAATTTGTATCATGATGCAATAAAGCTGATCAAAAACCAATTCTGAACCAATTTTTTGAACAACGTCGAAGGGAAAGAAGTGTTTCAGACATACAAGTTCACTAAATCACGTCTAATTGAAAAGCTACCCTCGATACAAAACTCGCAAAAAGAATTGAAAATCAAATTCAATGAAAAGTGCGAGGCATTTCTGAAAGCAATGTACTCATCATCTTCGAAAATTCAAATCAATGAAGAATTACTATCGAACGAAAGTATACAGTGATCAAGAGTTATCGAAGGGAAAATCAAGCACGCTATTAACTTCTCAGCACTCAGAAAAGCACTCGAACCAGACGATATGTCATTCGCAATCATACAGCGAGCGTACAAAAGCATATCGAAAATCTTCAATTTAATGTACTCAGATTTGATCGAAAACGACTATCATTCGAAGATATGACGCGAAGACACGGAAATTATTCTAAAAAAATCAAACAAGTCGAATTATTCAATGTCAAAGGCATACAGAATTATTACGCTGCTAAACTGTTTAGACAAAGTAGCAGAAAAAATAATAGCAGTGCGACTGTCGTACACAGCTGAAATTAACGACAAGCTGCTGAATTTTGATCAAATGAGAGACAGAAAACAAAGATCAGCTATAGACGCAGTACTAAACCTAGTACATGATGCGCAAATGGCGAAAAGTCGAGAAAACACGCTTATCTGTCTACTTCTAGATGTCAAAGAAGTCTTTGATCATGTTGCGTTGAAACAGCTAGTCAAAATATTGATTAAATTGAAAATATCGATCAATTTAATCAATTGAGTAAAATGTTTCTTACAAAATCGAATTATTGGCTTAGAATTTGACGACGAACGTCAGAAACCAAAGAAAATAAGCACAGAAATATCACAAGACTCATTTATCTCGCTCATTTTATTTCTAATTTATATTCGATACTTGTTTTCAAAAATTCGCGCAAAGTTCAAAAATTTACAGTCACTTAGCTATATTGACGACGTGACGCTATACATTGAGGGAAGAAATATTGACAAGAATGTGAAAATGCTGGAAAACGCAGCAAAAATCGCTTTCACATGAGCTAAGAACAATGCAGTGCAATTCGATGACTCGAAATCTGAATTGATACACTTTGAAAGTCACAAGACGACACTCAATCAAATGATTATTCTACTTAATAACATGATCATAAAATCAAAGACATGCGTACGATGACTAGAAGTCTGACTGAATCGAAAGCTCAACTTCAAAGTTCATGTGCAAACGAAAATCGCGACAGTCACAAGAACGCTACACTCGTTGTTTAGATTAATGAATAGCGAGTGAGAACTAAGATCAACAACGAGATTTATCTGTACAAGATGCTGACTACGAATCTTCTGCAAGCTATGCTTGTCAAAAGAGCTGAACAATCTCATCAACATCGACAGAGCAGTAACAGCGCTTTACTCACGTGTTGAGCTCACACACAGTTGAAAAGCGAGACAATGACAACGCGATCGTCGACGCGTTGAAGTTTGCACATACACAGAAGAACAGCAACGTCTTTGCATACATGCTGCGACTCATATACGACATATACACATATACTGCGAAGGCACGACCCAACTTTTGCGCACATACAGACAGGCGTGATGCAGTAAATCGATCGATTTTTCGCATTTTCAGGCCGATTTACACGCAGCGCAATCACACACAGAGCAGTAACAGCGCTTTATTCACACGTTGAGCTCATATACAACATACACACATATACTGCGAAGGCACGATTCAGCTTTTGCGCACATACAGACAGACGTGATGCAGTAAATCGATCGATTTTTCGCATTTTCAGATCGATTTACACGCAGCGCAATCACACACAGAGCAGTAACAGCGCTTTATTCACACGTTGAGCTCATATACGACATACACACATATACTGCGAAGGCACGATTCAGCTTTTGCGCACATACACGTCGATGCGACGCAGTAAATCGATCGATTTTTCGGTTTTCTGATCGATTTACATGCGTCGCAAATACATACACTGCAAAGACACGACACAGTCTTTGCTCATATATACAGAACGACAGCAACGTCTTTGCGCACACGCTGCAACTCATATACATCACACACACATATACTGCGAAGGCACGATTCAGCTTTTGCGCACATACACGTCGATGCGACGCAGTAAATCGATCGATTTCGATTTTCTGATCGATTTACATACGTCGCAAATACATAGATCAAAGCTCATCTAGTTCGTTCAGCTGAGTGATCATACAGCGAACTCGAAAGTTCACGTCGAAGTGATCAGCTTTCATCTACATAGATCAAAGCTCACCTAGCTCGCTTGACTTGATGATCATTCAGACAAGTTGAAAGCTCACGTTGAAGTGATCAGCTTTCACAATTTTGAGTTGTCTATATGATCACTTGATCATATAGACAGTTCACGCGCTCGTATGCGCACTTTATCGATGTGACTGTTCAATGAGAAGATATACAGCAGCGATTATGACTAGATTACATGTAATTTAGAATACACACAGCGTTTAGATAGTGTCATAGTCATAGACTGCATGCACTTAATGAAGAAAAAAGAAAAAAGAAAAAAAAAAGAGTGAGAACTAAATGTCAAATCAGAAAAGCAGCTATATCTGACATGCATCACGTCTATTAGCGATTATGACGCCGAAATATGGTGAAATAATCAAAAAAGCTACTTAGTCAAATTTCGCAAACTGCAAAACGCTGCATTACGGAAAATTCTGAATGCGTTTCGAACATCATCGATAGATGCTATGCAAATAGAAGTCGAAATCTCATCGATGAAGATGCGATTAGATCAAAAGTGCAAGAACTATGCAATTTGAATAGTTGAATTATCGGAAAAACACTCTATCAGAAAAAGAACATCTATTTCGTATTCATCTCAATACTCTATCGAATTGAACCTAGATCTGAACGCATCGAAATATCTGAACTGAAACGAGACAAAGTCGAATTTACCTTGAAAAGTCAAGAAGTGCAAAGACAGACTCACGCAGATATATCGAATATTGAACAAAGTGCAAAAAACACTGAATTCAATAAAAGAAATCGAAATTTCTCACTTCAAGAAATCGTGAGAGCAAGAAATCAAGCATTTAGCAGAACTTCAAACCGAATTTGCAAAAGGCGAAACTTGCGATACGATCAATACACACTATAGAGAATTAGAAAGAATCATCAAAAAGGCGAAAAACATAGTGATGTATATCGACGCATCGCAAATTCGAAAAAAGATAGCAGAGATCGAAACAGAAATCGAAACGACAGTGATATTCACGCATGAACTCGTCAGATGCAGCAAAGCGACAAGTGTTTCAGACAAAATTACTATAACGAAAGCGAAACTGCAAGCTATTAGCGATGCAATCGCAATGTGCAGCGAAAAAGCACTCAAAAACAGTGAAATTTGAGTGTACACGAACAGTCAAATGACTTTGCAAAGACTAAATGCAAAGAACAACGTCAATGTGAAGTTATTCCATGACATACGACAAAACTTGATCAATTTACGTCAGAATCAGTGTCAAATTCGCATACAGTGAGTATCGAGTCGCAAGAGCATTATTGAAAACGAAAAAGCAGATCAATTGATCAAAAGCGCTGCTCAAGAATTATCAGTTATCGACAACACGAAAGCAATCATCATAAGCTTCGTCAAAAAGCAAATTTGCAAAGAGGCGAAATTACAATGATTAAATGTCTGAAAAAGCAGCATCAAGAAGGGAAATCAGTATCGAAAGCACATATCGAACGTGAATCTAAGTCAGAAACCACTAAAAAAGCTTAGAAAAATAGATAGACTAACGTTTTCAATCTTTATTCAGTTGAAAATGAGACACGACTATTTCAAGAGCTATTTGCATCGATTATCAGAGCATAATTCGAACAAATGCTATGAAATATGCAATGCGAGTCAAACGTCAGAGCATTTACTACTAAATTGCAAGCATTATAGATCAGAGCAGATAAAGCTTAAGAAAAAGACTCAGCTCAAAAACACAGACATCATATTGACGCTGTTCGTCATCAAAATCGAAAGAATCGCAACACTAGAGTATTTGAAAAACACTTGAATTGCGACGAGAAAATGACTATTAGGAACGAAAGAGTAGAACGCGAAGAGTGCGAAGAAACGAAGAAAAACGAGAGTACGATTGCGAGAGTTTGAGCGAGAGCGCTTGTATGCACAAACTATCGATGTGATTGATCAACGAAAAGATATAAAGCAGCGACTTTGGTCAGGTTACATGTAACTTAGCATACATACAGCGTCTAGACAGTGTCATAGTCATAGACTGCATGCACTTAATAAAGAAAGAAAAAAACATTAATGACTTGCAATCATTTAACTCAGCTCACAACTTCTTTCATTTAGTGAAAAACTCGTCATCTCAATCAAGAACATGCATATATGTTAACAAATGCTTAAGACTCAATTAATGAACAGTAAAAACAGTTGAGTCAAACATCTGCTCAATCAGAATATTAATTCGCAACACAAATGATGAAATGCAGATGTTTAAACTTTTAAACGTCTACAATTTAAGCTCATTATTCATCATATTCACAGAGAAACTCTTAATTATTCTTTGCTTGAATGAACTACTCAAGAATGACTGTGAACAACTAGTTATAGAAGACTTCAATCTACATCATTCACACTGAAAAGAGCGAAGATGCTTCATTCAACATATGATAATTAATACTTTACTAAATGTCATTACAAATGCAAGATTGAAACTACTGCTGAAATCAGACATAATCACTCACGAGATTCATAATCAGTTTACAATGATAGATTTAATCTTTAGCAGCGAGAAAATACAGTTTATAATACACAAGTGCAAGATATGAATTAATCTACATAAGAAATTAGATCATCTTTCAATTGTCACAAAGCTAAGTTTACAAACAATCTCAGTGCAGCTTTCAACTCATTAACTCTGAAAAAAAATGAACACAGAAGCATTGAGTGCTTATTTGTGAATACAACTTTCATCAGATCACTCTCTGAACAGCAAAGCTGAAATGAATGATAGAATGACAGAAATCATCAGAGTATTACAAGAGATTATTAAGAAGTTTACTCTCTGAGCAAAATCATCAAATTGAGCAAGAAACTTCTGAAATCAGAGCTGCTTCAAAGTAGTAATAAAATCAAGATGACTGCAAATCATATGAAAAACAAAAGATACATTAAAAGCATGAAATGAATATCTGAAACATAATGATTACAAAAACAAGATCATCAGATAAACAAAATGCATATACTTTAGATTACAAATGCATGAGTTAAGTGATGCATCAAAATCAATATGATGCTTTGCAGAATGAACTAGAATCAAAAGTCAACTATCTAAAAAACTTTCTCAGTTTTCGTCATTGAAATGAGATGATACTGATCACATGATAACAATGTTTGAAGAAAAAATTGAGATGCTACAAGAGAAATTCTTTTCTTCATCTTCATAAGCAGACGTCAACGACATTTCAACTTCATTTATATCTTTGACAGTATCATCAAATTCACGCATTTCAGAGAATAAAATGAAGTGAGCAATCAGATGAGTAAAAGTGAACAAAGCATCAGATATCTCTGAAATTTTAAACAAAGTACTTCAAGCAAATCTCACAGAACTGATCTCAGTGCTGACGAGTTTATTCAATGCATGCATGATACATAAATATCATTTGAAGCAGTTCAAAAAGATTCAAACAATAGTATTATGCAAATCAAAGAAAAGTGACTATATTGACTTGAAGACATATTGACTCATTGCTCTGCTTGATATCATGAGCAAAGCTTTAAAGTCAATTATGATCAAAAGATTAAATGACATAGTTGAGATTCATCACATGCTTTCAAATGCTCAAATGAGAACAAAATGCAAGCAATTCATGATCTTAATGTTAAATTTATTAGTAGATTAAGTTTACATCATGTGAGACTGCAAAATCAAGTACATGATCTTCATGTTAAGTTTAAATGTCATTGAAGCATTTGATTGAATCTTGCATATCAGACTGCTGTACATGCTGAAAATGAGAAGAACATTAAGCTACATAGTTAAATAAACATGCAGCTTTTTAAAGAACAGAAAAACATCATTGATATTCAATGAGCAAACGAGCACTATGCATGAAATTAACGCAGACATATCTCAAGAATTTCTCATTTCATCGATTCTCTTTCTATTTTTCAACGCAAGTTTAATTAAAAAATGCAAAGCATTGAGAATCAAGATTGAAATGCTCAACTTTGTAAATAACATCAAAATTCTAATTTATAACAGATTCATTGAAGAAATCTGAAAAACATTGAGAAAGATACATGATGTTTGCGTGAAGTGAACTTGAACTTATGACACAACGTTTGCATCAGAAAAATACAAGCTTATATATATATTTTTTTCTTTATTAAGTTCTGTGACTTTTCGTTGTAAATATTGAACAATAAAATTTCTCTCTGAATTTTATTGTTCGCTATTGATATCGCTTGCATATCTTCGCTATTGACTATGTCTGATCTTGATGTGCATGTAAATTTCTTTGCGTTTTTCGTAACAAATATCAGTACTCTGACATGAGTATTCTGAACATTTGATTTGATGCAGATAAATGATGAATGCGAAATTGTTATATTTTCGTCTCTCATTCATGATTCTTGTAGTATAACAATATCTGTCTTGTTTTTCGCAAATTTCATGCATGCATGCATAATTTGCATTGATCTTGCGCAATTGTGCTGTAGAATTCGAATATTCAACGTGTTTGCAAAGCTTTTGTCATTTGCGTTGTTTTGTGACATTTCGAATGCAATACTCATTACAATTTCGTGACTAGATAATCTTTTTGTGAGCTAATAGACTAAGCTGTCTGATATGTTTTGCATTTTGCGCTATTTGCGAAGTGCGCATTTTGACAGTTGCAGCATTTAGAAATCATGTGATTGCATGATTGCTTATCTTTGCACGTAGGTAATTAACATTTATGATCTCAGATCTGATAATTTCGCTCGCAGTACAAGCATCTTGATGATCTGTTACATTTATTCTATAAATGTTCAAAGGTTTGACATTTTTGACATTGATCATTTGATTAATAGTCTCTATATTTAACTGTTTGATATGTTGATTTCGCAGCTAAAAGTCGTTTTTTCAAATGTCTTTTTGCTTCTGTCTCGATTTTAAAAGCTAAAATCGTCGATGCATGTTTATTTCGTGATTGGTTTTCGCTTTTAGATAATCATATAGAATTGATTATTAGTTTCAATTCAAGATTGAAGAACTTTAATTCAGTTTTTAGATTTTTCATTTCAGTTTTCGTGTTGAAGATTTCGATTTTCAGACTGTCTATGACTATTTTGTGTCATTTCTCGTCTTTCTTAATGCTCTTAACATCAAAAACCTGCTTTCATATTGCTCTCTGCGCTAGTAAGACGTCTGCGATGTATTTTTTCAAGATCAGAACAATGTTGTTTTTCTTTTACGTTTTGACTATCATGACGACTATCAGATTGATTTTCGCCTTTTTCAATGTGTTATTCATCGAATCTCGCATTTTCATCGTCTTTAAAGTTCAGTTCTCATTTTTGAAATTGACAATGAGTCTTCTTTCGCGATACGATATTTCTTGTGATTTTGGCGAGAATTTCTTGGTAATCAGGTTTTATTCGCCTGCATTTGCATTCACATTTGCATTTATGTTTGCATTTGCATTTGCATTTGCGCTTGTGACTTGAGCTGCTTTTTGTGCATATGTGAGCTTCTGCGTTGATTTTTGCGAATTTTGCATGACTTGTGACGTTTGCAAAACCTGCATCTTCTGCAAGATTTGTGAATTCTCTGTTATTTAAATTGCATTGATTTTCTTTTTGATGTTTTCAGCATTTTGTTGAATCAATTGTAGAATGATCTTCAGTTTGTTATTTATTTGACTTTGAAGTCGATCAATTTGCTTCTGAATCGAGTTTTCTATGCTTTCATTGCATGCCCCTCGAATGTAGATTAAGTTATAATTTATAGTCTTTTTCTGTTCTGATATTGCTTGTCTTAGAAGTATTCTCGGTTCGATGCACGTTTCGATCCCGTGCACACTCTAAACTCGATTAGCAACTCATACTTTTATTATTATTATTCAATCATCATTCATAGAATCAAATTGCAATTAATATAGAGAGTTGTCGATATCTATATGAAGCTTTCAAGCTATAAGAATCAATCATCAAATCGCTTAGAAGCTTTGAATTGTCTTTCAGCTCGCGCAGACCTGATTTGACTTGATTCTCTTTCCATCTTCTCAATAGCAACAAAATCAGTGAATTGCTGTACTTTCATCTCTTTAGACTTCTTCTTTTGCTCTTTCTGAAGCTCTTTAGCCTTCAGCTTTTGCTTCTGAACTAGACGTCGTTGCTTCAATTTCTTCGCTCGTAGCTTCTTTTTTCGCTTCGCTTTCTTCTTTCGCTTCGTCTTCTTTTTTTCTCGTTCCACCTTTCTTTTAGCTATTAAACGCTGTTTCTCTAGCTTTCTAAGCTTTCTTTGTTTCTTTTCTTTCGCCTTTTGAATAGCAGCTTGCTGTTTCTCTTCGATTCTTTGAATTTGACGATCACGAGTCGCCTGAATCTTATTAGGACTAAAAAACATTCCCTTTGCCTCATCATTAACTTCTAAATCGTCAAATAAAGGCTTTTCACGTCGTCTGCGACTTCTCTCAATACGTACTGTTCGTTGAAGATCTTCATTTTCTGCTTTCAGAAGAGCAACATCTGTAGTAAGCTTTTCAATCGTATTGTTCAACTTACAAGCTTGCGAATCAATTGCTTCTTCTACAACTGACTTTATTAATCGTCGAACCTTTCTTCAATCAGCTTCTGACAATGCTGAAGAAGAAGAATGGCTTGAAACAGGTCTAGCGTCCGATTTAATCTGCTTTATGACCTGTGACGAATTGAAAGACAGCAATTCTGTCTTTTCTCATTCACTTTTGATGTTGGCAGACGTGAAAGCAGCTTGATATGCAGGTCAAAATAGGTCAAAGAAGTCTCTTTTCAATATTCGAGAAAGTTCTTGACTCTTAAAGATTTAGTCGTTCAGGTTTTGCGAGTAGTAATTGGTCAAAGGGTTGAATAAGCTGACATTCAGAGGTTGAAGATGATGCGTAGAATGAGAAGAATATAAAGTCACGAGCATCTTGTTCTGCTCACATCAGTCAAGAAACTTCATGTTGATATGACTGTCATGTTCGTCAACGAATAGAAGACGATAATCGCGTGAATTTCTGGCTTTTGACCTCGTATTTCGATCAAATACGATAGTGAGTCAAGAGTAGATCAATTCATCGTTAGTTCAGTCAGTAGCAAAGAAAGCAAAGAAGCAGAATTGCTCTTTGAAATCATATTCAGTAAGTCAGCTGTTCTGAATATTGCCTGATATCGCCTGATAAATGATCGAAGAAAGTATATGAGTCATATTCATGCAAATGGTTGCAATCAAGATAATTCATTCTCTATTGTCGTCTTGATCAGCACTCAGCAATTTGTCACTGTCAAGATGCTTTAAACTAAAGACTCTTCGAGTCTTTTGAAGAAGTTCAAGTAGAAAGCTCTTTTCGTTCATATTGTATGTGTTTGAAGAAAGAATCTCATATTCTTCGATTTTTTGCTTTACCTACCCTTATATTAGTATGAAACTAAACGTAATAAAGACACTTACAAGGTCAAAATAAAGCTGATATTGATATGCATTATCGACTTTCTTTCGCTCTAGATCAGCGCCTTGTAGAAACTTTGACTGCAGTATATCTGAATGATGTTGAACGAACTCATAAGATCAGTTTTTGCCTGGCTGTTTTCCAGATATATTATACGCAAAAACGCGAATCATAACATTGAGAGAAGGTATATCACGCTCGGTAAGCTTGTTGATATAGCGAATAAGCTCTTTTTCTTGTTGGTTTGAAAAAATTGACGTCGTTTGCTTGCTTTTCTTCACGAAGACCGTTTTACCCCTATGTCGTCGCGACAGCGTGCTTCGATTGATATTGAATTTCTTTGCAGTTGCAGTGTAGTTAGATGAGTCTTGTAAAGCTAGATCTGCAAGCGCTGTCTCAATTGAAGTCATATTGAATTTGTAATTGATTTTTGAAGAAAGATGAAAGTAGTAAAGTGAGGTGTGCACGAAATCAAAACATGCATTGAATCGAGAATACTTCTAGCTGATTGACTGCAAATTCAATTCTTTCGCGCAGTCTCTTTATCTGCATCTTTTTAGAAATGACATCATAGCACTTGCTAGTACTAACTTCGATGCTAGCTTCTTTTTGCGAACTTTTCATCGCTTTTCGCTTTTTCATTTCTTTGAATTTCACAATCGCTTGTGTTTGCTCTTTTTGCTGTGAATTCACATTTCGCAAGTTGATTGTATTCTTGTTGTTATGCGCATTTGCATGTGAATTTAGCATCAATGCATCAAGTGAACTAAACATGTATTGCGTTTTTCTATTTGCTGATGTGAGTGATTTTTGTTGATTGCAAAATAAATTGACAATGTCGTTCTGCAGTTGTTTGCTTGTTGACGAACTCATGCTAAGTTCATCTCATAGATTTATTTCAGTCTTTAACGTTAACTTTTTGATTTCTATCATCAACGTTTTGAGTTCTGACGCTGAGCTATTGCTTCTGCTGAGTTTCGCGTTATCATTCGCGAAACGAGGCGAGAAAAAGCGCATAAAGCGACTCTTTATATTTCTTTTCATAGAGATTTTCCCTCGTTTCAAGCTTTTGACTTCTAAA
>JAABUY010006457.1_pt1 | contig 11459 bp, 9 predicted proteins | sample 5560271 | NCBI WGS metagenome assembly JAABUY01 (sample SAMN10711886, study PRJNA513374) | rock metagenome | isolation source: Antarctica rocks | place: Antarctica: Victoria Land, University Valley
GGAACGCTATACGCCCACGGGAGCAGTGCGAGTGCAGCGCTAGCGTGACCCTGACAGGCTATTACGGTCGTGGTCGCGCCGCTAGACCGAATACGCGCGCGTGGAACGCCAACGCCTCCTGGACATGCCGGTCCCAGTAGTCCCAGGTATGGCCGCCGGGAAACTCCGCGTACTCGTGGGGGATACCCAGTTCGTCGAGGCGCGCGTGGAAGGCGCGGTTCTGGTCGAGCAGAAAATCATCGACGCCGCAGTCGATGCGTAGCGCCGGCAGCATGCTGCGATCGATCCGCTCGGCCAGGGCGAACAGGTCGTCGGAGCCGCCCCGCGGCTCACGTCCGAAGACGCGGACCATCTCACGCCCCCACGCGTCGTCCGAATCCAGGGGACCGTGCCCCACCGCCAGAGCGCCCGAATGGCTGACCGCGGCGCGGAACAGGTCGGGGCGCTTCAGCGCCAGTTTGACGGCGCCATAGCCGCCCATGGAGAGGCCGCCGATTATGCGCGCCTCCCGGCGCGGGTCGGTGTGGTAGACCCGATCGACGAGGCCGACGAGGTCGCGCACGATCGCCGTCTCGTAGGCGTAGCCCTCGCGCGCGTCGGTGTACCAGCCGCGGCCGCCGTCGGGCATGACGATGATCAGCGGCATGCCCTCGACATAACGCGCGAGACTCGTGTGGCTGTGCCACCGCGTATGGTCGTCGGAGAGGCCATGCAGCAGATAGAAGACGGGGTAGGGGCCGGGCGGCATATCATCGCCTTCGGGCAAGATCACCGTCGCCGTGGTCATCTTCTCGAGGGCCGTGCTGAAGTAATGCAGTTCCGATAGAGCCATGTGATACTCCTTCAAAGAAATGTCGCGGTGATAGGGGCACGTCGAAGAGGTCATCGACATCGCGGCGCCACTGTCATCCCAGCCGATCGGCGATGATACGTTCCAGAGACGTGCCCTCCCCATCCGCCCCGGCCGACCTGAAAGCCGATGGGTTGAGTTGGGCGCGCACGCTCGATATGGTCCGCTCATAGCCGGCGCGCCAACTTGGAGGGAGGGGCGCGCCCATCGTGAGTCGCAGGCGTCCCGCCGCGCCCAGCAGCAGCGCGGCTCGCTCCGCCTGGCCCTGGGCCGCGTCAATGAGCGCCAACCCCTCCAGATCCGTTGCCACGAGCCAGCGCGGACCCTCGGCCCACGCCAGACGCAGCGATTCGGCCAGCGCCGCCCGTGCGCCAGCGGCATCGCCCTGGGCGGCGAGCGCGTACCCCCGCGTCGCGAGCGCCTCGGCCAGACCGCTGGCGGATTGCAGTTCGCGGAACAAAGCGACGCCCTCGGCGGCGCGCGCCGTAGCGGCTTCCGCGTTCCCCTCCTGGTAGTCCGCCAGCGCGAGGTCGTTGAGCGCGAAGCCGATCGCCCAGCGCGCCCCCAACGCGCGGAAGACGGGCAAGGCCTCATCGCATAGGGCGCGCACCCGCGCCGTGTCTCCGCGGTCACGCGCGACATCGGCCAGCCCCAGCAAGGCCACCGCGATCCCTTCGCGATCCTCCAGCGCGCGGTGCAGGGACAGGCACTCCTCCCACACTGCCGTGGCGCGCGCGTCGTCGCCTTGTTCGCACGCCACCATACCCAGCCGTGCGAGGGCGAGGCCAAGACCACCGTGGGCGAGGCTCCCGCGGTCGCCCACGGCGCGGAGCCGGTCGACGCACTCCTCCAGGAGCGCTCTGGCCCGCGCATACTCGCCTTCAGCGCGCGCCCTTAGCGCGTCCGTGATGGCGTGGTCGGGTGCGCTGATGGCGACTCCTTGGTCGGGCTCCGTGGCCGTGCCCTCCGCGAAGAGTTCCGCCGCCCGTGTGTAGTCGTACTGATAGAGGGCCAGCCATCCCGCCCCCACGAGCGCCTTGGCGCGCACAACCGCAGGCGTGGGGTCAGGGCTAGCGGCGCTTGCTGTTAACAGCCGCTCCAACCAGCCTCTGCCCTCACTAAGATGGCCGTGGACATGCCAGAACCACCACAGCGCGCCGGCCAGGCGCAATGCGAGCGTCAGTTCGCCCCGCTCCCACGCCCAGTTCAACGCGGCCCGCAGGTTATCGTGCTCCCGTTCCAAGCGCGCCAACCACGCGCCGGCCGCAGGGTTGTGCAGCGCGGGCTCCGCGGCCTCGGCGAGCGCCAAATAGTGCAGCGCGTGCGCGCGCCGCGTCGCGTCCTCCTCCCCGTCACCCACCAGACGCTCCCACGCATATTCCCGAATCGTCTCAAGCATTCCGACGCGCGGCTCGCCCTCGTTGTTCTCCTGCCGTAACAGGCTCTGCTCGACCAGCGCGGCCACACCATCCAACGGATCGAGTGGGAGGCCGTGGGTACATATCTCCGCGACCGCGTCATGCGCGCACCCACCGACGAAGACGGCGAGCCGCCGGAATAGTGCTCGCTCCATCTCGGGGAGGAGATCATAGCTCCAGTCAATCGCGGCGCGTAACGTCCGCTGCCGGTTTGGCAGGTCGCGCGCGCCTACCGCCAGCGCCGTCAAACGATGCGTCAGGCGTTGCAGCAGGGCCGGGGGCGGTAGCATTCCGACGCGCGCTGCGGCCAACTCGACCGCCAAGGGCAGCCCATCGACGCGCCGGCAGATCTCCGCCACCGCCCATGCGTTGTCCGCGTCGAGCTGGAACTCCGGCCGCACCGCGCGAGCGCACGCTACGAACAGCCGCACAGCCATGCTGCTCACGACATCCTCCAGCGACTGACCCGTCGCTGGCAGGGCTAGGGTCGGTACCGAGAAGCGCTGCTCCGCGCGCACACGCAGGGCGGTGCGGCTTGTTACGAGCAGCGCGAGGTGGGGGCATGCGGCGATGAGATCCGCCAGCAGCGGCGCCGCGTCCACCACCTGCTCGACGTTATCGAGCACCAGGAGCAGGCGTTCCTCGCGCAGGCGCTCCGCCAGCGGCTGTATCGTCGACCCAGTGGCGACGTCCAGCCCGAGCGCGCGTGCGATCGTCGCGGGGACCAGCGTGGGGTCGCGGATCGGCGCCACGTCAACGAAGGCGACTCCGTCGGGATAGGCGCCGCGCAGCACAGCGGCGACCGCCAGCGCCAGACGCGATTTGCCCACCCCGCCCGGTCCCGTCAACGTGACCAGGCGCGCGGCGCCTGGCCGGAGCAGGTGGACGACCTCGGCCTCCGCGCGCTCACGTCCGATCAGAGCCGTTGGCGGAGCGGGGAGGGGCGCGATGACCAGAGCGGGCACGGCCACGGACGAGGGGGCAAGCGGAGAGGCGCCCGCTACCGGCGCCCGCCTACTTGCCTCGACCAGGGCGGCGCGCTCGCCGGGCGCGAGGCCCAACGCCTCGGCCAGTAGCGTGAGTGTCCCAGGGTAGGGGGCGTTGCGACGGCCGCGCTCCAGGGCGGCGATGGCGGAGGCGCTCAACCGCGCGCGCTCGGCCAATGTTTCCTGCGACAAACCGGCTTGGAGCCGATACTGTCGCAGCAGCGCCCCGAACGTCGCGGTCCAACTATCCGTCACGCCCCATCTCCTTTGGCCGCCGCGCCCGCTTGTTCGCCCCCTATGCCTTCATCATAGCAAAGGCGCCGGATGGTACGGACATGGATCAGGGTCTATGAAAAGTGACAGACCCTCAAAAGATAGGGGTCCGCCGGGACGTGAGAGGAGAATGGATGGTATCCTACTAGCTAGCAATGCGGCGCGGTTAGCCGTGTATGCGCCTGTTTAACCAGGCATATGCGTTTATCGTTTATTTTTATGCGTGCGCGGCGGCATCCCTATCGCTTCGCGTTCGCCCTGTCTTTCCACAGTCATACATATTGGAGGTGTGCATGCCTCGGCGCTCGGGCACGCTACGAGCCACCTTGCGCTCCATCCTGTTCCTGTTCCTTCTGGCGCTCCCCGGCCTGCCCCTCATCGGCGCGACGGGTTTCTTCATCGGCCACAACGTCGCCGCCGCTCACCGGGTCCGCTCCAGCGTGCTCGCTACCCCGCTGTCGCTGCCACGAGGTCGCGTCACTGTGGCGCCACACCCCGCGCCGCGGCGCTCTCCCTTGGCGACGCCACCTGTAGAGTCCTCTCGCGGACCATTCACAACACGCGTACGCGTTGTGGCGGCGACGCTTAGCGCGGCGCCTGTGCCGGTTCACCGCCCCCTTTTCCTGTGGTCTGTTCCAGTCACGACTCCCATCACGACTCCTGTCCCCACGCTCAGACATGGACGTGACACGCGCCCTACCGGCGCTGGCACGCCCCGCGCAAGCGCGCATGGAGCGGCTTGGCGTGAACGTCCACACGTCCCGCGAGCGGCGCCTCGTTGGGAGCGATCGGGCCGCCTTGTCAAGATGCTGCTGGCGAACCTTGTGCCCCGCGTTTTGGTCGCGTCAAACTGCGTGTGGTTATGCGTGCCATTGCCCTGCTGGCGAGGCTCCACTGAGGTTCGCCAGCAGCATCTTGTCAAGCGGCGTCCGCGGACGGTGAGCCTCGATGAACACCATGCGGGACGGGCGGGACGGACGGGGCGGCGTGAGAAAGCCGCGCTTTCTCCCGTAACGCCCTACACGCTGCCGGTCCCGCCGGTGTTAGCCCGCGCCGCCTATCTCTACGAGGTGACGGATGGGCGTACGCTCTACGCCAAGGACGCCGAGGATGGCCTGCCCATGGCCAGTACGACCAAGATCATGACCGCTCTGCTCGCCGTCAAGTACGGCCGCCTCGACGATATGGTCACGGCCAGCTATGCCGCGGCCACGATTGGCGAGAGCAGTATGTATCTGCGGCAGGGCGAGCAGCTGACGTTGCGCGACCTGCTCTACGGCCTGATACTGCCCTCAGGCAACGACGCCGCCATCGCCATCGCCGAGCATGTCGGCGGCTCGGTCCCCGCCTTTGTAGCTATGATGAACCGCGAGGTGGCGCTGTTGGGCATGACGCACACGCGCTTTGTCACGCCGCATGGCCTCGACGCGGTCGGGCACTACGCCTCGGCGCACGACATGGCGCGCCTCGCCATTGCCGCGATGCGCTATCCCGCCTTCCGCCAGATCGTGTCCACGCGCTCCTACTTCATCCCCGCGACGGCTCACAACGACGCGCACTACCTCTACAACATCAACCAGCCGCTGTGGTGGTATCCCCGTGTGATCGGCGTCAAGCCGGGCTCGACCGGCGCGGCGGGCCGCTGCGCCGTGGAATGGGTGGTCCGCGGGAACCACACACTCCTGCTCGTGCTGCTCGGCGGCGCCAACCTCGTTACCGACGTGCGCGACCTGCTCAACTGGGGTTTCGGCGATTTCAGCCACTGGTACAGCCCGCTGCAAGTACCCGTTTTCTACGCCCCTGAGTACCTGGGCTGGGACGGACCCGCCCTGTGGCTGCCGACGGCCGGCGGCCGCTACTACGCCCTGACCGGCCACACCGTGCGCGAGCCGCTGTTGGACCGCTACCTCAACACGGGTGGCTTCGCGCGCTACGGCGCGCCCACTAGCGAAGGCTTCCTCGACGCTCATGGCGCATGGTCTCAGCGCTTCGCAGGCGCCTGGCTGTTCTATAACCCGCGTACTGGCCGTGTAGCCCAAACCGAACAAGCGGTACAATAGAGACTATGCGCTTTTCTGATCTAACCACAGGCTATGAGTTCCCGCCCAGCGCGCTGGCGCTCGACGGCGAAACGGTCGCGCGCTACCTCGCGGCCACGGGCGACGACAACAACATCTACTGGCGCAATGGCGCGCCGCATATCGTCCTGCCGCTGGCGGTGGCCGCTCTCTCGCTGCGCGGTATGGCCGAGAATCTGGCCCTGGAGCCCGGCGCGCTACACACGGGGCAGGAGCTCACCTTCCGGCGTCCTATCACGGTCGGTGAGCGGCTGACCACGCAGGCGCGCGTCGGCGGCAGTTCCAAGCGGCGCGGCATGGCCGTGCTGGCTATCGACATCACGGTCGTCGACGATATGGGCGAGGAGGCCCTCTCCGGCCGCATGAATCTGCTCGTGCCCGGCGAAGGCGTCGACGGCGCGCACATCCCGCTACCGGGCGGCGCGGCCGTCCACGCGGACCTCGCCCAGACTGTTCCGGTGGCGTATCAGCCGCTGTCCCCCGACCAGATCGTCGCGGGGACGGCGCTGGGACCGCTAGAGCGCACGCCGTCGCGGGACATCGTCGACGCCTACGCCGTGGCCAGCGGCGACTACAACCCGATCCACGTCGACCCGGACTTCGCCGCGCGATCACAGTTTGGCGGCACGATCGCGCACGGCATGCTCGTGCTCTCCTACCTATCCACGCTGCTTACACGGTCTTTTGGGATGCGCTGGATCAATACCGGCGCGCTCAAAGTGCGCTTCCGCAACCCCGCCCCGGTGGGGCTGCCGGTGATGGCGCGCGGCGTGATCGAGCGAGTGGAGAGGGGGGATAGTGTACAATACGCCGTATGTGCGGTCACTGTCGAAAACGCGATGGCCGACGCCCTGATCACGGGCGAGGCGCGCGTCCATATCCCTGAAAAGTAAGGCATAGATGAAAAAAGCTGTTGTTACGGGCCTGGGGGTGATTGCCCCGATCGGCCTCACGGTCGAGGAATTCTGGGGTAACTTGACCGCAGGGGTGTCGGGCATCGGGCCGATCACGCAGTTCGACTCGACGGCCCTGCACGTCCATATCTCCGGTGAGGTCAAGGGCTTCGATCCCAAGAATTACATGTCGTTCAAAGAGGCGCGGCGCATGGAGCGCTGCGCCCAGTTCGCCGTCGCCGTCAGCCGCATGGCCCTGGAAGACGCCGCGCTCGAGATCACACCCGCGAACGCCGCCTCGGTCGGCATCGTGATGAATACGGGCGCCGGCGGCATGCCGCAGGTTGTAACCGAGGAGCACACCCTGATGGAGAAGGGTCCCGACCGCGTGACGCCTTTCTTCGTGCCGCTGATGGCGCCGAATATGGTCGCGGCGCAGCCCTCGATCCAACTCGGCATTCGCGGCCCCGTCATCAGTTCGGTCGCGGCCTGCGCCGCCGGTACGATGGCTATGGTCGAGGCGCTGCGCTTGATTCGCTACGGCGACGCCGATGTTGTGGTCGCCGGCGGCGCCGAGTCGTGCATCATGCCGCTGGCTTTGGCGGGGCTGGACAACATGCGCGCGCTCTCACGGCGCAACGAGGAGCCGGAGCGCGCCTCGCGTCCCTTCGATAAGAACCGCGACGGTTTCGTGTTCGGCGAGGGCGCGGCCGCGCTCATTATCGAGAGCGAGGAGCACGCGCTGGCGCGCGACGCGCGTATCCTGTGCGAGTTGGCCGGCGGCGCCATCACCGGCGACGCCTACCACATCACCGCGCCGCTACCGACGGGCGAGGGCGCGGTGCTGGCGATGACGCGCGCGCTCAAGGATGGGAGCATGGCGCCGGAGGAGTTAGAGTACGTGGCGGCTCACGGCACCTCGACGCCGCTCAACGACGTCTCAGAGACCAATGCGATCAAGCGGGCTTTTGGCGAACACGCCTATCGGCTGGCCATCTCCTCGAACAAGTCGATGATCGGGCACCTGTTGGGCGCGGCGGGCGCGATGTCGGCGCTAGCCTGCACGCTGGCGATCGTCCGCGGCGTGGTCCCGCCGACGATCAACCTGGACACACCCGACCCCGAGTGTGACCTCGACTACGTGCCCAATATCGCGCGCGAACGGACCGTGCGCACGGCTATGGCCAACGGCTTCGGCTTCGGCGGCCAGAACGCCGTCGCCACCTTCCGCGCCTATGAGTGACACGACCGCCCGTTAGTCACAGTAGCGGCGCTCCGATTCAGCGATGGGGTAGTCGTTGGCGCTCATGTCGCGTCGGCGCATCAGGCCGTCGTCGTCGAACTCCCAGTGCTCGTTGCCGTGCGTGCGCATCCACTGCGTAGGGTTGTCGGCGTCGCGCCACTCGTACTCGAAGCGCACGGAGATGCGGTTGCCCTGATAGCACCATAACTCTTTCATTAGGCGGTAGTCGAGTTCTTTAGCCCATTTACGGCGCAGGAACTCCTTGATCGCCTCACGGCCTTGGAAGAACTCGACGCGGTTGCGCCACTGCGAGTCGGGCGTGTAGGCCCGCGCCACCACTTCGGGGTCGCGCGTGTTCCAGGCGTCCCGTGCGGCCTTGACCTTAGCGCGGGCGGTCTCCTCGGTGAACGGCGGCTTGTTCGGCGGCGGTGTTGGTGTCGTCGGCATGTCTTGTCGCTCCTTCCATCAGGGTTGCTGATAAATTAAACGCTAGACTGTCCCCTTCAGCATCGAGCGTACCATTGGTTCATAAACCATTGGTCCATGGACCAATGGTTTATGAACCAATGGTACGCTCTTACAGACCGTATGACTGGTGAACCGATGCGCGACGGGTTCCGCGCGCTGTGCTATAATCGCTACCGTAGCGGCGGCAGCGTCGCTCCCCAACTACTAATCATCCCCTACCGGAGAGGCCGCTACGACTATGGCTTCGCGACGCCCTATTCCTTCGCCACCAACAGATCCAGCCCCGTATTATGGAGCCGACCCCACTGAGCCGACGCTTGTCTATCAGGTCGAGGGCGCGCCGCGTCGTCGCCGCCGAGGACGTCGTTTCCTGCGCGTCTTGCTGATCGTGCTCTTGCTAGTGATTGTCCTACTTGGCATTAGCGGGGCCGCCGTGTACGAGGACCCCGCGCTGCTCGCGCCCGTCGGCGGCGCCCTGCTGGGGACGCAGCCAGGGACGGTCGCGTGGAACGGACACGACCCCGTGAATATTCTCGTGATGGGCATCGACCAGCGCACCAACGAGCAGACGCGCTCCGACAGTATGATCGTGATGCGCGTCGACCCGTCGTCGCACGACGTCAAGATGCTCTCGGTCCCGCGCGACCTATTCGTCACGATACCCTCCGCCGACCCCAACCGCCCCTACGGCCAGTACAAGATCAACGCCGCCTACGCGCTCGGCTGGGCCGCCCCGCAAGGGCAAGGGCCGCAGTACGCCGCGCTGACCGTCGAGGATGCCCTGCACATCCCCGTCAACTACTATGCGGTGCTCAAGTTCGCGGGCTTCCAGAGCGTCATCGACGCGATCGGCGGCGTGAACGTCTGCGTGCCGCAGGCCATCAACGACGACGCATACCCCGCTGATGTGGGTTACGGCTTCGACCCGCTGCACATCAAGGCCGGCTGCCAGAAGATGGATGGGACGCTGGCCCTCAAGTACACCCGCGAACGCCACGCGTACGCGCAACAGGATCTTGGGCGCGTCCAGGCGCAGCAAGCCGTACTCGCGGGTATCACCAAAGGCTTGTTCTCGCCGGGGACACTGCTGCGCGCGCCGGCTATCTTCTCAGCCGCCAACAACGCCTTGATCACAAATATGCCACACAGCATGCTGCCGCAGTTGGGCCTGCTGCTCGCCCGCGCCAAGGGCGCGCACACGCAACACGCCTATATCAACCAGGACGGTGGCTATGTCACCAACGCCGTGTCGGGCGATGGGCAAGATATCCTGCTCCCCGTGAACAACGACTGGACCAAGATATGGGGCCTGACCACCGGTCTGTTCGCCGACCCGCAGCTGCAAGCCGAGCATGCGACGATACAGGTGCGCGATGGGCAGCATACCGCTGGCCTAGCCGCTCTCTACGCGACGGTCCTGGGCAAGGTCGGCTTTAACACCGCCGTCTTCGCTCCCCGCAACGCCGATAAGAGCACCTATACGCGCAGCCTCATCGTCGTCAACCAGGACCTTCCCGGTGCCGACTACACAGCGCGCCTATTGGCGCAGATGCTACAGGCCGATGTCGCATACCGTCACATCGGGACCGACCACGCTCAAATCGTGGCGATCCTGGGCTCACAGGCCGCCGAGGGCTCGTGACTTATCGAAACCTGCGACTGCGGTCGCATGGCAGACCACGGACACTGCGGTGTCAGGGTGGCTGCGTCGGAGCGCTACACCTGGGGGCGACACCCGACCGCAGTCGGCGGTAGTCTGCCATGCGACCGCAGTCGCAGGCCCACGGCGCCGAGGGCTCGTAGCGCGCCCTCTGGGGCCTTTGTGATACTCTATCGGTATGGCGTGCCGGGGTCGTCCCGCCCGCCGTTCTTTACCAACCCTCATAGCGCATCCATGTCCCCCTGCCTACACAGGAGGATTATCATGATTCCACAAGGCGAAGTGGCCTTGTTCATTGATTTTGAGAATGTCCGCTACTCGCTGCTCAACAATTACGGGCAGGAGCCGGACCCGCATAAACTAATTGCTAAAGCACGCAAATATGGGATTGTCCCCGTCGCCTTCGCATACGCCGACTTCAGTAAACACCCCGATCACTTCGAGCGGCGCTTAGAGTCGGCCGGTATTTCCCGCGTAGACGTTCCACTGCGCGTCCTACCGGGTGGAAAGGAGAAAAGTTCGGCTGACATCAGGATGGTGCTCGACATTGTCGATACGGTGCTGGACCGTCCCCAGATCTCGACCTATATGCTCATGACCGGGGACGGCGACTTCGTGCGCATCAGCGCGCGCCTCAAAAATCGCTTCGGCAAGAACGTGGTCATCTCAGGGGTGCCTGGCACCATCAGCGGCGATCTCGTCGATAGCGCGACGGCGGCCGACCACATTGAGATTGAGGAGCGGCGTATGGGCGAGCAAGAGGCGCGCTACGTGCGGCTGCTCGGCTGGATCGACGGCCACTGGGAAACCACGACATTCATGAATATCGCGCGTTATATCGCCGGGCCGCGGCGGCCGCTCGGGCCAGTCGGCCTCGAAGACGCCAAGGCCATCCTCAATTCTCTCGTTCGCCTCGATGTCCTACGCCAGGAAATGGTCGGCTTGTCTCATGGCGGCACGACGCGCGCGGTCCGCCTTAACCAAGAGCACCCGTTCGTGCAGCAGGTCCTTGCCGAGTGGCAGGCGCAGGCGGCGGCCCGCCCCGGAGCCGCGGCGCCCGACGAGTTTGGCCCCGCCCCAGGACCCCAACCCGAACCCGGCTCCGCTGCCTCCACATACGCGAACTATTAATTACTCGGCGCGGCAGGATCATGGATGCGCTATATGAGGGTTGCTCTCCCTCCCCTACGTCATGTTCTCATCTTGTGGCACACTATAAATGTATCTGTTAGAACTAGTGTGCAAGGATCAATCGCCGTCATGAAACGCCTGACCTTCCTGCTGACCCTGCTGCTGCTGCTCCCCGCGACGCCGGCCCTGGCGCGCCCAGCGTCGGGCGGCGCGCGCGCCCAGGCGGCGCATCCGGTGCGCTTCCCCGCCGATACGGCGGCGCACCCCGTCCCTGTCGAGTGGTGGTACTTCGTGGGTCACCTGACCGACGACGCGGGACATAGCTACGGCTTCGAAACGACCTTCTTCAAGTTCGCGGGGTTGCGCACGTACTTCCCCGGCTCGCCCTACGACACGGTGTACCGCACCGATGTCGCTATCTCGGACGAGGCGCACGACCGCTTCTATAAATCTATCCAG
>JAABUY010006458.1_pt1 | contig 11458 bp, 15 predicted proteins | sample 5560271 | NCBI WGS metagenome assembly JAABUY01 (sample SAMN10711886, study PRJNA513374) | rock metagenome | isolation source: Antarctica rocks | place: Antarctica: Victoria Land, University Valley
AGGCAACCGAAGTCGACAGGGAGACTAGGAGATCCATACTGCCGAAGTTGAAGAACGATCTCCATGTGTAGGGCCGGGGAGGAAGCCGCCTCAGGGATTTAGGGCGGAGGAAGGGAGGGATGAGCGTGCGGAGATACGGCCATAGAGAGTTCAGCGTGCGTTGATAGAAGAGCCTGTGCTATCGTCAGCTATCCGGAGCAGAAAGATTGCTCGTGACATACCTGCCGACTCCAAATTGAACGACGGTCGCCAGCGGCCAAAGAATGATTGTGCCCAGATTGGCCGCACCGCGGATGGGTTGCATCAGGTGCATCTTGAATGCACTGTCGCCCGGGACGAGCACCATCCCGACAATGGCACTAAAAGTTCAGCCAAATCCATCTCTGAAACTGATTCACTCACATGATGAATGTAGGAATGGCGAATAGCACAGCGACGGCCAGATGTATCGCCAAGAGTTTCGCCTCCCTCTTTTGGATCTCCTGACCGCGCTGTGACAAACTTTGGCTCTTCACCACCTCCGCTTCGAGCTCCGGTGCCACATCCGACAGGCCTTGGAGGATGCTTCGAATATTCAGCGGATTTTGAGGGACATAGGCGATCGTGGTGACCGGTGATGAGAGCGACATAGGTGTGTAGGATAGGAAAGGTAGTTCGGCGAGATGGGAGTGGAGCTGGGTGATGCAGTTGTTGCAGAAGACGCCCTGGATACGGATCGTCACGATTCTAGACTTCTCTCCTTCGTCTTCTGTTTTGGGCTTCTTTGTGGACGGGTCGGGAATCTCTTCTCTCGATGTAGGCTCTGCTCCATAGCCCTGTTCTTCGATAATGTCTTTGAGCTGGTCCGTCGTGACCGCGAAGGAGTGAACGATGACTCCTTTATTGCCGAGCACATCAATGGAGGCTGCTTCGACACCTCCGTGACCACGAAGAGCGGTGTCGATAGCCGTCGAGCAAGACGCACAAGTCATGCCTGTGATCATGAAGGTAGACTTCCACATCTGCTGCGTAGTCGCCGGCAGAGCTGAAGCATCAGGTCGCGATGACACGACTTTGGCTTCGAAGCCAGAGTCTTCGATGAGCTCAATCACCTCTGAGGGTGGTAGGCTTGAGCGGTGGCGAATCGTACCGGACGAGGAGAGTAGGATGATATTAACTGAAAGTACCGAGGAATGGGACAAGAGGCTCTCGGAAATCGAGGTAGTGCACGACGCACAAGTCATGCCTTCGATCGAGACGATGGTAGTTACCTCACCTGGTGAAGAGGGCGTTGGCGAGGTGGCATGTCCAAGGGAGGTGGTCGATGAAGGCACGATACCAGCCTTCCTGGCTTCTTCTTCCTTCTGGCAAGCTCCGCAGTGCTCGAAGTGTCGTCGGCGTCGCTCCGCAGCTCGTCGCTCTTCCTTTGATTGTCGCCTGCCACGCCAGAATCTCGCCAACCAGCTGTCACCACGCTTCTCACCGCCTTGTTCCCTCTCATTGCTCCTCTCCCCATTCTCCTTCTCTCCTTCCTTATCCGCGATGAGAAATCCGCCTTCCTGCGCCAGCACGGCCTTCACGTCATCAACGACCACATCGACGCTCTTTGTCACTTTGGAGGACGACCGTGCTCGGGAAGTATCTACTGAGAAGGTGATAGTGTGGAGGAGGAAGGAGATCGAGAGGTTCCGAATTGCCGAGAGGGGGGCGAGGAGCGAGGTGATGGTCTCGACGCATGATGGGCAGTGGAGGTTGCTGATTAGGAGTGAGACAGTGGGGAGGTGGAGTGGGAGTTCGGGAGACATATCGAGCTTTGGAAATCAATGCCGTGGTGAGATGTATTGAAAGAAAAGGGAAATGATGACGGCTGTGATGGCCCAGCTTAAGTACTGGTGGTGCGCTCAATTCGCGGCGGCGAAAGAGGGCCAGGTCAAGCGAGAAAATGCCTCACTTGTCACGTGACTCTCCTCCTCGACGAGCCGCCACATCCCCCGGACTTATCGAAACTTGTCAAATAATCCCTGATAAACGGTGCGAGTCGAACGCCGAGTACGTCTGGCGGTTCCGACGCAAGTGATTTTTTTTTATTCCTTCAGGCCAGCCCCATGACGGGATCAAACATCAGCACCGGCGCCTGTGCCGTCTTCGGTGAATGGAACCGCTCGGCCGGCCAGCACTTGCCACTTCCGGCGATTAGCCGTTTCTTGAGACGGATCGGTACTTGCGATAACTACTTAATAATCTTCTCAAGTTGACGATATTTTAACCGCTCATCGCTCAAACACCAACTCATCGGTGATCAACGCGACGATGACCTGCCTCTACGTTGGACTCATCATGGCTGTATGGCTTACGGCCACCAGGGCTGTGGCGTCCGAGTTGTGCCAGAATATGGGGTCGACAACCAGGAAGTACACGTTGAATATCACCGCCGGTTATGGATCGCCAGGTAAGGGATCCTTCCTAATCGAACTCCCCCAGCCACGAGTGTTGCTCACAACACGCTGACTCTTGATGTTTTTCCATTTCCTTCCACGATGCACCTCTGCGCTTCCCCTCCAATGCGCATTCCCCGGCAGAAGATGGCTTTGCTAGACCCATCCTCCTGGTCAATGGAGAAACACCTGGATCGACAATCAAAGCCACTCAAGGCGAAGCTTTCGCTGTCACTGTCAACAACATGCTCGCGATCCAGATCGGCATGCATTGGTGAGAGAACCCCCGGTATCGGTCGCTTTTGCGCAAGCTTACACCCATTCTCTGAAGGCATGGCCTTCACCAACAAGGAACACCCGAATTCGACGGAGTCCCGGGGCTCAATCAGGTAATTGACCCATGCTATATCATGACTGAGGCCGATCAACAATACAGTACGCAATTGCCCCTGGCAGTAACCTCACCTATTGCTTCGGAACGGACTCCAACTACGGCGCGTATTGGTATCATGTCCACCTACGCGACGTATACCAGGACGGCATTCGTGGTCCCATCTTAATCCAGCCAAGCGACCCGGTCGAACGACCATATGGGCTCATCAGCAATACCTCCGACGATATCGGTGCCATGCATCGAGCCGAGCAGTCCCCGGTGATGCTGATGGTAAATGACTGGTTCCATCAGACCAGTGATGAGATCGCCTTGCGACTGGCAGCCACCCAGGACTCGATGCGGCCCCTCTGTGCAAGCAGCATCTTGTTCAACGGAATGGGAAGGGTAGAGTGCCCAGCTACGACATCGGGCAAGTCCTCTTTTGGCTGCATGGCGATGGGTGGCATGGGTGGCATGGGTAAGTACGGTACGCATTTGGCCGCAACGTAGCTCAAAGGTTCTCTGTCAGGCTCGGGTGTGAGCGGCTCGATGTCAACTGTGATGACGGCTCCATCGTCATCTGTGGGTTCCTCGATGTCCACCGGGTCGTCCACCATGACGATGTCGATGGGCTCTGCCATGTCAATGGCGTCCAGCATGACCATGGGCCCTTCGATGTCTGTGCTTTCTTCGATGTCCAAGGCGTCTGGTATGACCATGCCCTCGTCCTCTGTCAACTCTACCTCGCCGACGACAATGGACCCTGCCGATGAGGTGTGCCAAAACACAACGTCACTCCTTTACGTTCTGTCCCTCCATGACAACGCGACCTGGCACATGGTGCATCTCATCAATGCCGGAGCTTCCCAACAGCTCGCCATCAGTTTTGACGAGCACGACTTTTGGGTCGTTTCCGCCGACGGTGCGTTCGTCATGCCACAAAAGGCTCAGGTGAGTTCTTCTTTGACGTTCAACCCATTTCTTCGCGCCTCCCCCTTGTCTCTCGATGAGTTCGTCAATATACTGTGAACGCGCGGCTGAACACCCTCCTCCGTCGGTAGGTACTCAATATCGGCATCGGGCAACGCTATGGAATCATGCTCCGCAAGCCCGATCAGGCGCGAAAGGTATACTCCATCCGCGCGTCGACCATGACACACCAAGTATACCAGGGCACCGCTCTCCTGAGCTATGACAGCCCGGTAAGTCTCTGCAGTTGGCCGCTTCACTTCGGCCGCCGCCATTTTTTTTCCGTGGGGGAAGGATCACGCTTATGGCGCAAAGGACTCCAACTCTCCCGTCGAAGCAACTTCTTCGCCATGGATCGGTGTGGATGGCTCACCGTTCAACTCCACTGCGCGGCGCATGGACGACTCGGTCTTGGCGCCATACCCCGTCGAGGCGGTTCCGCAATCTAACAGGGAGATCCGGCTCGAAGTCAACCAGAGCCAGCCCACCGTCTGGGTCTTGGAATCGGCCTTGCCCGAGTGTCAATCTCTTCATCTTGACATTCCGGCTGATGGAAGGGCCATCTTGGGTCGACGCGGGAACCCCTCAGAGACCTCGAGACGGGACTCTTGCCGTGAGATTGCTGCACGGGGAAAAGCTGGGGTGTACGGTAAGAACAAAAAGATGCAGCAATCTCACCCCCTAACCCCTGAGCCTCAGATGGGGTAAGCTGGGGGTGATGATACTGTACGGTCGAAGGTCCGGAGCGATCCCTTATCGGACGGGACCTTTTGACACCTCTTCTGGCATTGGGGAGATGACTTCATCGGCCGGTAAGGCCGGCAGATGACTTTTTGACCCTGATGGCTGGCCGGCCATGTAATGGGCTCTGAACGGGGGCGTTGGCGGCTTCGGGAGAAGAACGGTGGACCGCTCCGGCGGGAATCCGGTTAGTAGATAAACCCGGAATAAATCGAGTGTGATGCGTCGAAGCTGGACTGAGACTGTCTCGTGGATTCAGCTATGCCCAGTTACGACCGGTACAGTTTGTACATGACTGGATCGGCAGAATGAAACACAATCTGACGACGAAAACTTAGTGACTGCCGGCCTCCCTCTCTCACACACCAGTTTCTCCGCCGCACCTATCCACACTCACTCTGGCAGACCCTCGCTCGACGTCCAGGCGATAGCGAAGCAGCATCACTTCGATCTCCCAGGTCGACGTCAACGGTATTATCCGCAGATGCCTCGCTGGAAGCGGAAATTTTTGTCCACTTCTCGACGCGCTCGTAGTAGGTCAGCTGCGGAAGACTCTTCAAGAAGAGCTCGAAGGATCCTAGCATGCCTTTGCGGGATTTGCCCGTCCCGATTGAAGAGGTGAGTCGGTTTCGTAGTTGATCACGCGGAGTCGGCGTTGCTGTTGATTTCACTGCGGAAGCTACTGCGTTACTCTGACTCTCGATACCGCCTCCTCCTGACGCACTTGCTGGCACTTTCCGTTTGGCCTGCCGGGACGCAGTAGAGGTCTCGTCTCGGAGACACCATAGCCAGTTGCCGAGATGTAGCAGTCGGCTATCGGTTTCAGAATTGATGACGCGGAGGATGGAGAGAAAACGAAGGATTTCCGGCGGCGAGGCAACGGATCCAGACCATAATTGCGTGACAGGCTATCTCCGAATTTAGCTCAAGTCATATCTGAAAGGGCCGCGCACGTAATTGTTCCCGTCGGACATCATCATGAGCAGTCGCCATTCGGTTCCGCTGGTTTGTAGGCCGTAAACCCGTCGTACTGATGACGGCATGCCAAGGCATCTCGCAGGATCCACCTTCTTCGCCAGATCATACAACCGCTCGTAAATCGCGATGCCGATCCGCATGGCGGTAAGGTTTTGAAGATGGGCTTTGACTGGGGTACCGCCAATGGATTTCGCTTCGACGAAGAACCACGGGTACCAGACTGGGGCGAGTGGATCTGCGTGGGGTAAAGGGAGGACAGGGTATATGACGTCGGAGCGAAAGAAGACAGACCCGGGAGCGTGGTGAATTCGGAAAGAGCAAAAGGGAGAATGTCAGCGACATGGCAGAAGACGTTAGCTTACGTACATTCGGATAGGACCCATGGGAACCTCTCTCGCCGTGAATTGATGTACTGGTAGAGACTGTGTGACGCAGGCTGGAGCGGGGTTGTCGAAGGGTTCTCCCGGACCACGATGGCTTCCTGCTTGACACCGATGGCGAGATCGGGCTTGACCGAGATGAGGGAATCCAGGCCCAGTATCTGTTTGACCCACTTTCCTGTGGCCAAGCCGTCATCTCTGAATTCGACGTGATCAGCCACAAATCTCATCGAAGGTGAGGACGCGGACGTGCCTAAAACACCGTACTTGCGGCGAACATGCAGACTGGAGGAGCTGCTGGATGGGTTCATAGTAGCTCGGCTCTTCGGCAATGCGCTGATCGAGGTCGAACAAGTCGCCAAGGGCATAGTGGGCGTGGGCGAGAATGTTGGCACGTTGAGGATCAGGAATGAAGGCATAGCTGTCGGGCGACCGGAGGAGAGCTACTTGAGGGCTCTCGTGGGTACGTTCCTTGAGGCGTCAGCACAGCCGGTGTCGGAGAGCTGGAAGGGGGCCCCTTGGCCCGATGATGTATAATGAATGACATTACACTGGGAAAAAGCCCGAGGAGACTCACCGTTGTAAGCAAAGTGGTCCACTCGGCAAGCCGATCCTTCTGGGCTGTAACTGCTCGCCAAGCCCCTTGCACGTCCTCGCTCGCCTTCCATCTTTGGCACATATGTGTACCGAGCTGTTGCAGTTCGACGAGATAAGTCTGCTGTTCTACGGAGCCGGCCAACTTGCTCGAGAAACCGGTCGAACCAGAAGCAGCAGAGGATTGGGCGGAAAGGTGTGACGCTGTTTGGGCGCGGGGGATTGGGGGCGGCGGCATCGCTGCGACTTGGACCCGACTTTCATCGTCGGTGGAAGGGGTGGTAATGACCGCTGGGCTCAGGATGAGACATGATGTCAGAGATTGAAATGGGTGATGGGTAAAAAAAAAGAGGCGAGAGGGCGGTTCTCAACATCAGTTTTAAACACGTCATTCCGTTTCTTTCTCCCTTTGCAAACCGACCATTCGTCCCTACCTCCCCCTGCGGCTTATCATGTGTGTAAAAGTCAGCGGTCGGATTGAACTCTGTTCGACCTGCAATATGTCTCGAACGAATCAACGACCTCTTTCTCCCGGCAGGTTTTCTTCTTCCCCCGCTGACGCCGGCAATATTCTCTTCATCGAATCTCTCGCTACGCGTCTAGATGAGCCACCGCCTACGGTCAAGGAGCAGGGTTGAAAACTCGTCCCAAGTGCATCGCTTCATCGCTCCCGATGTTGTTGGTCTCCGAACCCTTTCGAGACATATACTAGCAAGTATTGCAAAGCGAAACTATGGTCGATGGCAAGAGGCGTCTCGGAAGCGAACCTCTACATGGCCCGATGGCCTCGGGGAAGCGCTCGAGGTCGATGAGGTCCATCGCCTTGGCCGCCGCTGCCGCCTCTTTGGAGCGGTGGTCCACACGTTGGCGGAGGCAACCCTGACCGGCCACTCATGAACCGCGTCGTATTGGAGAGAGCTTTGCTTGCTATCGGCGTCGGGGAATAAATGCTTGTAGCACATATCCGGGAGAAAGGAGGGCAAACAACATATGGGTCACGCAAAATTGAACGGTCACCTTGCTAGGCGAAGTGGGATTCATCCTAGACCTCGTGCAGGATGCCCAGGCAAATACATTACCCTGCATCTTATACCGCAACTCAACAGCTCTTGACCAATCGAGCTGCTTCCTCCGCTGGGACTTCAGCTTGGTTGCTGAGGCCAAAGGGTGCCGAAAGCCGCCAGGAGGTGCCGAACACCATCAGGCGTCCGTTTCGGGCCACTTTTCGTCTGTCATCCTAGGCCCCCAGATGTGGCTAGGAACGCCTCGGGATGTCAAGATGGGGAAGCAAGTCATGAGGAGTACACAACTTGGCGAAGAGTGCCAGCTGGGTGATAGAGCTTATAGCTCGCTGTCCGAACCTGTCAACCTCTAGATTTGTGATACCAACCCACGGCATATTGGATCGCGGCGGCTCTTGACTATGATTCCGCGTACTGGCCGATCCGTAAACCAAACCAGATCTCTCGCCTCCTTGCTGAGCCAAATCAAGCGATGAGAACATCCGCCATTCCACCAGCGGATTTCAGAGATTTTCCGCCTTACATGCATGCCTACAGGTGCAGCTCGACTCCGGGATGGCCTTTCATATCCCCTTTTGACCCAAGCGCTCGCTTGCATCTCCCTTCATAACCTTACACTCAGCCAACCAGTTCTCACAATACGCCTTCTCGATCTCTCTTCTGCCCCACCTATCATCAAATCAACGATCTTCCGAGCTGCCAAAACTATCCTGCCGTTCCCTACGATCCCATCCGACTCCCCTCCACCGGTCATTGGGCTTCTCGATCGTCACAGGGATCTTGAGGGTTGACCTCTTCTTAGCTTTACCGTTGGGTTTGCCGGCGGATGGAGGTTGATTCGTTGTGACTAGATAAAAGATTAAGACCGGATTTTTGGAGTTTTCCGAGGATTCTCTTGGTTTTCGTGGTTGGGTACGTAGAGTTGGCATTTAGGCAGGAGGTATGATACCAACTTGGTAATCACCGTATGTGAAAACGACATCCTGTCAGCCGTCTCGTACTCGCTGACTTCGCCCACTGTGACATGTCTTGTTTAGTGTGTCTCGCATCAGCTTTCGATCGTCGGAACCCGAAGTTTCTGATCGACGTCTACCCCCGGTATGATCAAATACATCAAGAACCTACTGAAACAAGCAGAGCCTATGGTTATTGCTCAAAATGCGTCGCTGGTTTACCTTGCGATTATCACTGCCTTCTTTAATGGAGCCACGCTTGGGCGTCAAGATCACTGATCGAGATGGCTCGCCATGAGCAAGCCAAAGGGATCTTTAGAATGACTCTGGGATCGCTGGGAGGGGTGAGGATTCATCTGGAACCTTTGGTACGTGGTACAGCTCGCAGAAACGACATCAGGATCACGAGATCTCGACCCACAGGCCTCAACAGTGTTGAATTCGTCGTTTCCTTGGCTTCTCAGCAAGCCAGATCGACCGTTCTCGCTCTGGAAGGTCTACACGAAGCTTCAGCTCATCTCCAGGCCGAGAACGTTGCTCTCAAGTACCTGGGACTTGCGGCTAGGTAGAAGGCTCATTCTCTTGGGATCGCCTTAAGACTGCTGGCTTTCTCCTCGGGAGGGCTGATGGTCAACAGGACTCCGGAGAGGTTTCAGATCAAGTGGAAGGTCGCTATGAGCCCAGGGGTCTGTGAGCTACTGCTGCAGCTCTTGTCTTTATGTCTGGGTTCGTGTTAGAGTTCGGAGCTCCGACTTCTGAGCCGTCCTGAGTGTCCCCTAGATATTTCAATAGAAGCCATATGTAAGCCCCGACTCCCCTAGCCCATAACCTTTTCCGGAGACGGTCTGTCTTGCATAAGAGACAGCGACTAGGCAGGGAGTGTGGTCTCTGATCTGCTAATAAGAGTACACCCATTCATACTCTGTAGTCGAGACGAAGAAGGTCAGAAAATGAGGGTACAATCCGATCAGGAAATCCAGGTCCCTCGCTTCCATAAATCGGATGATCGTTCTCGACCCAAACGCAGCCAGAAACTCTTGGGTTCTTGACCCGATTACGAATCCTCACGAAATTGACACCGATCCAGCTGAGCGGTTTGATCAAGACTAGCGAGCCACAGAATGCAAGCTCGTAGGTGCTGCAGTATTCAGTGCTGCAGTGTTCACATAAGCCTACAAAGATCTGCCACACCGACCAACATGACTCGCGCCAGCTACCATAACGCCGCAATTCCGATCATTCCTCGGTGGGCTCATCCCCGTCGTCTTGTCGCCTAAATCCGTTCGAGACGCCTTATCGTCACCATGAGCAGGGACGTGACATACACTACAGCAGCAGGCAAATGGCGTCGCACAGAATACGTTTGCGTCGTCTCGACTCTCGACACGCCTCTCGCAACATTTCCTATCCCATTCCTGACAACATGCGGCGACAACACCTGGAGTTACGTCATCTATGCTGTCAGTCTGGTTGTCGACAACGATCCACTGCATCCGGCCACCCTTGTTGATTCGAATGGCCAAGCCCTTACGCCTGAAGGCATACCGAGCCCCGGAAACTACCGTTACATCGAGAACGGTCCGTTGACTTTGACATCACGTAGACCTGCAGATACTCAAATGACATTTCCTTGCAGGTAAACACAGCGAGGTCAGTCTCACCCGCGGACCCGAATACTACTCCCGCGACATTGCTTCTTCCGGTATGGAGGAGAGCACGAGGTCGGCCTCGTCACAGGCGACGCGCAGTCGCCCCGATCAGGTGAATGTCTCCACACGAGCAGTCCCAATCTAGCTTACCGCTGGTTCACGAAGGCTGCCTTCAGGGAGGAGCTTGTCGCCCGGGATGGCTGGTGTGTTGTTGACGACCGGACACCGTCTATGTCATGTGACGCCGCTCACATCGTCCCTCAAAGCCGTCCAGATGTGGGTACTTCCTTCAAGCCAGTCCTGCTTACGCGTTTAGGTGTATGAGCAGCTTCAAGGCAACACGCACTTCATGTTTGATGCTTCTTCGGGGATGCTCTTGAACAAATCCCTCCATCACGCTTACGACGCGTTGAAATGGTCTCTCTATCAGAAGGTACCACGGTGATCGGCGGCCTACACCAAGTCGTTGCTGACTCGTTCGACAGGGTGATACGTACTTTGTGCACTATTTCAATCCCGAAGATGATTCCCAGCGCGCATTCAACGGCAAAGCGCTTCCACTCGTTCGCTTCAGGCGATATGATCGCCCGGACGAGGCCCTAGTTGCCTGGCATTACAAGCAGGCCGTTCAAATGCGCTTGAGGGGCTATTCAGTTGGGATGAAACGCCGTACTGCGAAATGATAAACTCCCTTCTTCCCTCCTTATGTCTCATCGCTTCCCGGCAGTATGCCTTCCTCTGATCCCACGTCTGGCTATACCAAGATTGCGATAGTAACCCGTTAAATGTCTCGGCTGCGTTCTGTCTGTGGATATCATCATACTTCCATGGCTTTGACACGATTCTCACACATGCGAACCTATCGATGTTTTAACAGTCAACAGACGCGATCTCGTCATATACCAGGCTTTCGCTTCACCACCGAGCTTGCACCATTTGATTGACCTAGGAAGTCGAGAACAACGTCGAGGGCGCTCCGACGAGGGTGGATGACGGACTCACACGATGAGTCAGCAATCTTGGACATCGGCCGAATCAAAGGCGTATGGATCGCGCTGGTTGTGCCACCTGCTTTGCGAACCATGTCGAACGACTTTGAGCGAACAAATTCGGGCTGCGCAAGTCACGAGCAACCTGCTGCAACCACAAGCAAGGCGCTCTACGTGCGTGTTTGGCGACAGCCAAGGTGTGCACGATCCCTTCCAACCCTTCAGCTCTCAGCTGATCAACTTGCATTATGCGCTCTAGGTTCGTGCCCTACTTCGTGGATGGCGTGAGGCTCGAGACTGGCGTATGGCGACGGGCGAGGGCAAAGGGAAGACCATTATGGACACTGCAGAGAACGATGGGGACGAGCAAGCCATCGAGGACGCAGAGCATTACAT
>JAABUY010006462.1_pt1 | contig 11454 bp, 12 predicted proteins | sample 5560271 | NCBI WGS metagenome assembly JAABUY01 (sample SAMN10711886, study PRJNA513374) | rock metagenome | isolation source: Antarctica rocks | place: Antarctica: Victoria Land, University Valley
GCCGGGGCCCTCGCGGCCTGGCAGGTCGGCCGGGTCACCGGCACCCGCCGGCGGGCCAGCACCATCGCCCTGGCCGCCCTGGTCGGCACCCAGCTCGGCCAGACCCTGCTCGTCGGCGGTCGCAACCCGGTGGTGCTCGTCACCGGCGTCGGCTCCGCCGCCGTCCTGGCCGGGATCATCCAAACCCCGGGGTTGAGCCAGTTCTTCGGCTGCACCCCGCTGGGTCCGCTGGCCTGGGCCACCGCCACCGGCTGCGCCACCGGCGCCACACTGCTGGCCGCCGCCGCGCCCCACCTGCTGCCCGCCGGCCTGGACCCGGATGTCAGCAGCATCTCCGGCGGCGCCAACGCCGGCGACAACCGCGAGATGGCATCAGCAGGTCTGACTCCCGTGCTTCCGGCCACCGTCGACGCATGACCGCACACCTCGACCCCTTGGAGTCCAAGATGACTACTGCGACTACTCCTGCTGCCGGGCGCGGCAGCGCCGAGTCCGCGGCAGGCCAGCACACCACCAACGGCCACGCGGCCCGGCCCGGCGGTCAGCACCGGCAGGCCGCACAGCACGCCGTGGACACCAACAGCAGCCACCTTCGGTTCCACCTCGGCGACACCAGGGTAGACGTCAGCCTCCCGCCGCTGGACAAGCTCGCCTTCTACGCCGGGCTCGGCGGCGCCGTCGCCTTCGGGCTGATCGAATGGCCCATCGCCGCGCTCACCGGCCTCGGGCATCTGCTGTCCGACGACCGGCGCAACCGCACCGTGCGCGCCCTCGGCGACGCCCTCGACGCCGCCGGCTGACGCCCCGCGCCGCACGGCGCCAGCAACCAACGGCCACCACATCAGAACGGAGCAGCCCGTGACCATCCCCAGTACCGCGAACCCCACCGCCAGCCCCAACTGGCCCGACCCGGCCGCCAGTTCCAGGTCCCGTACCGACCAGGTCGCCAGCGTGCTGGGAGCGCCGGTAGCGGTCGCCCAGCGAGTCCTGCCAGCCAGCCCGGTCCCGGTCGCCCTCGGCGCCGGCGCCCTGCTGCTCGCCGGGGTCGTGGAGTGGCCCGTCGCCGGCGCCCTCGCACTGGGCTACCTGGCCCTGCGCAGCTGGCGCACCCGTCCCTGACCAAGCTGCCCGACGTCGCGAACCGGCAGTTGAGAAAGAGGAGCAAGATGAGTGAGCCGAAAGCCGCCGCGACAGGGGCTCGAGCGCTGCCGCAGCTGGCCTGGCAGGTCTCTGCCGTCCCGGCCCAGCTGCTCGGCCTGCACGGCGCCGAACGCCGCGGACTGCCCTTCCTCGCCGCGGTGACCGGAACCGCCGCGCTCGGCGTCGTGGACTGGCCCGTCGCGCTGCTGATAGCCGGCGGCTACCTGCTCACCTCCCGGCCCCCCCGGCAACCCTCGCCGACGGTGCCGCCCGCCCTCCGGGCACCCGACGACCAGGTCCGAGACGAGCCCGCCCCAGCCGCATCAGCCCTGGGCGACGCCATGCCCGCCCCCGCCGAACCACCAGTGCAGATGAGGGGGGCAGAGCCAGACCTGAGCTCCCCTCCTGCCGACGCCGGCACGCCCACCGCCACGCCGGCCGCGTCACCCCCGCGGCAGCAGAACCCGCCGCCGCCGTCGGTGCCGGTCGACCAGGCACCCCTGCAGGCCGCCGCCCCCTCGCCGGCGCTTCCGCCGGACCAGCCCCCGGCCCCGGCGCCCGCCCGCCACCAGCGCCAGCCCCGCTCGGCCCGGGACACCCCACGAGCCCCGCGCCCGTCGGCCGCCACAGCCGAGCCCTGGCCGGGCTATGACCAGATGACGGTGCCGCTAGTGGTGCAGCACCTGGACGACCGGGACGTCGACCTGGCCGCCGTCGAGCGGTACGAGGCGGCCCACCGCGACCGGAAGATGGTGCACGCCGCGGTCACCTCCCGCCGGGCCTTTCGGCCAACATGACTGCTCTCATCGGATCCCAGAGCACAACCAGGCAACGAAGCGAAGGAGAAGGAGCAATGACCGACACCACCCAGCACGACCAGCACGGCCAGGCCGAGCAGAGCCAGGAGGCAGGAGCCGCAGCCGCCGAGCTGGCAAGCACGGGACCGGCGACGGCGACGGTCCGGCTGCCCTTCGGCAGCCTCACCTTGTCCCTGCCTCAGGTCAAGGCCCGGGTCGCCGGCCAGCAGACCGGCGCCGGCCAGGGCAGTGCAGGGGTTGAGCGGCTCGCCCTGTACGGCGGGGCCGCACTGCTCGGCGCCCTCGAGGTCCTGGAATGGCCCGTGGTGCTGGCAGCCGCCGGCGGGACCTACGCCCTGTCCCGGCTCGCCGGCCGCTCCGGTTCCGGCGCCGGCCACGCCCCGCATGCCGGGCACGACCACACGCACGGCACAGAGTGTGGGCACGCCGTGATACCCCACGGGGACCACAGCGACTACCTGCACGACGGGCACCGCCACGCGGCCCACGACGACCACTGGGACGAGCACTAGACCGGTGCCGGTCGTCCCCTGCCCCGGTCCGGCAGCCCACCGCCGGGATGCGTGCGGGGGCCGGCAGCACCTGAGTCCGGTTGGTCTATGAGCTGCTAACGGTGGCGGGGGACGAAAGGGCAGCGCGCTGAGCGATGTGATCACGGCGATCTGGGCGGTGTTCGTGGCCGACTTCGCTTTGAAACTGTGGCTGGCTCCCCGCAAACTGCGGTTCCTGCGATCGCACTGGCTGCAGCTGCTTGGCCTGCTAGCCCCGACCCTGCGGCTGCTGAGCTTCCTGCGCCTGGCCCGGCTCGGCCGGGTGCTGTCCGCCGCCCGGGTGCTGTCCGCTTCCTCCGCACCGTCGGCACCGCCGGGCAGCTGGTGCGTAGCCGAGTGGCCTACCTCGCGGGGCTGAGCTCCATCGCGATCGTGGTCGTCGGCGAGCTGGGCTACCTGTTCGACGGCGGACCAGACCGTGACCTGCCGACGCTGCAGGCAGCGCTGCTGTGGTCGGCCGCCACCGTGATCGGCATGTCCCCACCGTCAACCCCACCACCGAGCTGGGTCAGCTGGTCATGGTCGCGGGCTTCGTCGTCGGTCTGGTCCTGGTCACCACCCTGGCCGGCACCCTCGGCGCCTTCCTGCTCCAGGCCCGCGCGGAGCGCCCCGCCGGCAACCCGCCGGCTGGTCCAGCCCCTGGCGACACCTCGGAGAGCCTGAGATGACTTCTGACCCGACGGCAGCGTCCGCCGCGGCCCCCAAGCGTTCCGATCGGGCCAAGGGCCACCAGCGCCCTTTCGCTCTGCCGGTGCTGCAGGGTGTGCTGCCGGTCGTCCGGTCGCAGATCGCCGGCAACGTGCTCGCCGGGGTCACGCTGGCTGCGCTGGGCATCCCGGAGGTCCTGGGCTACGCGAAGATCGCCGGGATGCCGGTGGTCACCGGGCTCTACACGATCCTGCTGCCGATCGCCGTCTTCGCCTTGCTGGGCTCCTCCCGGCACCGGGTCGTGGGGGAGGACTCCGCGACCGCAGCAATGATGGCGGCCGGTGTCACCGGGCTGGCCGCGCCCGGCTCGCCGCGCTACGTCGAGCTCGCCGGCCTCGTCGCACTGCTCGCCGGCGCCCTGCTGCTGCTCGCCCGCCTGATCCGGCTGGGGTTTCTCGCCGACTTCCTGTCCCGCACTGTCCTGATCGGATTCCTCACCGGTGTCGGCGTCCAGGTAGCGGCCGGCCAGCTCGCCGAGATGCTCGGCATCCACGCCGGCGGGCACGGCACCTTGGGCAAGCTCCTGGCCACCGCCCGTGGGCTGCGACACACCAGCCTGAGCACGGCGCTGGTCTCGCTCGCCGTCATGGCCGTGGTCCTCGGCGTCCGGCGTCTGACCCGCCGGGTACCGGGGGCCCTGCTGGCCGTCGTCGGCGCCATCGTGGCCAGCCGCGTGCTCGACCTGCACAGACGCGGCGTCGCCGTGCTCGGGTCGGTACCGCAAGGACTACCCGGGCTGCACCTGCCGACGCTGTCGACGCACGACACCGCCGCCCTGCTCACCACGGCCGCCGGCATCTTCGTGGTGGTCCTGGCACAGAGCTCAGCAACCTCACGCGCCTACGCCAGCAAGTACGACGAGACCCTGGACGAGAACGTGGACCTGGTCGGTCTGGGTCTGGCCAACGCCGCCGCCGCCGTTACCGGCACCTTCGTCGTCAACGGCAGTCCCACCAAGACGCAGATGGTCGACAGCGCCGGCGGTCGCAGCCAGCTCGCCCAGCTCACCACCGGCCTCGTCGTGCTGCTGGTACTGCTGTTCCTGACCGGGCCGCTGGCCTACCTGCCCCTGGCGGTCCTTGCGACCATCGTGTTCCTGATCGGCGTCGAACTTGTCAACGTCATCGGCATGCGGCAGATCCTCGCGGTCCGCCGCGACGAGTTCGTGATCGCACTGCTCACCGCCGCCGCCGTCGTGTTCATCGGCGTGGAGCAAGGCATCGTGCTGGCGATCGTCGTGTCCGTCATCGACCACCTGCGCACCAGCTACGCACCGCACAACACCGTGCTCGTCCCCGACCCCGGCGGCCACCTTCGCAGCGTCCCCGCAACGGCCCGCGTCCGCACAATCGACGGGCTGGTGATCTACCGGTTCGCGGCCACGCTGTACTACGCCAACGCCCACCGGCTCGTCGAGCAGAGCGCCGCGTTCCTGGCCGCACCACCGCCGCCGGGCTGGTTCTGCCTGGACTGCGTTGCCATCGGCGACATCGACTTCACCGCCGCCGCGGCGCTGCGGCGCGTACACGACCAGCTGGCCGCCGCCGACTGCCGACTGCTGCTGACCAACACCTCAGAGCCCGTACGAGCCGAACTCGACCGGTACGGCATCACCGCGCTGCTCGGCGCCCAGAGCTACTACCCGGCGCCTCGCGACGTCCTGGACGCCTACCGCCACCAGCCCGACCCAGCCGCTCCGAGCCCACAGCCGGTCACCGGTCAGTCGCCAGCATCCACCTCCCTACCTGGCAGGGTCACGCCCTGACCAGGCGGGCGCACTCCCTCTTCCAACCCGCTGGCGGCCCCGTCCGGGCCGCCTAGCCGTACCGCGCGTCCACCCCCGCAGCCGAGATTCCCGACTCCCCGACTCCCGACAAGGAGGCCCTTCATGCCCGTGCTGGACGACATCGACCGGTTTCAAAGGTGCCACCGGTGGCTGGCGTTCCCGGTCGCCGTCTACGCCAAGTTTTCCGACGACCAGGCCGCCAACCTCGCTTCGCTCCTGGCCTACTACGCCTTCTTCTCCATCTTCCCGCTGCTGCTGGCGCTGGCCACCGTCCTGGGATTCGTCCTGCACGGCGACCCCCACCTGGAGACCCAGGTGTTCAACAGCGCCCTGGGTCTGTTCCCGATCATCGGCCAGCACGACGCGGTGCACCCCCTGACAGGCAGCCTCCCGGCCTTGATCATCGGCTCGGTGCTGGCTCTCTGGAGTGGTTTGGCCGTCGCCCAGCAAGCCCAGGCGGCCTTCAACACCGTTTACAATGTCCCCCGCCAGCAGTGGCCCGGGTTCCTGCCCCGCACGCTGCGCAGCCTGCAGGCCGTCCTCCTGGGCGGTACCGGGTTCATCGTCACCACGCTGATCAGCGGAGCGGTCACGGGCGCCGGCTCCTACGGGCTGTCGCTCGGAGTTCTCAGCCGGGTCATCGGGGCACTGGTCGGGATCGCTCTGAACACCGCCCTGTTCACGCTGCTGTTCAACTGGCTCACCGTCCACGAACTCACCTGGCGCGACACCCTGCCAGGCGGGTTCGTCGCCGGCGCCAGCTGGTATGCCCTGCAGCTACTGGGAACTGCACTCATCACCCACAAGCTCAAAGGCGCCCAGTCCACGTACGGCACGTTCGCCACTGTGATCGGGCTGCTGACGTTCTTCCATCTGCAGGCACAGCTCACCCTGCTCGGGGCGGAGGTGAACGTCGTACGCAAGTACCGGCTGTGCCCCCGGGGCCTGCGCAGCTTCACCAACCAGCCCACCACCCAGGCGGACTTCCGCGCCTACACCATCTACGCGCAGCAGCAGCGCTACGCCGCCGCTGACGAACAGAAGATCAACGTCGAGTTCGACTCGACCCCGGACACCCAGCAGAAGGCGACCCGCCGCAGCCGCGAGCGCAGCTGAACTTCTGCCGACCGCTCTGGTGCAGGGGAGGCGACGCTGGAGGGCGTGCGCGGCGCCCCACAGGCCGGTGCACCGGGTCCTGACACAGCCGTGAGCTGGGTTGCGAAGGAGCGGCCGTGTGCGGTTGGTCAGCGGCATCCAGTCGGTCGGCAGCGCTTGCGTCAGAACTCGTCGAAGCAGGACATGCCGAGGGGGTCTGGTGAGGCCGGCGAGGTGGGGCGGCTGACCAAGACGGCGCTCGAGGCAGCCCTGAAGGCGCAGATGAGTGAGCACCAGGGCTATGACGGGCACGACGCAGCCGGCCGTCGACGGGGCTCACTCCCGTGAGCGGGTAGCCGCAGGGGCAACGGTCCGGTTCCGCTTGCGGAAGTGCGCTCGTTGGACGCAGTTGCCCACCAGGACGCTCGACCGCGACCACAGGCACAAGACCAGAACTGGCTCAGCTGCCGAGGTTGCCGAGGGTGACTTGGACGGTGCGGCTCGCGCCGCCGCGTTGGAGCACCACCGGCACCGTCTGGCCGACGGTCAGGGTGGCGAGCACGGTGGAAAGGGTGGCGGGGTCGGGGACCTGCTGGCCGGCGACGCTGGTGATCACGTCACCGGCTTGGATGCCGGCCTTCTCGGCCGGCCCGCCCGGGCGGACGCTCTGCACCCCTACCCCTTGGGGGTTGCCGGAGGGGTCGACCAGGCCGGCGACGCTGATCCCGAGGGCGGCGCGGTGGGATTTGGTGACCCGCCCGCCGGTGGCGATCAGCTGCCCGGCGATGTCACGCACGATGTTGCTCGGGACGGCGAACCCGATGCCGGGGGCGGCGCTGCCGCCCTGGCCGATTTGGGGGTCGACGGCGGCCAGGGTCGGCAGCCCGATGACCTGTCCGGAGATGTCGACCAGGGCGCCGCCGCTGTTGCCGGGGTTGATGGGGGCGCTGGTCTGGATCGCCTGGGGCAGCACCGCTCCTGGGGAGCTGGCATCGGCGGGTTCGGACACGGTGCGTCCGACGGCTGACACGATGCCGTTGGTGACGCTGCTGGACAGCCCCAGCGGGCTGCCCATCGCCAGGACGATGTCACCGACGGCGACCGTGGCCGAGTCCCCGAAGCGGGCCGGGTGCAGGTTGCGGCCGCCGGTGAGCTTGATGACGGCGAGGTCGTCGGGCGGGTAGGTGCCCACCAGGCGGGCGGGCAGCTGCTGGTTGTTGCCGGCGAGCACGACCTGGAAGCTGGTGGCGTCGCCGACGACGTGGGCGTTGGTGACCACGTCGCCCTGGTCGTCGAACACCACCCCCGAGCCCAGCCCGCTGGGCGTGCGGATCTCGATCACCGAGGGCAGGGTCTGCTTCACCAGGGCGGTGTAGGCGTTCTCCAGCCCCTGCAGCGCCGCCGCGGACGAGGCCGGGCCGGCACCCGACGCGCTGGCAGCGGGCGTGGGCACCGCAGCCTGGCTCGACGGCGTGGCGGCAGCCGCCGGCCCGGGCTGCGACCCGCCGGTCGAGCTCGAGCCCGAGCATGCTGCCAGCCCGGCCAGCAGCGCGGCAATGACGGCGACTCCCGGGCTGGAGGTGGTGCGCATCCGCACAGTCGACCCTTTCCACGGCGGGCGACTACAGCGGGACTCTCCCGACGGGTGATCTTGCAAGCGGCTTGTTCCCCAACGTTGCGGAGTTGATACCCACGCGCTCAAAGAACTGGGAAGGACCAGGCAGGTTTCGCTCTGCTGAGTTTGCGGGTGGATCGGTCGCCCGGGAGCCGTGGCTACCTGCCGGACGGGTTCGTCCGTCGCCGGCGCTGCCAGCACAGGGGGCTAGAGCGGTAGCACCCATTGCGACAGCAGCGGTCGGCGCAGTCGCCGTCCGGCGGCCGACGAGGCAGCGGAGGCCCACGTTCCGCGGCGTTGACGACCTCGAGTTTGCCAGCTGCAGCTGGGTGCCGTGGTTCAACGACGCCTGGCTGCAGCACGTCCCACCTGCCGAATACGGGCCGACTACCACCGGCAGAACCACCCCTCGCAGCAGCCGCTGCCTGGACAACCAATCCGCCACTGAACCGGACGGTCCACAGTGGGGCATCGCTTGGCCCCGCGGGCTGCTCGCAGCCCTGATCGCTTGTCCGGGTCAGGTCATCAGCTGGGCAAGGAACCGGTCGAGCTGGCCGACCAGTGACGTCTGGACGACCACGTCGCCGGGGTCCAGGCCGGGACTGCTGGTGACTTCCCGGGCCATGCGGTCGAGCTCCCGACGACAGTCCGCCTCGGTCCACGCCGTGCTCAAGCTGGTCCAGGATCCGCTCAAGGTCGCCCGTGCCGCCACGCCGCACGGTGCGGCGTGGGTTGAGGCGGCGGCTTTCCCGGGCCTGGGCACCAGCTTGGCGGGCGGCGGCCAGATGTGTGGCAAGTTCGCGGCCGCGCACGACCCACCAGTCGCGGTGCTCTGGGGGCCATCGGCCGCCCAGCGCGTCGACGGTGTCGCCCAGCAGTTCACCGACGGAATCGGCGGCGCCTCGCAAGGCGCCGGCGGCGGAGCGGGTGTGCACCGGCGGGGCGATGACGACGTTGACGGCGACGCCGATGGCAGCCCCGAGCAGGGTCTCCAGAACCCGTACGAGCGCGTAGCGCGGCGGGTCGGAGCGGCCGAGCAGCAGCAACAGCAGTGCCGTGACCGGAACCTGGCTCGCCTGGTCGCTCAGCCGCTGCCACTGCGACACGGCAAGGGCTAGGCCGACGACGAGGGCGACGGTGATAGCGCTAAGCGGCAGCAGCTGCGACAGGCCGTAGGCGAGCAGGACCCCGACCAGGACGCCGAGGATCCGCTGCGCTCCGGCTACCACTGAGCGCAGCACCGTTGCGTACACGGTGAGCAGAGCAGCAAGCGGCGCGTAGGGCGGGCCCGGGATGTGCAGTACCAAGGCGGCTTGCCAGGCCAGACCGGCGGCCAGGCCGCCTTTGGCTGCCTGGATCACAAGTGCGCTGCGGTGAGGGCCAGCGCAGCGCACCGAGCCACTCCCGAGCGGCTGCGGCACGAGAAGACGACGGATGCGAACCCTTCGCGGGCTGGCTCGTTCGCCGCCGGCGGTGAGCCACCTCTGGCGGGACGAGGGACCGGATCGCCGCTCATCCCGTGCCTCCCTCTGGCGCCCCAACCGTGCTCCCCGCCCGGGGCCGGTGTCCCGGCGGGAGGAACGCCCACCGGCACCAGGCGGGGTAGGAGTGCCCCTTCGCCCCCAGGAGGCGACCCACCAGCGCCGCCATCCCTCGCGCTGCTTGGCCCGAGTGCATGATTGCCATCCAAGAGAGTTGTACCGGGGTAGCAAAGTGGGACCAGAACGGGCATGCTGACGGTGCTGCTGGTGCTGCACGAGCGAAGGAGCCACGGGTGGGCGTAGCGAAGGCTTTTATGTCATGGCCGGTGGCCCGGCAGCTGACCGGCAAGGATCCGCTTGGCCGCGGGGTGGCTGCTCAGTCCGCCCGCACCGCGGCGCTGCAGCCGCGGACGCAGACGGCGGACCGGGTCGTGGGCAGCGTCTGCCCGTACTGCGCGGTCGGCTGTGGGCAGAAGGTCTACGTCAAGGACGAGAGGGTCATCCAGATCGAGGGTGACCCTGATTCCCCGGTGTCGCGGGGGCGGCTCTGCCCGAAGGGTTCGGCCAGCGAGCAGCTGGTCAACAGCCCGAGCCGGCACACCGCGGTGCTCTACCGCGCGCCGCACGCGACGCAGTGGACCGAGCTCGACGTGGAGACCGCGACCAGAATGGTCGCCGACCGGGTACTGGAGACCCGCGAGCGGACCTGGCAGGAGCGCGACGGGCAGGGCAACCTGCTGCGGCGCACGCTCGGTTTCGCCAGCCTGGGCGGCGCGACGCTGGACAACGAAGAGAACTATCTGATGAAGAAGGTCTACACCGCCCTGGGAGCGATCCAGGTCGAGAACCAGGCCCGCATTTGACACAGTTCCACCGTCCCCAGTCTGGGGGCTTCGTTCGGTCGCGGCGGCGCGACCACGGCGCAGCAGGACCTGCAGAACGCGGACTGCATCGTCATCCAGGGTTCGAACATGGCCGAGTGCCACCCGGTGGGGTTCCAGTGGGTGATGGAGGCCAAGGCCCGCGGCGCGACGGTCATTCACGTCGACCCGCGGTTCACCCGGACGTCGGCAGTTGCTGATCTGCATGTGCCGCTGCGGGCCGGCAGTGACATCGCCTTCCAAGGCGGCCTGATCAACTACATCCTGGCCAACGAGCGGTACTTCGCCGAGTACGTCGTCGCCTACACCAACGCGGCCACGATCGTCGGGGAGGACTTTCGCGACACCGAGGAGCTCGACGGGCTGTTCTCGGGATTCGACGAGGACAAGCGGACGTATGACACGTCGTCCTGGAACTATCAGGGCACCGATGAGGAGGCGGCTGCCGGCGCCCGGGGCGGGCACGCGAGCGATAAGGACAAGAGCAGCGGAGATGCCCACGGCGGCCAGGGCGCCGCCGTCTCGGGGGCGCACCAGCTGCAGCGCGATGAGACGCTGCAGCACCCGCGCTGCGTGTTCCAGATCCTCAAACGTCACTACGCCCGCTACACCCCGCAGCTGGTGCAGGAGGTCTGCGGCGTCCCGCCCGAGACTTTCGCACGGGTGTGCGAGGCGGTGACGGCCAACAGCGGCCGGGACCGGACGACCGCCTGGGTCTACTCGGTGGGCTGGACGCATCACTCGGTGGGGGTGCAGTACATCCGCGGTGCGGCGATCGTGCAGCTGCTGCTGGGCAACATGGGCCGCCCGGGCGGCGGGATTCTGGCGCTGCGCGGGCATGCCAGCATCCAGGGCTCGACCGACATCCCGACCTTGTTCAACATCCTGCCGGGCTACCTGCCGATGCCCAACGCCGGCGCGTCCGCCGGGCTGGCGAACTATCTGGAGGGCATCAGCACCCCCAACCAGAAGGGTTTCTGGACCGAGGCCGGCTCCTACACCGTGAGCCTGCTCAAGGCGTGGTTCGGGCAGGCGGCGACCGCCGGCAACGACTACGGGTTCGACTGGCTGCCCCGGCTGACCGGCGACCACGGCACCTACAACACGGTGCTGGCGATGGACGACGGGCAGGTCGAGGGCTACTTCGTCGTCGGAGAGAACCCGGCGGTGGGCTCGGCCCACGCCCGGCTGCAGCGCTTGGCGATGGCCAAGCTCAAGTGGCTGGTCGTGCGGGACTTTCAGCTCATCGAGTCGGCGACCTGGTGGAAGGACGGGCCGGAGATCGCCACCGGCGAGCTGGTGACCGAGGACATCGCCACGGAGGTCTTCTTCTTCCCGGCGGCGGCGCACACCGAGAAGGACGGGTCCTTCACCCAGAC
>JAABUY010006463.1_pt1 | contig 11454 bp, 9 predicted proteins | sample 5560271 | NCBI WGS metagenome assembly JAABUY01 (sample SAMN10711886, study PRJNA513374) | rock metagenome | isolation source: Antarctica rocks | place: Antarctica: Victoria Land, University Valley
GGCAACTTTGTCGGCGCAGCCAGGCAGACACGCAAGGACCGCTGTCAATCGAAGCGAGGCCGGCGCTCCTTTGCTTCCATTCACTGGCTCTAACTCACTGCCGCTGTTTGGCTTCACGCTCAGCCCCTCGATGTCAGTCATCCGATAACGGCCGAGGTGTGATCCCTGTCGACACGGCTGGTCAGACAAATAAAGCCCGAGCGATCACGATGAAGGATGAGGCATTGTGGCAGGCCCTGCTGTATCGCTGGCTCAAGCCGTAGACCAAAGAATGGGATGTGGAGGGTAGAAGCATCTCTGTCGAGAGTGAGTCCAGACAAACAATGAATTCAGAAGTACCAAGGATTGCGATGGCCGGGAGACCTTCTTCGACTAGGTCGGCGGCACTGGAGCTGCGCCGGTGAAGCGATCATCGCAGCTATCAAAATATTCCAGAATGTCCGTTCTATTTCGAGCGAGAGTCGTGAGAGGTGTAGCAGGAGTCTACAGCAGAGAGAATGAAGCAACAAGGAGACGTCCAGGCGAAGGAAATGGAAGAGTGGAGGTGAAGGATAGCAGGCGAGGTGGAGGCAAATGTATGCAGCAGGCCGGCGCCGACGAAGGCAATTGAAGCCGGGCTCAAGGGGGGCCCGTTCAGGCTCCAGCGTGCTGCGCCCCTGCACTGCCCCGCGGGAGCTCTGCTCAGGCACGGCTCAGGCATGGCTCAGGGCCGCTCACCCCGGCTCACCTTAAAGCAGCCGCTGCTCACCTGCGAGGCTAGAAGCGGAAGGGGCAGAAATGTTTCGTGATCATGTCTAGAGGGGTAGTTGGTGGATGGGTTTACCTGGTCCGTTTTCAAGGCAACGCGAATGTCATAGTATGAGCATTCTTTCGATCCGCGATATCGAGTGTGCTGACGCTCCACGCTTTACTGGCAGGTACATGTCGTACGTCGGGGCGAAATAGGATTGGTCATCCAGTTGGCCAATAGAGCCGGTCGCGGATGAAGAGGGCCTAGTAGAGTAATGGTATTGTTCCAGAAAGACATCTCACACTGTCCTCGAGGCGTATCCGTAGGATTATATGTTAAAAAGGTTGTGTGGCTCCTTGAGGACATGGTGAACTCTTTTGCCGCTCTTTGCGGTACCAGAAAGGTTTAGAGCAGAAAAAGGGCAAAGCGATGGCTGGACAGCTCTGCATTCGCGACAGCTTTCGGGCATGAACTGGTGGTTGTTTACCTGATATCTAAAATGCCAATGTCAACGCTCAAACAACGTCCGGCTGAACATCGCTAAAACTGGCTCCAGGATCATGGGCCGTAGCTCAGTGGTATCGTTGCTAATGGATGAATCAGGTAATAAGCGCATGAGACACCGTTCATCGTTCAAACTAATCCTTTGTTGACGTCGCTGACCTTCATCGTTCCTGGCAATGTTTAAAGAGGACTCGTCTTAGCATCCAGGTATTCTACGAAGTTTGAAAGATTAGACGAAGGTGTCGGCCCCGGGACATATACTGTATTTGTGATGGATGGTTTACCGTGCCTGATGTTCAATGGTGTCAGGGCTTCCTGTATAGCTGATCTTCGTTCGTTGAAGCGCCTGGTGACCGCGTTTGTCACTGGCTCGTCTTTCTTTAGTGTACTAGTCTCCAGGCTCGACGGTTTCACGAATATCAGAATATTCCACTGAAGCAATCACAATGCGCCCTTAATAGAGTGCTCTTACTCCGATTTCTTCAAGAACAATCTCGTCGTGGTGGTTCCAGAATCAGAGAAAAGTCGTTGATGCGCGAGGATTGAAAAGATCACGACGCTCCGTTCGAATTCATCTCCACCCAATTACTTAGTGGAGGCTTCTGCCCGTGCCATCATCTGGAAATGCCGTTCGGAGGGCTGCTGTCGCCAGGTCCCTTTCATCTGACGTTGTTCACGCTTCGACCATCGCTAGATGCTTCCGAATTCCGATTATCAAAGATGAATTTCCCTCTGAAGCTGTTACCGTGTTCGGCTTTCGTGACAGCTCGAGAACTGGAACCCAACTATCGGCTTCCGCTTACGTATAAGCTCAATTATGCGTAAACTCGCTTTCAATTGTGAAGCTCGTGGCCCTGTTATATCTTTCGCGATTTTTAGCAATTTCTCTGCCGTTAAGTATGCGTTGACAAATGTCTGCTGCTCTTGCTCCAGCATTAATTCCAATTTCGAGAGTTGTGCATCAAAGCCGACTTGCTCCTGAGAAATTCGACACTGAATCTCTTTGCTCAATCTAAAGCCACCAAACAGAAGATCCTGAAGGAGAGATTTCTGCAATTTGAACCTTCGAGCACTGAGCCTCTCAGCCAACTTAGGATTATTCGGCCGAACCCATTCTTCCACAGAAACATCAACTGCCTTTAACTTCTCCGGTTTGCCATCCCAAAATAGTGACTTGTGGAATTTGGCGCAGAAGTCCTCCAGCGCAGGTATTCTCTCAATCTGTGCTAACAAACTTCCCCGAATGTAATAATGAACGACCGCAGGAATAAGAGGAAGCTCGAGCAATCTGATGAAGCACTCGGAGCGTTGGGCTTTTGCCTGGCAAAGCCAGAGACCGACTGTCCAGACATCCATGTCAGACAAACCTTTCACCATCGAATCGATGGCTTTCAGCCATTTAGGATTCTCAGAAAAAAGAACATCATAGTCTCGAATGGTTTCTTTAAGTATGTTGTACTCTCTCCTTAGACTCTCTTTCCACAGCGGCATGAAATCCAGTTTGCATAAGTCGTCAAGCTCGTGTACCGTCCAAGCAGCTACTCTAGCTAGTAGCGCACTCCCTTCATTACCTTTCATATATATTAGAAGATTCTCTACGGCAGGTGAAGTTGTGTGACTGCGAGGGATGTCTACTGCATGATAGCACGTTCTGAGAAGACTGTTAGCTATGCGTACCATGAAAAGTTAGATTAGTGTAGTCATTACCGACGAATTAGTCGTAATTTCTCGTCAGTAAGAGGTTCTGCGGAATCCACGGCCGAGAAGTCCCTGATATTCAATTCTTCAAGCAAGGGATGCTTGATTATATCTTTGTCTACTTTCTCCAGCCATTGGTTATCCACCAGGTCGGCAGATGACAGCAGAGCTCTGACTTCGAGATACACGCATTTTGACACTGTGAAAATTCAGTAAGGAAGGAAATGATCGAAATAATTATGGCAACTTACCTGCAGCTGCCGTTGCAACGGATATATCATTCTTCGTCGCTTTTGACCAGAGAAATTTCACGAGCTGAAGTAGGTCTCGAATAACGTCCAGAAATACCCCGTTTTCAATCTTCTCGATAGATTGCTCTCGTAATTCCGTGATTGTCGATTCGGACGTGGGACCAGTTTCAAGTTCGCTCGTAGACATCTCAATGACAGGAACTATTTCCTTCGGGACGGTGAAGGTCGTTGGTTCCTTCCTAAAGCAATTTTCATGTCTACTCATAGACAGTTCAATGATAGAAACTATTTTCTTCAGGACAGTGACGAAATATACATGACCAGAGCAGGAGGGGCAATTGATTCTCGATATGATATAACCTTGTTCAAGTGAAGTAACACGGAACGCCGGGCGTTCTCAGTCAGCCTGTCCACTGCCTTGTGGGTTCCGTCTACAAGATCACGTGTCTTCCACGTTTGCGTATCTAATCCAAGCAGTATGTTGAACGCCACTTTCTGAGTACGCTTGCATTGCAAATAGATTTGGAGTGTTTCACTGTTCATTCTCGTGACCTTGCTCGATAGTCGGCAAACGAGGCGAAGATTGCAACTTGATTGTTGCAGAACGATCTTGGTTGATGCTGTTGATTGCTATCGATGGTCGTGGAAGTCGAACAGACTTGTCCCGGTGACTCTGGCGGCTTAGACCGGACAAAAGCCCTGGCACAATAAGCGGCACATACTAGTGCATACATGATGATGGGTTGACGGACAAGCTTTTAGCGCTGTCATCTAGCTCTGTTTCTTGTGCTATTGCTGGACATTCATCTACTGAATCTTTTCACGTCGTCATCCGATGCGGTCTTCCACCATTTTACTGCCATTATTGTTCAGTGCTGTCGTTTAAGTACAGTCTTCTAGCGCTCTCTGTATGGGCAAGAGGATCATTCGGCATCATGAACATTCTACCCGTAGAAAGCTTTGAGGGATCGGCCATCACCGCCATTGTCGCTGGCAGCCCAGGGTTTACGAATGGCGATCTATGGATCGGTACGGACTAGAGGCTTCTCTTGTTCACGTGTTATGCGCAGGATTATTAGTAGGACCCTCGCAACCGCATGGTCAGGAGTTGAATCTAGAGACCTCGATGCTGTTGAGACTTTTTGTACCGGGAGGTATTCCGTGTGGATCTGTAATTCGCCCTCTGGCTTCTCAAAGAGCGTCTACCATTCCTACGTCAGTATTGTGGTTGGGAAGCAAAGGAGTCAACCTTGGCGATGGGTCGTTTAGGGAAGATTGTAGCCGCTCAGCCGCTGTATGCATCTGCCTCGGTACGAGTACGAGGTACTAACAACTGATTCCCTGCTAGCATTCCCCATGCTAGCTAGCGCACAAACACGGGGAGGAACATTTTCCTCCGATAAGGTTCTCAATATCGTAGCTTCGTTCGGGAGGGTTTGGGGGGCTACGCATCTCGCCACTCAGCCCGCAAGGCACGAGGAGTGGCTGTGTCCTAACATTTATATAACGCAGCTCATTCTTCGGTTCGCAGAGATGCTCCCATTTCCATTGAAGACATTGCCGTCAAATCAACAACCTTCAAATGTCAAAAACCGAGGTTAAAGCATCTACGAAGATATTGACAAGGGTCATTAACAACGTGACATTTGCTTCGAAAAGGTGAACAGTGACGATCAATCCTTTCCTGTGGCCGTGGCTGATTTCGTTCAGGGTGTACACTCGTTGTTGGGTACCTCGGTGTTTTAAACCTCTGTCGTGTTCACAGTCCTGCTCCCAAAAAGGGGCATACGGGACCTTGCGATCGATCTTCCCAGGGCTGCAAGCCGACGATTTCGGATATCACCGTCCCAGGTGATCGGAATGAAGATATCGAGCCCGCGGCTCCTCGAACATCTCATGTTTCAATTCCTGCGCTTATCTGTCCTGAGTTTGGATCTGTAGTTACTATCGTTAACGCTTTTTCTTTACCTGCGTTTAATGAGACTCTAACGATCAAACTTCAGCTTGAGAGACCTTTGTCTAATCGGTCGTTCATCTTTGGGAAGACCTTGAGATATTCAAGGGTAATTCTCCGCTATGGTCTGTATCTAGCCTGGATAGCTGGTTCATGCTTCAGGTACTTTACGTTCTTACATCTTGTTTCTCATGATTTCTTGACGACAATAAACTGACCGTCTTTACAGTGTCGTTCTTCCCATGGTTGTCCGACTGTTATACTTTCAGCATGTCTGTGATGGCTTTGATACTAGAATTGTACTTGATATGGCTAGCAAGTTTCAGGCTTTACTCATCATATTATGAGAACGCCGATGACTTTTTAGGTGGATGTCTTTTGAATCGAGCCGATGTTCGAACAAACCCGTTATCCAAAGATCTTAGTTCGAATGATCTTCCCTCATACACTATGGCCGTTGCAAGTAATAGAATGAAAGACTCGCAGACGTCCGTTGAATTGAACTACTACGATGACTCTCTAAAGGATTTCTTTGCCATTAATACACCTTTACAAGCTTCACTTCCTTCTAGAATCACAACCATAATCGATCTTCGCATCGGTATGACCTTGATTCAATCTCATACAAAAGACACGAACGAGATTAATCCATCGAACATATGGCAACGAAGCATTATGAAGGTTTTCAAGAAATGGGATGATGACTTCGAAGATGCGCTTATCATCAATTTCAACGTCGACGCAAGCGTCGGCTTCTATTGCGTGATCTACGACAGAGCATCTGAAAATTGGACTTCTCAAGTCGATTCGCAACGACAAGACAGCGGCAAATTTATCTTCGGCTCTCTCGGTCTGCAAGTTCCGAATTCCGTCGATTTCTCCCGTTGCAAGTTCGAGCCTTTCCTGAAGATGTATCGAGGCATCGGTTCGTATGAGGAGCTTGAAAAACAGGGAGGGAAGAACTACAGATCTAATGAAGGTGTGGTGCTCAGAACTGCAGCATTTGGGATTACGCAGCGCAAGCTGGAAATTTGTGCGAGAAGGAAGGATGTGATTACAGACAAAGGGGTGGTACTGAAGGGGTGAGAGGATAAGTTGCCGGTTGTTGCGAGCTTCCTGGCAAGTGTGAGATATGAGGGATGGAAGCATGGGAGACGGGGCACGTGCTGAGTTGAATTGCAGGGAGGATGGTTGGACTTTTCTTCCCCGGACCACATGCAGCTCATCTTTCCGGTCTTTTATCTCGCTTCCTATTGTTTTTTTTACCAGACTCTTTACCTCAAGGCTTTACCTTACGACTCTACGTTGCAACATACACTAGGAAGCAAATTATCAATTCAGTGTTGCTATAGCGAGTGGGACTTGCTAATATGTATATGGAAGATTTCAGTCCTGAAGTACTAATCATGCCTGCCAGACCTGAATGCCGCCAATTGTGAATGTTGCCAAATTGTGGATGTTGCCAAATTGTGGATGTTGCCAATTGTGGACGTTGCCAATTGTGGATGTTGCCAATTGTGGACGCAGTTCTCATTTTCTGGGATGCGGCCATCTGGTTCGCTTTCTGGTAATAGAGAGAGTACATGAATCTCAGCTGCATTGTATCGCCTAGAATAGCGTCACCTGTACTGTCATGTTCAATCCAATGCATCGTGAAACTTGGTTCCGTCCGCACTGAGAGGGATACCATCCGCTTCTTCTCTCAGCCTTAGGTGAAGAGAGGTTTGAGGTCGCGGTAGGCCGAAGCATATTGCCCGTCATCTTCTGCATGCGGGGAATACATTTGATAGATGACTTACGCGCCAATATGCTCATTAGATATGACATTATCGATCCGAGGGCGTTGCGGCCAATCGACGCGGTCGGTATGTGCGGAAAAGGACTCGTAAAATCTTTCTTTTCGAAAGAGACGAGGCTGAGTGGGTCACCATACTCTCAAAGGCCTCCTCCCCCTACTCATCTCCCCCCTCCTTCGCCGCATTCCGTCGCCGACTCAACCGCTAGTACTTCTTTCATGCCCCGAAAATATTGATACAAGAACCTGTGTGCTTTGTACCCCTGGACTTCGGTCATGAACTCCCGAACGCCAAATTCACCTCCCTGTGTTCTTCAAGAGCTTTCCCTAGAATCGTGCCTGTCCTTTGAATTCCCAGCGCGGGTCAAAGTCCTTGTGGTTCCTGTTGGGCGTATCCGATCAAAATTTCTGAAATCTCTGGAAACACTTCAGGCAGACTAGGAGACGTCCGCCTCGATAGCACACCCCACAGTATCCTGGGGTCTGTAGTACTGCCGAGAAGCCAAGGTTTCGACCTGGGCCGAGCGTTCTATCCCCATAGGACCAGACATAACACGACCTTCAACCACAAGACGGAAACGATGATGGGAAACGGAGGAATCACAATGTTGTCAACAAATAGTGCCCTGCGCAGGTAGGCTTCGAGCCACTGATGAAGTGCCAAATCTGGCCTAGGTCGACCCAGTCATTTGAGTGAAAACTCTTCCTTGCGTAGTCGTCAGTCGGGACTCAGCCTTCTCAAACACCCTTGGAGAGCCCTCTTCCTGCATCCTTCGCAAGATTCCTATCTGCACCAGCTCTGGCAACGCCATCTCCTATCACCCCTAAGAAGACGGAGAAACCTCCTACAGCACCAGAACCCCAATCACTCGAACACCTTGTCCCCCCTACTACAAATCAAAAGAATATCGCGTAATTTTGGCCGTACAAACATGCTCCGATGCATAATTTGCAGCTCAGCTTGATGTTCAATCCGACAGGAGGGTTTGGTTGTCGATGAGGTTGGGGTGATTTTCTGAAAGGTGTGTTACAGTTGGGAGGTGGATGATATGGTGGCGGAGGAGTCTCTGTAGTACTCGTACTAGGTGACCGGATTCCGAACAGCGCCGCTGCACGCCGAATTTTGTAGAGCTTTCGTGCTTGTTGTGCTTGCATTGCGGTATTCGTATTTTGGGTTAACGGCAAGAGTGGTATTGAATAATTGCAAGGTTGAGACATTGTTGTGTACTATTGGTGGAAGGTGAAAGCTAGAATTCTTTCACTCCCACTTGGCAAAGCCTTCTGTCTTATATGTTCTTTCAACTCGTTCCTCCTGCGTGCCTTCTGGCCCCGGCTTTCTTTGAAAAGTGGAACGATCGTAGAGTTGCCGAAGGCGTATAACTGTAGGTGAGATTTTTGTTAAGGCAGGTCCCAGTAGCTGAAGAACGCCACAAGCCTGATAGGACAAAAGAGAAGAGCTTTTAGTTCTTGCAGCGTCGAAATGAGCTCTTTAAACTCTCTCACGATTTCTTTCCGCAATGCGGCTCTGCAAATGTTTCACCTCTTTGTATATAGGTCAACGTCATTCCAGGTCCTGCCATCGATATAGCATTCGCTACTAAGAAGAAGCATTCAAGGGGAGAGACAGAGAGTCTCCGACAAGATTGGCCAAGGCCAACATTCCTGTAGTGAGGGACCAGAGAGTACACATGAAGACCTCGGCTTTGAGGATATCCGATCAGTGTGGGCACAACAGAGTTACTTCAATTGGATGCGAGATCAGGTTCCGCCAGAGCACAGGAGGACTAAAGGTAGTGTTCACGGGGGTGGAGAGGGTGGTGGTGAGGGCGTTGCATTCGGAGTTGTAAGGGGATGGCGTTAGGGGGGTGATTTAAGGATGGAAGGCAGTCGGAGAACTGGGTCTATTGAAGAGATGTCAAGAGGAGCTAGTAGTGGCAAAAGGTCGGCGCTACCAACCCCAATCCTCAACAAAACGGCGACTAATCTATAAGAGTCGAAATCTTTGTCAGGTCTTTCAGTTGATTCAAGGCTTCTAGCTCGGAACTTGTGGTAAGGTTTCACAGATGCAGAGACAGTACCCCATTTATCGCCCATTCCCAAGTGCGAACCACTTGGTCACTTCCCGAGCCAAGGTCAATTTCTTTATTCCCAATTGCATCTAGAGACTGTGCTGTTTAGAGTCTACGAAAACTCCGTGCTTCCAATTTTCACGCTGTGTCCTTTGCGTTCAATGATCCCTGGCTTCTTCTTGGAGAAGGCCCAGTTCCGTGGGTATCCGTCACCAGCGCCAGCTTGTTGAGGAATTCGGACAGTGCCGTTCCCACTGGGATGCATGAACTTGGACCACCACCAGCCATTGGAAGCTTCGAGTACAACAGCGATCTCGAAACTGAGATTGAACTTTACTTGCTGAGCTCTATCTTTTGACCACTGAGATTCTCATCGGGTAGAATCCAATTATGCATCATACTTCACTCGAAAGTGTTTACTCGGACTCCGCTCTAGATGAAGGCAAGACTCCACCATCAAGGCAAGAAGGGTCGGACCTAAAATTTCTTGGTATTTGTTGTAAATCCACATACCATATCCTTTGCTCCCCTTATCGTCTTAGTAATTCAAACCCTGAATTTTCAGCCGCTAGGTCCACCAATTGATGATACTTTGTACGTGGCCTCTTGCCAGAAAAATCTTATCGGATCGATGCCAAGCGTATACATCAAGTAGTGCAAGTCACTCGCCGACTCATCGGAGATGTCCCACTTGTTAAGAGCATGACCGTTCCTCCCGAGCTGACGTCGTCGTGGACGAGGACAAAATCTTCTATGACTACACACATTCACAGTCCTCCGATATTCGACCCAAACGTTATTTGACGTCCTTTGCTGTCAAGCGAGATTTCTTTCACAGCTTCTTCGGAAGCTCACTGGACGATCTAGATCAGTGTCCGTACATTGCGACATATAAGATGGGGTTGCTGATGATAGGGCCCGCGATCGCAGCAGCTCACATCTACAGGACCCCAGAAGTCAGCCTAGCAGCGAACGTCCCCCGCCGTCAACAGGTATACCAGATCCAAGAGTCGGTCAGGAACAGGAAGAACATCGAGGCGAAAAAGACTCTGATCCTGCCATTGTCTCATCAGAGACTTCCCAGGGACCGCTCTCGCCAATGCGAGCCACAACACCAACGCCTGTCGGCGATCAATCCGCCCCTGTGGCCAATGACCAGTCTCCATCGGCCATCGTCGGATCTGGAATGGAAGCAGGCGAGAAAGCTGTCCCTGTAGCCGTAGCCTCGCATCTCCTCTTCCGTAAAGAAGCAAACGCAAAAAAGCGCTCTTTCAGACGATGGTGGCTTTCGTCGCCGTGAAACCGACGCCCTCGATAGGGCCTTCCATGAGGCTTTAGGGCTGCCTTCCGGCTCCCACTTCAAGGGGCGGGATAACGGGAGAAGGGCCCTAGCTACCAGGCTCGGTCGGAGCGCCTGAACGCGGTGCTTTCGATCCCACGTCACAAAGTAGCAAGAATTTTTCAATCGGTGTGACAGTTATGATCAAGAGGAGGAGCTTTGAGAGCGGGTTTGCTAAACGTTCTACCATTGACATGCAATTTGATGCCCCAGCTTTAGATGCGCACTGCTTGGATTGACTCTCAACTTCTTTTACCAGCTCGTCGAACTCTGCGCTGCACGGCCATCTGCCAGTGCCGTCAGGCAACTTTCTTCGTTCGCGAGCTTTCTCAAAAACACGCAACCTTCAAAAGGCACTTCGTGACATCTAGCGCCGGTGTCGGTAGTTCCTCCAAGTTCTCGTACTGCGCCGCCCTTTTTCGAGGTACAAGTCTCGGCGTTATTGTTACCCTTCGGATAGCCTCATCCTTCGTGGTGGGTCTCGTACAGTCTCGCAGGGAAAGGAGATTTTCGATAAGGCTACGAGCTGGCCTCCGACATGCGATTCGAAAGTAAACCAAGAACTCCTTTCCAGAGGGGCCCGTAAGTTGAGGGGGCCTGAAATGCAAGACCAAGGGAACCAGATCTGGTCTCCCAACGTGATGAAGTGTAAATCTGATAATTGCATAAAGGTGTGTCTTCTACACTAGAACGCTATCTAGGTTTTCTGCCGCAATTAGCGCTAGCCCCAACTAGGCTAGCGGGCAGTGTAATGGCACTGCAACTACTAAGGTATGTTCCTAATTAGAAACTAAGTTCCTAATTGAACGACTACTCCTTCTGCTCCTACTATTGCTCCTACTATTGCTTCTACTACAGCTTCTATTGCTTCAACACAACGGCCTTATCAATTTGAACCCTCCCCCCCAACCCTTGAACCTGAATATACTACATCGCGTTCTCCCTCGGGATCCTTTTCTACCAATCACCCGTCTTGCCTCTACCACCCCTGCCAAGGATGTAACCCAGAATCCCAAGTCATCACGCTTGTTGATGTTCAAGTGTGCGCTGACATCTCGTTGCTTGTGCATTATATATGACTCTTAAGCATCTAGGCTTCAATGATCTCTGAGCT
>JAABUY010006464.1_pt1 | contig 11453 bp, 10 predicted proteins | sample 5560271 | NCBI WGS metagenome assembly JAABUY01 (sample SAMN10711886, study PRJNA513374) | rock metagenome | isolation source: Antarctica rocks | place: Antarctica: Victoria Land, University Valley
GCCGTCGGCCGCGCCGTGGCCGTGGCCGTGGCCGTTGGTGGTGCCGACGTGCGCATGCTCGGCCGCGTGGTCCACGCCCTCTGACGCGCACTGCTCGCAGTCCTCGTCCGCCTGCGCGCCCGCGCGCTTGCTCATCCGCCGCCGTCCGCGCCAGCGACTGCGCCTCGCTGGTCACAGGAACATAGTGGCCGTGCCATTACTCACGTGGGCAAGGCCCGCAGGCGGGGCGGGCCTGGTCGTCGGCAGCCGCGGCACGCGCGGCGGCGACCGCCCCGCGGTGCTGGCCCTCGATGTTCAGGTGCGCCACCAGCCCGCGCGCCTGCGCCGCGTCGCGCGTCAGCATGCAGTGCCGCGCCCGGCGGGCACGCCGGGGCGGCGGCGTGCGCGAGGTGCGCGCGCGCGCCGGTCGCGCGGGCCGCACCTGCGGCCCGAAGACTGTCGGGATGTCCACCCGCGCCTGCTCGCACGCCAGGACCTGCGCCGCCGCCGCAGGCCCGCGCCGGTCAGCCCCCGTGCGGCGCGGACAGAGCGCGCGCCGAGTCCCGGCCGCCCCCTGACTTGGCTTGTCTGGCTTGGGGTGGGCAGGCGCGTGGCATGTTGGGCAATATGCGCTGCAGCACGGCGCTGGCAGGCGCGGGCGCAGGCGTCAAGCACCTTGGCGAGCGGGTTGAGCGACGCCACGATGGCGGCCAGGCTGTCGAGCTGGCGCTCGGCGAGCATGTCCGTCTTGTTCAGCAGCACAAAGTCTGCGCACCTGCCGCCCGAGCACGGAGGCGCAAAGCTAAGCTTCGAAGCTAAGCAGGCAGGCACGGTCATGAGGGTGCTGCAAACACTGTCCTCATGCACTCACGGAGGCAGCGACGTGTTACACACCAAAGTGCAAGGCGCAGTAGGCGCGCACTCGATCTGCTCGACCAGCAGGTCGACGACGGGGCGCAGGTTGCCGCCCTCGCCGAGGTCGGGCCGGGCGGCCAGCGCGACGCGCGAGGCGTAGTCCTTGATAAAGGAGCTCGAGTCGACGATGGTGACCATGGTGTGCGGCTGCCTGGGGCTCGAGCTCTGGGTGCACGCGGCCTGCCACGTCACGGCCGTGCGCCACGGCCTCCCCTGGCCGCCGAGCGCCGCGGCGCCCGCGCCCGCCCCAGACCCCGCCTGGGTCTGCGCGACGGACGCCGCCCCTCCATGCCCTGCCTCCGACGGGCCGCCGCGTACAGCTGTGCAGACGCCCGCGCGCGTGCCGCCCGGGCTGGCTGGCAGAGAGCGCCCGCGCCTGGCCGAGGTCGGGACGGAGCCAGAGCCTGCGGCCGCGGGCGGCTGGAGCGGCGCGGGGCAGCCGCCGGGCGCGTGGGCGCATGGACAGGACAGTGCGGCAGGCCCTAACCCTAATCCAGCCGCTGCCCAGGCGCCCGCGCAGCTGCCGCAGCTCTCGCCCGGCGCGCCCGGGACGCCCGCACAGCCGCCCCCGGCGGGCAGCGCGGATGAGCAGCGCTGGGGCGGGGCGGTCGACGCGCAGGGCGTGCCCATCGCGGCCAAGCTGCGGCGCGCGCGCGAGCGGCGCGAGGCGCTGGCGCGCGCGCGCGCGCGCGCCGCGGCCGGGGCGCCGACACCGCACACGCCGCCCACGCAGCACATGGCGCCCGCGGAACCTTCCACCTACCATGCAAACGCTGCCCCAGCGGGCACCCTGGATGGCCGTATTGCCCTATCCCCGGAGGACAGCGCAGGTCTTGAGGCCCGTAAGGCTGCGTTCGCGCCCGAATGCGCCAGCGGCGCGCCAGCGCTCGGGGCGGCGCCCGCGCCGCAGACCCACCAGGGAGGCGGTGGCGGCACGTCCGCAGCCGCGCCAGTGTGGGGCGCCGCGGTTGATGCAAACGGCATGCCGATCGCCGTGAAGCTGGCGCGCGCGCGTGAGCGTCAGGCCGCCGCCAAGCGCAAGCGCGAGGCCGAGGCGGCGGCATTTCTTTGATGCCGCATCGTCTTGCCGCGCGCGCATGACGGTACGGTGACTGGGGGATTCACCAAGGGTAGAAAAGTCCTGTTTTCCATGATAAGGTTGTGGAAAACAGGGTTGTGTGCCAACCTTTTTACGAGGCGACGGCTTCAACACATACATGGGGCCTCAGTATGAGGTTGAGGACCGGAAGCATGAAGGGGATGGTGTTTGACCTCTTGTGTACTGGACAACGACCACTGGAGCTCTGTTACAGCAGAGCCGCGGTCTTGTCCCGTTTTGTGTCGCTTTGTCAGCTGGTACATTGCCACCTTTGACCTACGCCTCATCTTGTCCTTGTTTGTGCAGTGTGAAGTCCGCCATGCGGTTGGCAGTGCCTCAAGCAAGTAGAGTCAAATGCTCTGACTTGTGTGTGCCTTGGTATCTGCCTGCCCTGAGGAAAATTACGATGCTGTGCATTGTGCCCGTGAGTTCGGTATGAGAAAGCTGCCTGCTGACCACAGCTTTGTGTGTACAACACACTTGTGTGTGCATGTCTGTAAGTGGGCTGTTTGTTCATTAGTTAGGAGTGCAGTATAGTACGCTCTATGCAGCTGTGGCTGCCGAGTCGCTGTGTAATCAGGTCACATTGGGGTGAACGCCAGTGTCCAAGCATCTTCATGCGAGGGTCCCACTGCTACCTACTTGCAGCATGCTGTGAAACACGTGAGAAGCCAACTGGAAGGCTCTGTACATGTGCTGCGGGTGCTGCTGCAGGTGTACGCGCAAAGCTCACGCGGCCTGGGGATCCCACCCTAGCTGCCATAGCTGTCACTGCGCATTGAGACCTGGAGCACACAGAGCGCGTTCAGCAGACGCGCACAGGTCAGCACGCGGTTTCCCAACCCCCGCACTAACAAGCTGCGACAGCAGCGCGCCAATGTGCATACCCCATTCAGCGGCACGCTTGACTGGACCAGACATAAGCCTCCAGCAGGCCCGGGCGTGTCTGCCTCCTACCACTCTGGCGGGCATGAGTATGCCCGCTAAGGGCTGCTTCGTGATCGCAGTGGTCCCCGCAACAAGCGCACCCACCCCGAGCACTGACCAAGCACTCATCCACCTTTCTGCAGCAAGGCTGCTAGGTGATCACGGCCGGCAGCGGCGTGACAGCCTGTAAAGCAAGGTACCCTTCATCAACATGAAAGCCAAGGGCAGGCGCATGCCCTGCGACACGCCGCGGAACCTGGCACCGCAGCGCATCCCCAGAAGGCATCTCCTATGTAGCCCTCATGAACGTCCCATATGAGTGACCCCGCAAGGCCACCACGACAGACATCACCAAAGTTGTGCGCCACAGGGGTGCGCGCCTGGCAGCAAGGACAGCCCTGCCGGCGCGCGGCACTCCCGTTGCATGGCGCTCACGTCAGCGCTGCCAGGCCCTGCAGCGCGGCAAGCCCGCCCGGCAACAGGAGCTCCGCTGCCAGCGGGCGCGCGTCGAGGGCCACATCAGGCTCTGCATCTACGAAAGGCACGGCCTCTCCAAAGGGCTCCGCAGCTGGGACCAGCTCAGGCGGCAGCGCGGCGCCCTCCATGGGCGGGCACCCCGCCGCCAGCGGCAGGGGCCCCTTGTCTCGCTGCGGCCCAGCCAGCACGCCCTGGACCTGCGCGTGACAGGCGGGGCTGTCAGCTGCCCGCCTCACGCTTGACCGCTCAGACCGTTGGTGTCAGCATGGTGCGTGTTCTTGCGTGAGGTTGCGCCGTGCTGTCGGCGCTGCGCCATGCATTCCCTGGCGTCAAGGCAGTGCCGCCGATGTGCAGGCCAGCGGGTTCGGCTCCGTAGCCACATCGGCAGGCGGCAGACCGCACCATGCTGCCGTCTGTCGAGGCATCCTCCGCGGCCACGGCGGCGGCCGCCGCCAGCAGCTCGGCGGCCGGCAGCGGCAGCCCCACCAGCGCCACCCCGGCCCCGGCAGCCGACGCCGATGAGCCCGCCGCGGAGCGCTCCCAGGGCTCTTCACAGGGCTCCTCAAACCCGGCGAGGGCCTCTGCAGCGCGGCCGCCCGCATCGGCGCGCAGCCCAGCGGGACCCCGCGCGGAGCCCAGGTAGGGGCCTGGCGCATGGCGGCCCGGTCGCGCCGCTCCCGCGCTTGCCGCGGGCGAGCGGCGCTCCATGGCACCCACCCAGGGCTCCGCGGCCCAGGGTTTTGAGCCTAAAGCAGCCGCGGCCGCAGCCATGCGCGCCGCCGCCGCCTGCGCTCCATGCCACAGTGTGGACCGTAGGGGTTAGCGGCGCCACCTCCAAGGCACCAGGTCTCCCAGCCGCGTCGGGCGGCTTCGCATGCGCGCATGACAGGTGCGCACGAGCACGGCAGGGGAAATGCTTCCGGTCCGGTCGGGGCGCACCTGCGCCTCGCCGCCCACCGGCTGCAGCTGCCCCGCGGGCGCGAGCGGCGGCCGCGGGCGCGGCTCGGCGGCCGCGGCGAGCGCGCGCCCGCGCCGCGCCACATGAGCCGCCAGGTGCGCCGGGCGGAAGGGGCACTCCGCCATCGCGGCCGCCTGCGCTGCCGCCGCGGCCTCGCGCCGCCGCGCCGCCATCGCGCCCGCCACGTGGAACAGCGTCTCGTGGACGGGCTGGCGCGTGGGCCGCGCGCGCGCCGCCAGCGCCTGCGCGGCCGATATGGTAGGGTTACGTTGGGGTAAGGCGCGCCTAATCGCGTGCGCCCGGAGCTCGGCGGCGTGACAGAGTGTGCAGAGTGTGCGAGCGAGGTCCAGCACGACCGGTCTCCCCGCTCGGCGCACCGCGGAGCGCGCGAGCGTGCGCGGCTGGAACAGGCGCTCCGGCGGCGGCCGGCGCGCGGCCGGCGACGGCAGCAGGTACGCGCGCGGCGGCGCCGGCTGCCGCGCGACGACCTCGCCCAGCAGCGCGGCCAGCGCCTGCGCGTCCACGCGCGGCGCGCCCGGCGCCGGCAGGCCGTCCGGCCCGAGCAGCGCGCCGAGCGCGTCCCCGCGCGCGCGGCGGTCGCGCTCGCCCCCGCGGCCGCTCGGCGAGCCCGGCGCGCTGGCCGTGCCGCGCGGCTCGCGCGGTCCGCCGGGCGCGCCGCTCCTGCCGCGACGCGCGCGCTGTTATTTCTACAGGTTCTTTCCTTTGGTGCCCCGCCAATGCACCGTGTCCGCCGCCAGAGGGCGGCACTGCCGCACAGAACCTGTGTGCGGGCGCGCATGGCGCGGCAGGCCACAGGCGGCCATCCAGGAACCCTAGGTCAGGATTCCTAGGGCAGGAACCCCAGGGCAGGAACCCGGGGCGCGCCCGGCGAGGACGCGCTGCGCGAGCAGGTGCGCGGCGGCGGTGACGTCGGCAGCCACCTCCGGGTCCAGCGTGGCCAGCAGCCCGGCCGGGTCGGCCGCCACCAGGGCGAGCAGGTCGAGGTCGGGCGCCCCGTCCTGCGCGCGCCCATGCAAGCAGGGCTTTAACATGTTGTTGCATCAACCCAAGGACTGCTTGCTTGCGGAGCAGATCGCACGCCCGCGGGCCCTGCCCCGGCGCACCTCAGCGCCCGGGACGCCCGACTGCGTGTCGTCCATGCGCTCCTGTGAGGCCTGCAGCATGTGCAGGGCAGTCGCAGCATGCAGGCTAAGCAGGTCAGGGCATGGCACTAGGGCTGAGGAAACGTCATGGCACGCCCACAGTCAACTTCGGGGCTCGATGCGCGAGAGAGAGAGCGCGTCGCGCCAAAAAGGCCAGGCGGTCGCGCGGGCCGCGCGCGGGGCGCCCCGCCGGGCGCGCGCCTGCGCGAGGTACTTGAAGATCTGCGCAAAGCGCCGCGCCTTCAGGCCCTCGGTGAGGCGCAGCGAGAGCGCGTTGGTGAAGCGCGCGCCCGCGTCGGCCGCGCGCTGCAGCTCCGCCAGCTGCGCCAGCCGCGCCTTCTTGTCGTCCACCTCCGCCCTGCCGGCCCATGACCCGCCTCATTCCCTATCAGAGCCCTCCTGGGGCTCATAATAGCGCAGCTCACAGAGTATTCTGCTCTGGCAGTGGTGACGCCGCCAGAAAGAATGAGCAGGACTCGGACGTGTAAAGCAGGGATCAGCGCTTCATGGTGGAAGTCAGATTCCCTGCGGACAGAGGCTGTTTTTCCTGCCCGTACCAATACCACTGCCTGCGCTGGGTGGCGGGGCCACGCACTGCATGCGGTACAGGTACTCGCCGATCGGCACGCCCGCATGGTTGCGCTCGTGCACGGGCGCGCGGCCCGTCGCCGGCGCGAAGAGCGGCCGGCCCGTCGCGGGGTCGCGCGGGTGCTCCGCCTCGGCGGCCGCCGCCGCCGCCCGCGCGTCGGACCGCGCCTTGAGCTTGTGCAGCCTGCGCTTTGGCCCTGGCTCGCTTGTGTATGGGCCAGACAATTGCTGGCCGTTGCGGCCTCCGCCAGGCGCGCATGGGCGTGTCTGAGCTGTCGCATCCATAGTGTAGAGTCCGGGCAGGGCCGCGCGACATGCCTGGACCCTGGCAGTGGTTCGAGCCGCAGCTGCACCGGGCACGCCTGGTGTAGCCCTGCATTGCACCTCGGGTGCAACAGCCGGCAGCACCCGCCAGGTGCGCGCGCGCCTGTCCGCGACGGAGGCGGCGGCGCCGGGCGCGGCCAGCACGCGCGCGCGCGGCGCGTGCAGGCGCGGCGCAAACGTGGCGCCCTCCGGCACGCGCAGCGCGTCGGCGGCCGCGCGCGCCTGCCGCCGCACCGCGTCCTGCCACAGGTGGTCGTAGCTCTGCACGCGCTGCTCCTGGGCGCGGCAGCAGCGACGGGGTTAGGTATAGGGTAGGTAAGCCACTGCACCGCGTCCTGCCACAGGTGGTCGCAGCTGTGTACGCGCTGCTCCTGGTCACGGCAGAGAGCGCGGGCTTATAGGCCTAGGGTAGGGTATGGATGGGTCAGGATAGGGTTAGCTCCCGGGACGACATTGCGTCACAGCCGCGGCCCTGCCGCGGCCGGCGGGCAGGGGCGCGCCTGCAGCGCCTGCGTGCGCTGCGCCATGAGGCTCTTGCTGCGGCCATCGATGGCCGGCGCGAACGTGCACTCGGCGACCTCCGCCGCGGCGGAGTCCCGGCGCAGGGCCGCCAGCCGCTCCTGCACGCGCCGCCCGCGTCCTGCTGTGTGCAGCCCGCGGAGCGCCAAGATTGCTGACTAAGGAAGCCTGAGCTGCATGGCGGCCTGCAGCAGACATGCTCAGCGCTCCCGCCGCGGCAGGCCAGTGACGCGCGCGCTGCGACAGCGGCCCCACAGGTGGGCAAGCCCCAGCCCTGCACCTGGCTGCGCGCGGACGACGCCTGCGCCAGGCGCTGCCAGGCCTTGCGGTTGTCGGCGCGGCGCAGGTCGCGCGCGAGCGCGCTGATCTCGGGCGTCCACGTCGCCTGCGCCGCCTCGGCCTCCTCCGCGGCCGCGCGCTGCCGCTCCGCCTGTGCGGACGCCCAGGAGCTGAGGCGCCGCCCTGTGACCCTGATCGGAGCCTATGGCGGCCTAAGTCGCGGGAGCCCATTACGGAAGAGAGCTCAAGCCAGGCGCCTGGGTGGAGCCCCCGGCTCGGCCTCCTGTGCGCTCTGCGGCGCTGCGCGGCATCCGAACAACGCAGATTGCACGCCCCGCTTCATGGCACATCATCCGACATGTGCTTTTAACACTGACTGCACCGGCCTTGATTCCCAGCATGTGCGGCTCTGCCCGTGTCAGCCCTGGCATCGGCGCGCAGCCCAGCGGGACCCCGCGCGGAGCCCAGGTAGGGGCCTGGCGCATGGCGGCCCGGTCGCGCCGCTCCCGCGCTTGCCGCGGGCGAGCGGCGCTCCATGGCACCCACCCAGGGCTCCGCGGCCCAGGGTTTTGAGCCTAAAGCAGCCGCGGCCGCAGCCATGCGCGCCGCCGCCGCCTGCGCTCCATGCCACAGTGTGGACCGTAGGGGTTAGCGGCGCCACCTCCAAGGCACCAGGTCTCCCAGCCGCGTCGGGCGGCTTCGCATGCGCGCATGACAGGTGCGCACGAGCACGGCAGGGGAAATGCTTCCGGTCCGGTCGGGGCGCACCTGCGCCTCGCCGCCCACCGGCTGCAGCTGCCCCGCGGGCGCGAGCGGCGGCCGCGGGCGCGGCTCGGCGGCCGCGGCGAGCGCGCGCCCGCGCCGCGCCACATGAGCCGCCAGGTGCGCCGGGCGGAAGGGGCACTCCGCCATCGCGGCCGCCTGCGCTGCCGCCGCGGCCTCGCGCCGCCGCGCCGCCATCGCGCCCGCCACGTGGAACAGCGTCTCGTGGACGGGCTGGCGCGTGGGCCGCGCGCGCGCCGCCAGCGCCTGCGCGGCCGATATGGTAGGGTTACGTTGGGGTAAGGCGCGCCTAATCGCGTGCGCCCGGAGCTCGGCGGCGTGACAGAGTGTGCAGAGTGTGCGAGCGAGGTCCAGCACGACCGGTCTCCCCGCTCGGCGCACCGCGGAGCGCGCGAGCGTGCGCGGCTGGAACAGGCGCTCCGGCGGCGGCCGGCGCGCGGCCGGCGACGGCAGCAGGTACGCGCGCGGCGGCGCCGGCTGCCGCGCGACGACCTCGCCCAGCAGCGCGGCCAGCGCCTGCGCGTCCACGCGCGGCGCGCCCGGCGCCGGCAGGCCGTCCGGCCCGAGCAGCGCGCCGAGCGCGTCCCCGCGCGCGCGGCGGTCGCGCTCGCCCCCGCGGCCGCTCGGCGAGCCCGGCGCGCTGGCCGTGCCGCGCGGCTCGCGCGGTCCGCCGGGCGCGCCGCTCCTGCCGCGACGCGCGCGCTGTTATTTCTACAGGTTCTTTCCTTTGGTGCCCCGCCAATGCACCGTGTCCGCCGCCAGAGGGCGGCACTGCCGCACAGAACCTGTGTGCGGGCGCGCATGGCGCGGCAGGCCACAGGCGGCCATCCAGGAACCCTAGGTCAGGATTCCTAGGGCAGGAACCCCAGGGCAGGAACCCGGGGCGCGCCCGGCGAGGACGCGCTGCGCGAGCAGGTGCGCGGCGGCGGTGACGTCGGCAGCCACCTCCGGGTCCAGCGTGGCCAGCAGCCCGGCCGGGTCGGCCGCCACCAGGGCGAGCAGGTCGAGGTCGGGCGCCCCGTCCTGCGCGCGCCCATGCAAGCAGGGCTTTAACATGTTGTTGCATCAACCCAAGGACTGCTTGCTTGCGGAGCAGATCGCACGCCCGCGGGCCCTGCCCCGGCGCACCTCAGCGCCCGGGACGCCCGACTGCGTGTCGTCCATGCGCTCCTGTGAGGCCTGCAGCATGTGCAGGGCAGTCGCAGCATGCAGGCTAAGCAGGTCAGGGCATGGCACTAGGGCTGAGGAAACGTCATGGCACGCCCACAGTCAACTTCGGGGCTCGATGCGCGAGAGAGAGAGCGCGTCGCGCCAAAAAGGCCAGGCGGTCGCGCGGGCCGCGCGCGGGGCGCCCCGCCGGGCGCGCGCCTGCGCGAGGTACTTGAAGATCTGCGCAAAGCGCCGCGCCTTCAGGCCCTCGGTGAGGCGCAGCGAGAGCGCGTTGGTGAAGCGCGCGCCCGCGTCGGCCGCGCGCTGCAGCTCCGCCAGCTGCGCCAGCCGCGCCTTCTTGTCGTCCACCTCCGCCCTGCCGGCCCATGACCCGCCTCATTCCCTATCAGAGCCCTCCTGGGGCTCATAATAGCGCAGCTCACAGAGTATTCTGCTCTGGCAGTGGTGACGCCGCCAGAAAGAATGAGCAGGACTCGGACGTGTAAAGCAGGGATCAGCGCTTCATGGTGGAAGTCAGATTCCCTGCGGACAGAGGCTGTTTTTCCTGCCCGTACCAATACCACTGCCTGCGCTGGGTGGCGGGGCCACGCACTGCATGCGGTACAGGTACTCGCCGATCGGCACGCCCGCATGGTTGCGCTCGTGCACGGGCGCGCGGCCCGTCGCCGGCGCGAAGAGCGGCCGGCCCGTCGCGGGGTCGCGCGGGTGCTCCGCCTCGGCGGCCGCCGCCGCCGCCCGCGCGTCGGACCGCGCCTTGAGCTTGTGCAGCCTGCGCTTTGGCCCTGGCTCGCTTGTGTATGGGCCAGACAATTGCTGGCCGTTGCGGCCTCCGCCAGGCGCGCATGGGCGTGTCTGAGCTGTCGCATCCATAGTGTAGAGTCCGGGCAGGGCCGCGCGACATGCCTGGACCCTGGCAGTGGTTCGAGCCGCAGCTGCACCGGGCACGCCTGGTGTAGCCCTGCATTGCACCTCGGGTGCAACAGCCGGCAGCACCCGCCAGGTGCGCGCGCGCCTGTCCGCGACGGAGGCGGCGGCGCCGGGCGCGGCCAGCACGCGCGCGCGCGGCGCGTGCAGGCGCGGCGCAAACGTGGCGCCCTCCGGCACGCGCAGCGCGTCGGCGGCCGCGCGCGCCTGCCGCCGCACCGCGTCCTGCCACAGGTGGTCGTAGCTCTGCACGCGCTGCTCCTGGGCGCGGCAGCAGCGACGGGGTTAGGTATAGGGTAGGTAAGCCACTGCACCGCGTCCTGCCACAGGTGGTCGCAGCTGTGTACGCGCTGCTCCTGGTCACGGCAGAGAGCGCGGGCTTATAGGCCTAGGGTAGGGTATGGATGGGTCAGGATAGGGTTAGCTCCCGGGACGACATTGCGTCACAGCCGCGGCCCTGCCGCGGCCGGCGGGCAGGGGCGCGCCTGCAGCGCCTGCGTGCGCTGCGCCATGAGGCTCTTGCTGCGGCCATCGATGGCCGGCGCGAACGTGCACTCGGCGACCTCCGCCGCGGCGGAGTCCCGGCGCAGGGCCGCCAGCCGCTCCTGCACGCGCCGCCCGCGTCCTGCTGTGTGCAGCCCGCGGAGCGCCAAGATTGCTGACTAAGGAAGCCTGAGCTGCATGGCGGCCTGCAGCAGACATGCTCAGCGCTCCCGCCGCGGCAGGCCAGTGACGCGCGCGCTGCGACAGCGGCCCCACAGGTGGGCAAGCCCCAGCCCTGCACCTGGCTGCGCGCGGACGACGCCTGCGCCAGGCGCTGCCAGGCCTTGCGGTTGTCGGCGCGGCGCAGGTCGCGCGCGAGCGCGCTGATCTCGGGCGTCCACGTCGCCTGCGCCGCCTCGGCCTCCTCCGCGGCCGCGCGCTGCCGCTCCGCCTGTGCGGACGCCCAGGAGCTGAGGCGCCGCCCTGTGACCCTGATCGGAGCCTATGGCGGCCTAAGTCGCGGGAGCCCATTACGGAAGAGAGCTCAAGCCAGGCGCCTGGGTGGAGCCCCCGGCTCGGCCTCCTGTGCGCTCTGCGGCGCTGCGCGGCATCCGAACAACGCAGATTGCACGCCCCGCTTCATGGCACATCATCCGACATGTGCTTTTAACACTGACTGCACCGGCCTTGATTCCCAGCATGTGCGGCTCTGCCCGTGTCAGCCCTGGTTAGGTCAACCCTGCTTGCGCCCGCGAGGTGAGACGAGCGTGGGCCGCGCCTGCTGCTCGCGGCGGCGGCGGTCCTCGACGCCCTCCGCGTACAGCCGCGCGCCGTAGCTGCTGAAGCCGCCGGCGGTGCGGCCGCG
>JAABUY010006465.1_pt1 | contig 11453 bp, 18 predicted proteins | sample 5560271 | NCBI WGS metagenome assembly JAABUY01 (sample SAMN10711886, study PRJNA513374) | rock metagenome | isolation source: Antarctica rocks | place: Antarctica: Victoria Land, University Valley
ATGCTGCCTGAGAGGCGCGGGGCACTTGGATGCGTCGTGCATGACCGTCCGGTTTGCTTGCCTACAGGTGTGTGTGCACCTGCAGCACCATGGGCAGGTGAGGTGAAACGGTCTGGTACTGTACTAATACAGACATGTCCGGTATGCGTGAGCAGCGGGCAGCAGGAAGTGCACATGCGCAAGGCAGGTCTGCTTTGGCAGAGCACTTCTGCATGAAGCCATGCAGCAGGGGGCACAGGAGCGGACGAAGAGCGCGTCAGTGTGTCTCTGTGTCGGTGTGAGGTGTGAGGCTGCTATCCCGCTGTTGTGGTGCAGAAGCTCAATCGGACAGTCAGCAGGTCTGCTGTCGGGGGGGGTGCAGCTCCAACCTCCTGCAGTCCAGCCTCCTGCATGAGGAGTCCAAGGATGAAGCCCGCGCATGACATGACCCCAACGTTGGGCCATGGCATGGCGGCCCGCCACGCTGAGGGTGCTGAGGCCCTACTGTGGAATGCTTACGATGCATGCTGGCTAACTATGCCGGGCATAGTACGCCCGCTACCTATCTCCTACGCGGTCCGCGTTGATCTCGGGTATCAATGAGAAGTTGCTGATCAAGCTGCCCGGCGGGGGGGAGCCTGAGTGTCATGCTTAGGTTGCCTCTTCAAAACTTTGGTCTGGAAACTTGCATTGCTTTCCAGAACTGCAGGCTTTCCAGACGCCAATGCATCACAAGCACACTCCAAGACACGATGAACAACCGCAAGCGCCGAACTGACAAGCAACGGAGTAAGGAGACTGCAGAACCCTCAGGACCTGACCAGACGAAAACGGGCACGAGGCACCAGGCCCGGTCGTGTAAGCAATGTCGGCGCATTCAAACCGAAATTGGCAGGCATGTGTGGCGCCTGCAGTCGCTGCGCCTACAGCCGAGGCCACACGTCGGGCATTTACAGGGTAGGCCTGCGGAGCGCCCGCACAAAAGCAGGTGGAACCTCTTACATCCGGAGGTGCATGCAAGCTCATCCGGCTTGCGAGCCTGCCTCGCCCGAGCCCGCAGGGCGCTCCACAACCCGCTGAGCTCCTGGGGTGGGGCCCCCGGCCGCAGGCCGGTCAGCAGCGCATGGGCCGCCGCGCGCGCGGGCGCCGGCTTCATGCCCCGGCGCAGCCCTGCGCTGGGCCCGCCGGCCGCACGCCGGTCTCCAGCTGCGCATAGTGCAACCGGCAGACGGGTGCATACTTGTCGGCGCCGCCGACGACCTCCTGCCGCTGGTCGGCCGCGATGCGCAGGCTGAACAGCGCGGGCGCGCCGCAGTACGCGCAGCGCGCCGCCAGCTTGGTCACGCTGTCGGCCAGCGGCAGCACGTCCAGCACCTGCGCGCGCGCGGCCCGCATTGGAATAGGGTTAGGGTAGACCTCGGGGCCGGCCGCAGCCCTGGCGAGCCCACGCGGCCGCCACTCGCGTGTCAGCGCACTGACTCTGTAGCGCCCTTCTTTGCATGAGACACCGAAACCCGGCAGCGCACGGACCCAGGCACAGACTCTAGAACGCCGGGCGTTGCGTTCACACCACATGCATCGCTGGCTAGCGCATCAGGGCAGGCGCAGGCGAGGCAGCGCCGGCGCCCGACCGCCTGCAGCCGGAGCGGCGCCGCCCGCGGGCGCGCGCGCGCCTGGCCGAAGCGCTGGCGGCGGAAGTCGCCGTCCAGGCCCGCCAGCAGCAGGTGCTTGGCGTGGCGGTCGGCGGCGAGCGCGCAGAACGGCAGCAGGTCCGGGAAGAACTGCGCCTCGTCGATCGCGACCACGTCGGCCGCGGCGTACGCGGCGCCCAGGCGCTCGCGCAGCTGCGCCAGCGTTGCCAGGGCATAGCACTCCTGCGCGCAGGTTAGGCTTAGAGTTAGACTTAGCTTTGCCCTCTGCAGCGGAGGCGCAGCAGGCCAGCCGCTGCTGGCCCAGCCGCGCAGCGCGCCGCGCGCAGCGGGCTGCCTGCACGTGGTAAGGGGTCCCTGCGGGCCTCCCCGCCTGAGAGGGGCTGCACACCCGCGTCAGGCCGTCGTGCGTGACGAGGCGAGACTGGAGGTAGCGGTTGTCTTTGTCTGATTTTACAACTACCACGCGCTGGCCCGCCGCCTGCCGCGCATGCGCCCCGCTGTCGAGCCGCCGGCGACTTGGGAGGGTGCAGCGCAGCCTAGGAAGCAGCGTGTGCGCGCCTCATGCGCGTGTATCCTCCGCAGCAGCTCGCTCGTCTTGCCGGCAAACATGGGGCCGAGGATGACGTCAATGCGCCCTGCCGCGGCCGGCGCGGGGGCGCTGCAGGGTGCGTCGTCTCCAACTAGCGCTGCCAAGGGCGCATCCTGCGCCGCTGCAGCCGCGGCCCACGCTTGACCAGGGGCAGCCGCAAGCCTGGGCCGGCTGTTTGCCAAGCCTTGCGAAAGGCTCTGCGGCCTGAGTGGGTGAGGCAGCATAGCTATAGCAGCAGACAGACAGCGCGCTTAGTTACGTGGCCGCCGACCCTCCTCACCAGCAGCGCAGAGCGGTGCGCGGCAGAGCGAAGTCAGCGGCGGCAAGACGCCGGACCAGCCGCGTAAGCTGGTCAGGCTTGCCTGCAGGCGCCTGCCCGCATGTATCATCAGACTGGGTGCAGATTGCCGCAGGGCGCCTGCTTGAAGCGGTGTCGGCAGCAAACTTGGCGCCGAGTCCTGAGCGCTCAGAAAGCCAGCGCACAGCTGCACACTCATCTACTTCAAGCACGTAAGAGAGGATGCGCAGCACCACACAGGGACTCTTTTGCGCTACACTCGAGCTGGAGACAGAAGAGTTGGCATTGGGTTTTTACCCTGCAGTCCTCCTCGGAGAGCGCAGAGTCGCCGCGCAGAGGATGACTGCTGAGGTCGGTTCAAGAGCAGTCAAAGCACAGTATTACACAGTAGAGGGGCTAAAGAGGCAGACAGCGGTGAGCAGCTGGGCAGGAGTGTTGGCGGGGCAGTGCAAGGAAGCAGTTTGCGGACGGCGGCGAGCTCTTTCGCCGTGCAATGCAGAATGACGCTATCATATGGCAGGCAAGCTGCGGCCCCTGTGCAGCTCCTTAAGCCCCGCACGGAAACTTGGCGCCTCTGCGTCCTGCTCCGGCTTGGGCCAAGCAACACCGTGTGCGCAGAAGCAGGGCTGCACAGCAGCAAGCGGCACGGTTAATGGACGTGAATGCTGAGCCGCCGGGGCCCAAGTGAGTAGCAACTGTAATTTTTTAGCAGCCACGTGAGCCGGGGCCGGGCGGCGCGCAGGTCATCAACCACCACCACTGCACGTTCAAGGTCAAGACGAAGACGCAGAACTTCTGCCGCAACGAGTTCAACGTCACGGGCCTGTGCAACCGCTCGTCGTGCCCGCTGGCCAACAGCCGCTACGCCACCATCAAGGAGGAGGGCGGCCGCCTGTACCTGTACCTGAAGACCATCGAGCGCGCGCACACGCCGAACAAGCTGTGGCAGAAGATACGGTGCGCGCCTCTGCGCAGCAGCGCCCAGCCTCCCTGTGCGGCAGGGCGCGCCCTGCGCAGCGGCGCGCGGCTGCTGCCCTCCGCCCGGCAAGGCGCAAGAGCTGCGCGGGAGCTGCGACCGCGGCGAAGCCTCCTGAGCTCACAGGCTGCCCCCGCGCTGCGACTCTTACTCCTGCGCGGCAGCCCCGCGTGCCCACGGCCCCTTCCCTTTTCCTGCCTGGCAGGCGCACAGCATCTACTAGACGCCGTCCAGCGCCTGGTCCACCAGGCAGTGCAGCACCCACGAAAGCCACGCCTGGCACACTCGAGCTACCCTTTTCGGCAGGAGCCTCGCGCCAGCTGCCCAGCTGAGGTCGCGCACGCTCGGGCCGTGCGGTGTCAGGGCGGAACGAGGGCGCAGGCGTGGAGCCGGCACACGACCGGTCTGCGAGCAGCGCCGCCGCTGGCCGGCGCCGCGCCGGCCGGGCGCTGAGCCGCGCGGGCCGCGCGGTGCGCAGGCTCAAGGCGTCGTACGTGCAGGCGCTGGCGCAGATCGACGAGCACCTGGCGTACTGGCCCAAGTTCCTGGTGCACAAGAACAAGCAGCGGCTGACGAAGATCACGCAGTACCTCATCCGCATGCGCAAGCTGGTCGTGCGGCCGCGGCCTGCCCTGGTCACCATCCCCGCGCGGTGCGGCGCCTGGGTCTTACCTCGTCTTTTTAAGATGGAAATAAGAACATAAAGACGGTCTTTGTATTTCAATCTGGTGGGTGAATGTGAGTGTGTGGGTGAAAGCGTTTCAACTGGCTAGAAAACATGGTGTGCTTGTCGTCGCTGCACAGCTGACCTCACCCTGTGGCCCACCTGATGCGGCTCCTCACTGCAGCTTGCTCTTGGGACTGTTCACACGCTGTGGCGCGCGGGTGTCGTACCGTGCTCGCCCCCGCTCACGTATGTTGCTGGAGCGATGCTTGGTCAGGCCTGCCTCGTGACGAGAGGGAAGCGTGAGAGCCTGTTGTTTTGTAGGAGGTGCTGCTCACGCTGGCTGCAGTTAGCAGGCATGCTGACCCTGGCGCGCGTGCGCGCCGGCCAGCACCGAGAAGCGCGAGAACCGGCGCGAGTCCAAGGCGGAGACGGCGGCGCAGCTGGACCGCGCGATCGAGACCGAGCTGCTGAAGCGGCTGCAGGCGGGCACGTACGGCGACATCTACAACTTCCCCACCAAGCAGTACGAGGCCGTGCTGGACCGGGCCGAGGCGCGCCGCCCTCTGCCGCCCCTGTCTTGGGTCACAAACCCTAACAGTAGAGATCGTTTTTGGTGTGTGCGGCCGCGTGCTGCGCCAAGGCCAGGCATGCAGACCTGCTTTGCACCCTGTGATGCAGCGTGCGCTGGGTTTGTTGAGGGGCGCTTGGTGTCGGTGCGCTACGGGCGCGTGTGGCTGCCAATGTTGTTTGGGCTGCATCGGGTGCGTGTTGTTTCGGCGACGCGTGCTCTGTTCCAGGGGGTCCTGCGAGGCTGGCGTGCAGCAGGGGTGGTGCCTGCGGCGCGCGAAGCAGAGCGCCGTGGGTGTTGCACGTGCTGCGCAGGAGGCGGAGGAGGAGGCGGAGGAGTTTGTCGAGGCGGATGAGGAGGAGGAGGAGGAGGACGCGGAGGCGGCGGCCGCGGAGGAGGAGGAGGAGGAGGAGGAAATTGAGTATGTGGACGACGCTGACGTGGACCTTGATGAGGTGCGGCTCAGGGGTGGTGCAGTCGCCCTGCATTGGCCCCATGTTGCCGTGACATGCCTTGCTTGCCATGCCGCGCAGCCTTCCCGGCCGGCGCCTCTGCAGTGGCTGCGGGGACAGGAAGCAGTCGACCAGCCCTCGCTGCAGGCGGCAGAGCACGCAGTTAGTGGGCAGAGCGCCTGAGCCCTGGCCGCCTGTCTTCAACCCTGGAGGCTGTGAGCGACCTGTTGTAGTGTTTAGTAGCCAGCCTTGCAAAGCTCAGTATATCGCAGGACGAGGACATGGAGGACTTTGAGGCCCGTGGCGACGACGCGTCTGCGAGCGACGCCAGCGAGGACGGCGCGGGCGAGGGCCGCGGCGGCGCTGCAGACGCCGGCGCATCCAGCGACGACGAGGGCGGCCGCGCCGCAGGCCCGGCCGCGCCAGGGGCCCAGCGGCCGGGCCTGCGGCCTGGCAAGCGCGAAGCGGCGGCGGCGGCGGCCGCCGCCGCGGCCGGGAAGAGGCGGCGGCGGGGCGGGCGCGGCGTCGAGATCGAGTACGAGGAGGAGCGGGAGGACCTGGCGCGCGCGCCGCCGCAGCGAGGAGCGGCCGAATGGTAGCCGCCGCCGTCTGGCAGTTTGCTGTGCGTGCGGGCGCGCGGGTCTGGCCAGCGCGTGGCAGCGGCTGCAGCTGCTGCGGAGCTGGCAGATGTGTGGTGGGGAGGCCACGGATCGACGCACTGCGTGCGGCGCTGAGCTGCGCTGGCCGTTGCGGCGGTGACAGTGGCGGTGTGTCAGAAGGCGGTTGCTGGTTTCAGCGCGCTGGTGTCTGGCTGCTGTTGAGCTTACGCGCGCAGCCTAAATTTGAGCAACGTTGCATTCTAAGGCCCGGCTCGGGCAGAACATCATATTTGCATTATGAACAGCGTGCGGCTAGTATGTGCGCGTGTCAAGGTATTCCTGTGCGCATTGTCACCGAACGGTGTGAGCTTGCTGCAGTACATCAGCAGGTTGTGACGGCTAGCGGCCTTCACTGACACCTTACAGATCCTGTGCTAAGGAACGTCAAGCTGTGCAAACGCAAAGATAGCACAGTATTGGGACGACACTAACCCTAAGTGGAGTGCCAAAAATATTGATTTCATTGCCGCACGTATCGTATGCAGCTTTAGAACCACATCTCAATACTGTAGCAGACTCCAGTCCGGAGCTGCCACGCACAGCAAATCAACATTGACACCGTAGGAGGGGCAGGCGAAGCTTGGGGTGCCAGCAGACGGCAGCAGTACCCTGGCGAGCACCCGCTCAGCCACACGAGGGCCGCTCGACGTCAGGAATCCCAGGACAGTCTCAGACACAACCCTATACCCCAACCACAGAGCGCGCCCGCGCTCAGGCGCGCCGGCGGTAGACGGTGGTGTAGCCGGCGGAGCGGCCGTGCACGGTCAGGTTGGAGGCCACGCTGAGCGTGTCGCGGCCCACCAGCCGGAACACATCCGCGCCCTCGCCGCCAAACGGCTCCGGCCAGCGCAACTCGCAGCGCAGCGTGCCGCCCGGGCCCGCGCGCACGCGGCCCACGTGCTTGCCTGCGCGCGGGCGGCGCCGCGCTGAGCGCTCCTGCCCGGCAGGCGCGGCAGAGGCGCCGGGCGACGCCAGACGGGGTGCGCGAGGGCAGGAGGGTGCAGGCAACCCTGCAAAGACACACTGTGCGTCTTTGCAGCTTCTAATTATACTCCCTCCACCTAACTCTGGCAGGCTGGTGGGTGCATATCCCGGCGGAGGTCGCGCCGTTTGAACTCGCGCGTGTCGCCCGACAGCGGATACCTCTCTGTGACCTGCAGCATCACCGCGTCCCTCTCAGCTAGAGCCATGGCTTCTGCTACAACAGATACAGAGATGTCGCGCTCTTCCTCAACGCCCCTCCCGGATTCCACGCACCGCGCAATCCTGGACGGCTCCAAGTCGATACATTCTACCAACGTGTTGCAGGGGCGGGGCGTGTTGTGGGAGCGGACCTTGAACCAGGACACCACGGTCATCATACTGAACTCAAAGATGCCGCCGGCCTGCTTGACCTCCATGCCCTTCACCAGGCGCACGGCGGGCCGCAGCAGCCGGTTGAGCTGCACCAGGTCCATCGCGCTGTCCACCGTGTCCGAGGCCTCAAAGTCCTGGCGGGCGCCCGCGCTCGTGTCGAGACACCCCAAGCACCAGCCAGACAGCAACACTGCAGTGCAGGGCCTAGAGCGTGCACCAACACGCGGCACCCAAAGCAATAGCCTATACGACAGTGACGCGGCGCTCTGCAGGTCGCCCGTCACTGCCGTGCCGGCGCACACGTGTCGAGCACATGCGCAGGTGTTTCTTTGAGTGTGGTGCAGCAGGGGCGTGACGTGTAGGAGCCCCACCTTTATCCACACTCCGCTGAAGTCGGGCAGCGGTTCGGTCGGCACTGGCACCACTTCAGGCGCCTTGGCGGCCGCAGCAGGCACTTGCCCGGCTCGCTGTGGCGCAGCACAGCACTTGTGAACATAGCTTTGACTTGCAGGTTCGCAAGATAATCAAGCGCCCAGGCCCAAATCAGATTGCGTGCACTAAGCGCACGATGCCGCACCAGGAGCTGCAGCAGCGCGAGCATGGCCGCTAGGAGGGAAGCACTGACATATAGACGCGGAGCCAGTCGTGCCGCCCGGTCTGGAGCTCATGGCTCAGCGTGCCTGCAGCAGCAGGGCACGCTCAGCAGGGACCTGTGATGTTAGCTCGGCACCACACACGAAACCACGGCGCTCACCTGCGGCGAGCGCGCAGCAGGTCAGCATTGCTGCACTCAACGGCTTCAGCCACGTGCTGTTCTGGGGCGGCTGGACGCCTAGGGGCGTTGCGCCATCTGCCTCTATGAGCAGCGCCTTTGGGGTGGCGGTCGCCGGCGCCTCTATGGCGGCAACGGTGTGTGCCGCGCCATACGACGTGCTGACTTCTGCGCGTGCGTGCTTGCACGTCTGTGCGGGGTTGACCCAGCGTGTTTCAGCATGCAGGCAAGAACGCAGGACCCACCGGCCGCGTCGTTGTCGCGCCGCCTCAGCGCGTGCGCAACTGCTGCGGTGCTTGCAGCGCCAGCCGCAAACGCGAGGACCGCCCTCGCAACCATGCTTGTTGAGGACCCACTGCAAGGCGCAGAGGCGAGCCCTGCAAGGGGTGGACCTGCTCCCTGTTCCTTGTTACTGCCTGCCCTGTTGCTGTCTTTGTTGCTGTCCTTGTTACAGGCCTCACTACTGACTGCACCCAGCAAGCTATGCCTGCCAAACTCTGCTGCAAGGCTCAGGGAGGTGCCAAGCCCATCAGGGGCCCCACAGGAGCCCTCTCCACATGCAAGACACCACATGCAGAACCAGCTCCCCATGGCCGCCACTACGGCAGGCACCGCCCTTGCACACAATGGCCAGCTACCGCAACTCGCCACATGCGGCAGCACACACGCCGCGCGCGCCGGTGGCGCCTCACTCGTCCGCGCTCTTTACCGCCTTGCCCTGGAGCTTGTGGAACGCTTCCCTCACGCTCGCCGCGCGCTTCACCTTGCTCATGGTGGCCTTGTAGCGGTCAAAGTCAGTCATGGCCGCCTTGGACGCGCGCTTGGCCAGCTTCCGGCCCCACGCAGAATTGTTGAACTTCTCGATGACGTCTGCGAGGGCGGCGCAGACTTCACTCACTAGTTGAAGGCCATGTCAGAGTCGCTCTCATGAACCTCTGCGCTGTATCAAACAGCACAGCAAGCTCGTGCATGATCAGCTGCTGGCAGGGCAGGTACTGCAGGTACAGACCAATGCATTCCAGCAAACAAGTAGCACTTGCACACCTCAGACCATGCACACTGGCACAGAAGCACTTGCGCACCTGACACCGTGCACACCGTGCACACCAGCTGACAGAGTCGGCACACTGGTGGACAGAGTATGCACACTGCGGAACGCGGTGCGCGGGCGCGCCCGACTCCTCCAGCGCAGCCGACAGGACCTTCTTCTTGGCCAGGCGCGGGATCTCGATCTTGAAGTCGGTCAGCACCAGGCGCTTGAAGTTGATCTGCTTCCGCACCATGTCTGGCCTGTCCACCAGCGCCTGCGCGCGCACAGCCCGGTGACGGCGTTGCTGGGCGGCTTACGCGCGTGGCCCTGCACAGGCGCTCCATGCACGCCCTGAAAGCTAGGCTGCAGGGCTGCTTGTGGCCGTGTGCTCTGCCGTGACACCACCACGCACCACTGATGAGGCTCAGAACTTGCTAGGGCACAGGCCTGGGCGTCAGCACCGGCGCGCAAACGAGCAGGCAAGCGCCCGGGCGCGTGCGCCTCCGCGCGGCTGCCTGGCAGCTCAGCGCCCCGGCTGCCCGCTGAGAGCTGGCATGAAGCACACTGCCTGCCAAAACTCACCACTGGGACTACGCCCGCAGACTGGTATGCTTCATTTCCGTCTGGACTCAGTTCTGTATCAGAAACCAAGCTCAAACCGCGTCCCAAGCTCGCGGGTAACAGGTTGCCGGGACTGGTACCCCCTCTGCAGTTAACACGGCGTGCATATGGCCCCAAGAACGAGACAACGGGATAGCGCGGCGCCCCGCAACCTGACGCAACCTGCCTGGCAACTGCCCAGTCACCTGCCCATGTGCGCACCCCAGACCAAGTACAGCCTGCCGCTCCCCCTACTTGGCTTCCTGCCACAGCCCACTGTGCTGGAAAACCGTCTACACTATGCCACGCTGCCTTCAGGCATCTAATCAACACCTCCCACCCAGCACGGTTTACGGAGGTGCGAGCGCCTGTGCTAGCAAGCTCTCTCCTGCCGCACCGCCGCAAGGACGTGCCAAAACACCGCTGCTCACAGCTGCAGCACCAGCGCTCCGAGGCAAGCGCCGCCCCGCGCCGCCCCAGCGCGCAGCGCCAGTCCGCCGACTCGGCCGCCGCGCTCGAAACGGAGGCTGGCGCTACAATCCAAGCACACTGCTCGGCCTGACAGGTCCAGGCGCGCACCCGGTTCTGGTCAATCACGTCCGAGATCACCACGAGCTTGCCATAGTCCTCGCCGTAGTTGATAAGCGCAACGCGGCCAATCTCCACATACCGCGTGAACGGCATCGCTGCGTCCCTGTCCTGCCTCCTCCCAGCAGCGCAGGCGGAACAACCAGGCCCGCTGGCGGCTTTGCCTCTGTGCTAGGGCGGGGCCGCGGGGTTGGTTTGGTTTGCAGGGTTCCTCCCAGGACGCGGAGCAGCGTCTTGACGGACCACGAGGCGCGGTGACTCAGACCTGGAACTTAGACTGCTGGACCAGCGCTCTTTGGCGCTGCCGCGAGCGATGCTGCGGCGGGTTGGGCCCGCTGACGGCGACAACCCGGCGGTGGTCGACCTGACCCCGCTGCAGCCCGGCCATGAGCTGAGCGTGGGCCGGTCCAGCAATGCCAAGGTGGCCCTGGCCAGCGTCGCGCTGCCGTTCCTGGCCTCGCGCAAGCACGCGCGCCTCGTGCTGCTGGGCGGCAGCGTCGCGCTGCAGGACCTCGGCTCCACGAACGGAACGTGCGCGGCCCTTCCCCCCGCCCCAGGCCCGGGCGCGACCGATGCCTGGCGCTTAGTAAGTGGGTGCTTCCCGGCGCGCCTTGCATATTGCAACGCTTTGCACACGACGAGCTTGACGCGCGGCGCGGTAGCTGCAGCGGTGCCTGAGGGAGCTGGTCTCTGCAGGTATGTCAACGAGGAGCGGATCACGGGGGTGCACATGCTGAGCGACGGCGACACCGTCAGCTTCGGCGGGCCCGCCCGGGTTCAAAACGGCACCAGCCCTGCGGCCAACCCGTTTGTGTTTGTGGTGCGCGGCCCAGTCAGTCCTGCGTGCAACCTTCGTGCCCACCGCACGCGTGCACGTGCTTCACGTCGCCGCGGCGCCGCCGCGCCAGGTGGAGGGTCTGACGCAGCTGCTCGAGAGGCGCGCCAGCCGGCTTCTGCCCCCGGCGTCCCCGGACGCGGCGGGCACCCAGGGGCTGCCGAGCAGTCTGCCCGCTCCGCCAGCCGACACCGAGGCCCTGCCGCAGGGCCAGCCGGGCCCCGGCGGCGCCGCCGCACTGGAGGGGCTGCTCTCCCCAGCCGCGTACGTCGCGCTTGTTGCGCTCGCGCACACGCAGCACGAGGAGGAGCATGCGCCTGCGGACCTCGGCGACGGCGGGCAGGCGGGGTCGGCCGCGCGCGAGCCGCTCGCCGGCGGCGCGCCGCAGCCGGAGGCCGCCGGGCCGGGCGGGGGCGAGGCAGACGCCCCGGC
>JAABUY010006466.1_pt1 | contig 11452 bp, 19 predicted proteins | sample 5560271 | NCBI WGS metagenome assembly JAABUY01 (sample SAMN10711886, study PRJNA513374) | rock metagenome | isolation source: Antarctica rocks | place: Antarctica: Victoria Land, University Valley
ATTCGGAAGAGCAGAAGCACAATCGATGTGACAAGCGACCAGTAGATACCGGATTCGATCGAGTAGAAGAGGGACCAGAGGACCGCGCCCACGAAGATGATGTATTCGAATGGCGAGACCCGCCAGAATCCGAATGACTGTTTTGGCGAGGCGACGAGATCTGCGACGGCGTGGATGATGAGTGCTGATATACTGGCGTTTGGGATCCAGTAGAATGCAGGAGCGACGGCGTAAAGCGCGATGATGACGACGATACCGGTGGGGATACCTGCTGCAGGTGTACGCACGCCGGCTTTCGACTTGAGAGCGGATCGGGAGAAGGATCCGGTCGACGGGTATGCCGAGAAGAGCGTACCAAGGGTGTTGTTCACCCCGATCGCGATGAGCTCTTGGTTGGGGTTGATCTTGTAGCCGTTCAACCGACCGAAGGATTTCGCGATCGAGATATGCTCGAGCAAGAGGATGATCGTGGCGACCGGGATATGAGGGGCGATAGCAGACAGCAGATCGGTAGTGATGGTTGGACGGCCCACATGCTGAAGGCCAGAAGGTACAGCTCCGACCAACGAGATCCTCGGGGTCTTGTGTTGGATATTGATGCGCCACGAGACGATGGTGAAGAGGATAATGACAAACGCGTGTCGTAGAGCTTGGACGAAGAACAATGGTCTTGCAAGTCCTGGATGACGATTCGTGATCCCCGCGACTCCCCATTTTATGGCATACAAGATCGCAAGTGAGCACACGCCAAATGCTGCATCGAGAGTGCTGAGATGCAGGTTTTTCAGGGTATTGATGATGACCTTGTAGGTTGCTGCTCGGGTGTCGAAGCGTTTCGCGAGGCCGAAGAGAGCGGGGACTTGGCCTGCAGCAATGTTGATCGCGCTACCCGTCATGAAACCCGACACCGCAGGCTGGGGAACTGAAATTCGGTCAGAACATTCTCCTAGTACCTATGAGGAGCGCAACTCACTGAACTCGACCAGCCAACCGATACGAAGCAATCCGATTCCCAGGACGATGAAGCCGCAAATGATCGCCAGACAAGTGGCAATTTCCGGCGCCGAGAACAGCTCGCCATACTTGTTCTGGACAGAGGTAATGATGTTCCCGGTCTCAAGCGACATGACGGCGACAGGACCGATCGAGACATCTTTGGAAGTAGCGAAGAATGCATAGGTGAGGACGCCGATGAAACTCGAGTAGAGACCGTATTGGGGCTCCAGCAGGGCTATCTTTGCGTATGAGAGGGATTGGGGGACGAGTACCATGCCAACGGTGATACCGCTGCTCGGGTCAGATGTCTGGCTGAGTTTGGATGACTAATGAATGGCACGTACGCGATGAGATCGCCGGTGAGCCAGGTAAGATTATATCGAGGCGCCCATTGGATGAACGGGAAGAGAGCGGTTACATAGTCCTTCACCTGGATACAAGTCAAACTTTAGTCATTGCTAGTATGATTGCTTGTTAAAAAACTGACGAATGGACCGAAGCTCTGCCGGTTGCCTGCAACCCAGTCCTTGACGGACACCGATTCGGGCGTGGACTCGGTGACGCCGAGGTAGCTTCGGACAGAGTGTTTAATGGAAGCGTAGGATGGTGCCATGTTGAAGAGGCGAGTGAATGTCAGGACCGAGCTTGACCGTTGGCTCAGCTAGCTACGATCCGTTTACAAGCCAAGTGAGTTGGTACAGCTCTACAGCTACTCTTGATTGTGATCGCAGACGAGAGGGATGAAAAATCAACGCCCGGTCGCATCTGCGATTTTCAAGAGGTCAAGCCAAGAGTTCACCACACCCGAACGTCATCGCAAATGCCATCAATGGCGAAGCATCGCGACGATTATCAATCACGTTCCTGATCGTAAATGCATCCTGAAGGTTTTCCCATGTCGCAAGAAGGAGCAATAAAAGCAAGACGACAAATCACGCAATTTGCCGCCGGAAACCACGCTGAAGCACGTGGGTTGTGTGGACCTGGCCCTGGCGCGATCTGATCGGACCTGTCGATCACCGCGCGATGGCCAATCCCTCAGTCGGGCGCTGAGCACATCCTGCTTGAGACCTACATGTTTGTGCGCTAGGATCCCACTCTTGGCCCTTGTTTTGAAGCGTCGTGTCTCCCAGTAGTCTTCGATGCGTCCATGATCGAGTAGGGGCCATCCGCAGTTGAAGCCCAACGATGGCGGGCCTCCCGCCCGTCGGCTGATTCCAGCCAAACCTCGAATTCACGATGACAGGATTTGGGGCTGAAGACGGGCCGACAATCAGCCAAATGGACGACGGAACACCGTAAGGCATTGTACTTTAGACACCGAATGCATACTAGAACTGGGTGGATTCCTGATAGGGCTCCACCTGGTATCATGGATTTTGACTCACCATGCCATGCCAGGAAGCTAAGCAGATCATGGCAGATTCCGTTACACTCGCGGCAGGGGATGGCGGGTGATACTTTCGAGCGGCAGAATCTGATGTTCACCTTCTCGGTCGAGTTTGCGGGCTCCTATGAGGCAGAAGTTTTGACGGAGACTGTCCCGATCAAGATCACGTTTGATTCCTTAACTGACGAGGACAGGGATCTGAGGACGGAGAGTTGTTGGTGAAGTCGAGCCGTAGAAACGCAGAGCGGAGAACTAGGATTTCTGCCTGCTCCTCTCATCGAAGGGGAGTCGATTTAACGGATTGATTCATCTCCAAAATACAACAGCCAAGATCCCAAAGACCCCGAGCCAATACATAAAAGACCCTTCTTTTCACTGCTGTTTTCGCCTGCCCCTCTGCCAATCCCCGCCAACATGCTTGTCCTCTGCACGCTCATTCCGATTCGAGTCCCACTCCATTCCCCCCTCAGCCTTTCCTTCCTTGTCCTCCTCGTACATCCCACAGTCACCCGTGTCCTCGACCATCTCCTCGTCCTCCTCAGGCGGTGTCGGAGGTGCTCTCGGCCCGATCTGTTGATTCCGCTCGTCCGCACCGCCGAACTGTTGAGCGGGTCGGAAGGCAAAGGAGTCTTGCTGAGCACCAACAGCTGCCCATGGATAGTGCTTGACGTCCGCGGATGGATGTGTTCGGCTCCACGGATCCGAAGGCTGAGTATATGTTTGCTGGTAAAGCGGTGCGAAGGCATCACCCTCGAAACCCGATGGCGATCCGGGTGTAGGTTGTGTCCCGAATCCATATGACGAGGACCGTCGGAGACTACCGGGTCGTTGGACTGGAGTCGCCATCATGACGTTATCGGAAGAGCGGAAGGACATGTTGGATATGGGAGATGGGTAAAGTTGGGTCGATTGATCGGGCAAGTAGGAAGGGGGGAGAGATAAGGGATTGCGGGTGGAGGATGTTGATCGGGACGGCGGAAGTGGGTGAAATGATGTTGATGGGGACATGGGAAGGTCGGGGAGGACGATGGTTCGGGCAAGGTACTCCTGGGGATCGTCAGCTCACAGCCCTCGTAACTCGTAATCGGAGGATGTATTGGAGATGAGGCAGATAGTGGGAGATACTCACTTGAAGCGCTTTCAAGTCGTAACCATCCTGCGAGACATGCATCCCTCCCGAAATCGTCGCGATAAGGTCCTCCATCGATGTCATGGTGCTGGCGGGATGTTGCGAGTTGATGGAAGACTGAGAAGGGTGGCGATGACGCCTAAGCGGACTTGTCGGCTGTTCACACGATCCCTCCTTCCGCAATAACGACCTTAAGACCTGCGGAATGACCCCTTGCACCCGCTGTTATCTCGGAAAACGATAACAGACTCCTCTCGTGGGACGTTGAATAGAACAATGAATGAATGTAGCGGTGGAGATCGAATCAACAGCATGGACGCCCCTCTCGGACCTCGTCCCGGTTTCCAGCTGGTTATATTCTCGGTTGATTTCGGGATTCTCCTCCAACCGCTTGATACCCACCGGCAATTCTCGGGCCGGTTCCCTCTAGCGCCTTGTTTTGCCGAACCTTCCTCCGGGTACCTATCTTCCATAGCCTCGGACCCAGCATCCGGTTAAGTTTACCACTAGTTTACCACTAGTGAAGATTCGGGTAAATCATCTTCCATTCACGCCGAGGATCGACCGGGGGCGACATCACTTCTCACCGATCTTCGTTCCCATTCCAGCGATCATGACTCGCTTCTCGCAGCCTCCGGTTCTCCGCTGTGCCAGTCCGGGCCATATCCGGCGCAAGTGTCCGTCCTCAATAACCGATCCCTCACGTATCTTGTGATATCAAGCTCTCGGTCCAAGTGGTGGGATTGCGCAAATTCGTATAACCGACTTTAATCTGGCTCTCCTTCCCATGGCCTTTCGATCGATTTCATGATTGGGGTCCCTCATTGCAGCTCTCTCTAGGTGTAAAAGGTGAATGCAACCAAAATCTCTGACCATTTCCTGGGGCCCACAGGCTTCTTGGACTGGACCTCGGTCATCATCGTACCGGTATCTCCTTTCTCGATGGCGCTGGAGACGTGCGGTCGTAAACGAGTAGCTCTCTCGACATTTCTTGACCAGCTCACTACCCGGAACGAAAATCGACATCGCCCAATGCTTTGGCTTAGACAAGAATCTGGCCACATCGAGCGTCATGACGCTGTTTGCGCAATGTTGATGATTCATCGAACAGACAAACTCTCAGATCTGTTGATCTTCCTCCTCCTCCTCCTCCTCCTCCTCCTCCTCCTCGCGGTTGAGAGCCCCGATCACTCGCTTCCGTCTCCCCTTCTCCTCCCGCGCTTGCTCGTCCGGTTTGGTGCTCTACTGCTCGGACTTCTGGTCGCGGCTGGACTGGAGGAAGCAGCCGCCTTCTTCTGACGTCGTCCTCTGTTGGCAGGTTTCTCGCCTAGGCTCCTGACGGAGTCCCGGGCCTTCGGCTCCGGTGGTGTCATTCTACGTTTGCGCGCTGCCCTTTGAGGTTGTTGTTGCTCAGCCGATGCCAGCTCTGTGCCCTTGATCTCGACGGGCTCTACCCGAGGGGCAGAAGCGAAATCGATGGCATCAATTTTCTGGTCCTCGTCTCCAGAATGATCCGTAGCGGGGGGAGCTTCTCCTCGGGTTCAATAACCGTAACTGTCGGACTATCGGGCCCGTTGCCCATGAGCGGATCGTCCTCATTGGGCTTCTCGATTTCTGCTGTTGGTGGCGACGGTTCTAGACTTCCAGCGCCGGGTGACCGATCAAACCTATCTTCCCATGCTGCGTGGCCCTCGCGCGTCGCATTTGCGATGACTGAAACCGCTGACTTCTTTCCAGACTTTGTGGCTGGTTCGTCGAGTGGATAGGCGAGTGGGTTGAGCTGCTGTTCCTGAAGCTAAAAAAGGCATCAGCTACCTGATACGCAAAAACTCAAGTCTCGTACCCCTTCCCCGGCGCCATACTCCGCTTGCAGCCGCGCTCTGACCCTTAAGCCGTTTATAAGCTTGGCCCATCGCTTCAGCGCTTTCTCCTCCTTCTTGACCTTCTCTTTTTCCCCCGCGGCTGCGGCTGACTCCCAGTATGCCTGTGACATTTCACATCAGCGACGGCGACGCCGAAAGAGATCGTCCGCTCACCTCCAACACAATGCTCTCCTGCTCTTCGGCCACGACAATACCGGTGATAACGGGAATAGCCCGCTGCTTCTTGAACTCGAAGCCAGTCTGCATAGGAGGCCTCAGCGAGATCTACATACATCATGACGGAAAGACGTACACATGCTTCCGCATAGCTGATTCCAAGCTGCTTGGCGATCTTTGTGATACCCTTGTCTGGTAGTGATGGTCTCAGCAATCGTCGAATTTGGAGATCCCGATGTCTCGCGATCCTAAGAAGTCGACTTACATGGCAGATGCACGGCCCCAACAGGAAGCATTGTTGGGGCATACAGATCGATATTTCCAAAGGCGTTCTGCGGAACCATCCCCTGTACATCACATCAGACTCGCCGCAATCCCGATACCACACTCACATCCACGATCGGTGGCGGTCGGTACAGCTCAGTCTGCCATTCCGCATACAACCCCTGCTGAATCGGGTCCTGCCCCTCTTGCACCGCCAGCTCTTGCGCCCGCCTCTTCTGTAGTGTCACCGCCCTTTGCTTGACCCATTTCAAAGCTTCCTGTCCGTCCCTGACCCTTCTGCCCATACGCATCCAGTTTTCGGAGGTCTTGCAGGAGAGTACGTTGCCCCGGCGATAGACGGGTTCCCCTCGAAATCGACCGACCTCTCTTTTCGGCGCTATCACCTCTTCGCGCTTTAGGTGCCGCTCGAGTACATAGCTGTGGTGCCAAGCATCAGCGACAACAGCTTGGGATTGAGGTAGGACGGACATAGGATGATCCTTGAAGCCACTCATATGCATAGGCATGCCCTCTGAGACTTGACTTGTCTCGAGCTCTGCGTCCTCGAGATCGTCCCGATGCTGAAACATCGGAGAGCAATCAGTCGAGTTCAACGAGTCTGCCGCGACAGACATACCAAGCGATTAGGTCGTCTCAGGAAACCGATCGTTGCAACCCACCAGTCCGGCTCACCCTTCTTGGTAGGAACGCGAAGCTTCGCCGTTTTCGCGCCAAAATTCTTCGTATACCGCAAGGTCACATCACGAGCATAGCCATCTGCCGGGTGGTCAGCTCAGCATTCCCACCGAGGACCCCACTCACCCTCCTCAAATGCCACCACGTAAAGCATTCGCACCGGTCCATTGTCAGAAGTCGGTTCATAGTGTCCTTTCTTCCGAATCGTACCTTGTACCGGATCAACGGGGATCCACCGCTGATCAGATCGGCTGAAGACCTCCGCCCAAAACACTGGCGGCTGCTGCGATATGTCTGCAGCATGTCAGAAGCACTTTAGTAGACAGTATCTTTACTCACCCTGCTTGGCCTTCATCTTTGGCTTGATCGGCGACGCCACCTTCTGAGGGGCCGGTTTCGGCTTCCTCAATCGATACAGATCCGCCGGATCCTGCAATCTCCGCTTGCCGCCCGCTCTCTCCACACCCTTTGTGGTTGGTATCCTCGCTGGCGTCCCTTTCTTCGTGTCTGCCTCCCTCTCGGGCTCAGGAATAGGCACCTCCTCCATGTCCTCCTCTTCGCTATCCTCGTTCCCGGATTGCGGACCATCCCCTTGCCGACTTGCGAGTGTCCTGCCATTTCGCCCGGCTCCAGGCTTCTTCTTCGCGACCACCTTCTCCGCCCGCCAAGGTACCGCTTGAAGCGAAGCCACCAGTCTCACGCCTAATCCACAAGCCCGGGCAAGCGCGACGAAAAGCTGAGCTGAGACGTCCCGTGATCCCTCTTGCTGCAAGACCTTCTTCATCATGCTGTTCACCGTCCGCAGCTTCTCCTCGCCAGATCCCACTGCAAGCTTCTCGTCAAACCCCTCCTCCTTGATAAAACCTCCTCCGAAGAAGTCCGCGCGGGTAAGCTTGGGTAGCAGGTCGACGATCTCCTGTACCTCGTCCCATGGACGCGTCCGTAAGCCGAGGGCGGGATCAGAGATGTCGAAGAATGATTGAGACCACCATGTGACGAGAGATTGCAGGGCGTCGAAGAATAGGCGAGAGCGCTGCGCTCGATCGGGAAAGCGGGACGGAGGGATGGTGAAAGCCGCTTGGAGAGGGTGAGGTAAGAGGGAGAGGAGGCGGGCCTGTACGAGATGGCACTTAGCAGGGAGATGTTAGGGAGGCGTACACTCACCCGCAGCAGACCATGCGTGCACCAGCGATTTCGTATTCGAGCGCTAGCCAGAAGCGCAATGACATGCAATTTATGAGCTTCCAGCCGTATAGCTCGATCTTTCGAGGTCATAGGTTTCCTACTCAAGCTCAGCATGTCGGCTGTAGTACCCCTCCTCCCACTCACTTCCGTAAAGCCAATGCTATCCGCTTCGCCCTTTGTTCCGGCGTCTCCCCACCGATCTCCAGCCGTATCACACCGTCTTGCACCTCTTCTCGCTCTCCACCACTCCCCTCTTCACCGTATCCCTCATAATCATCGTCAACACTGGGGGCTGTAGTGACGGTCCCAGGCGTAGTAGCTCTCGTGCCCGGTGTGCGCGGAGTTCCTGGGTAAGGTGAGGATGGCCCTGCTACCGATGGGATATGCACTTCCTCGAAATCGTCATCTTCATCCTCCGGGGTGGAAGCGATGGAGATAGGTGCTTCTTGACGGGGAGGAGGAGCTATAAAAGAAAGCAGATCAGCATCTATGCTGGTACAGCGCCTTCGACGAATTCAATCACCTCTTGCCTTCAACTCGTCTATAGGTTGAGGAGGTCTATGCACCCTCCGAGGTTTCCCATTGGGTTTACCCCTTGAACCCTTCGCTCCAGAGGTGGTGAGGGCATCAGCGTTCCTAGCAACTGTTGTCTTTACAGGCGCTACCGACGATGGTGGAGGTCCCGGTTGAGCCCCATCCGTAGGCTTGGGTTTCCGTATAATCCTCCCTACTTTCGGTCTTGAAGCACTCATGGCGACGTCGAAGCGATCTACTCGTCTCGTTCGACCGTATACTGCGTCGAGGTTCACTCGATCATTGAGAATAGAAAGGATGAGACATTATTGTTGACGATCTGCAAAGCAAAAGTAAAGCGGTACCTGAAATCGGCGCGAGTTGTGTTGGACTTCACCACCTTTGTGTAGGTGTTTGAAGACGTTGTGGAAGTATGATGCATAGGACGGATGTGTGAATGTCCGAGATGTTGGGGAAGCTGCCGACCAGGCGCTAGCTAGCTAGATAGACGGTGTAGTTTACACGCCTTTCAACAAGTCGTTGAGACCAAGATCAAAGCGTGCCAGCTATCTTCTTTGGCCCCGGAAATGATACAATTCCAAGGCTTTATGGGCTTCATGACTTATCATGTGGTCGTTCAATGTCACTCTCCCTTGACGGACTATTTAGGCTGAGGTGCGTGTAATCTGGCTGGACAACATGAACGATTCCGTCTCGCTCAACATGTCCGTCCGCCCGTTCTGATGTCTCTTCCGTCTTCCGCTCCCCGCTTGGCGCTTCCCAGTAGCCCCCTTGATGACTAGCTAGCATCTATCGGAATTTTGTCGATATAATCCGAACAGTGAGAGCGCGTGGCGCATGCAGTGGATACATGCAACTTCAAAGAACTACCTTAAGATTGCCTATATTCCGTAGCGGAAATAGGGCGACTTGACAGGGGAACTTTAGCTCAGACAGCTTACAAGAAGCAAACCAGGATGAAGAACACCCGAGGTCAAGCTGAGATAGATTAACGTATGTACCATCGAGACCGATAGGTATCGAAAGGGGACGCAAGGCGACATGATCCAAGAGGGTCTTGTCAGTCCTGACGAAGATCGGTTCCGGTACTGAGGAGATCCACATTAAGAGGAGGCCCATGCTTTTCTCGTCGACGTCAAGCAATCAAATTGGGACAGTGCGGATCTCATCAAAAGCCTTGGCCTCTCCGAGACTATGGGGTCTCTGAGCCCAGTCCGTTCATAGCCATTTGATGATGGGACAGAGCGCGAGGATGGTCACATCCGGATCGAGCATTTGGAGCTAGCAGGACCACTTTACCCTATTCAAACAGAGATGCTCAGTATAGATTCGAGAACCTTTTGCATATAGCCGCGAGATTTCGAGATAGAAGATATCTTCTGAGAAACAGTTCGAGATGAACCACGTGGAATTTCGGAGATCCGGCTTCGGGCCGGCACGCCGGATCGAGAAGCCTGTACGGAACCTGTTTTTACGAGATGCTCAGCACGGATTTGAGATGGACCACCCAGTGATCTACAGCGAACCAAGATATATAAGGTCGTCTCCGACCCTCGCCATCCAATGTACAGATACTTCCACTTATGATGACCAATATCACTTACAAACCCCTGCACCCGACCTTCGTGGCCGAAGTGGTCGGCGCGGACTTCAGCAACCCGTCGGCTGAGATTGTTGACGAGCTCAAGCGGGGTCTCGCTGAGGCACGTCAATAAACTGTATAAGGTCTCTTCTCCTGAACCATACATTGATGACGAGACAGCATGGTGTGCTAGTCTGCCGGAATACCGGGCTAGACGACAAAAGGCACGTCGCGATCTCCCCGCCAGCTCGGCGAAAAAAGGCACGTCGCGATCTCCCGCCAGCTCGGCGAACTAGACGACGTCACGCCGTACACCAAACACGCTGATATCTTGTCAGCCTGTTCGACGTGAGCAACGTCAGTGCGGATGGGAATATCATGCAGCCGGATAGCGAGCGTGCGATCTTTGGAAAGGAGAATGGGCTGTTCCATGTGGATAGCGGTGAGTCAACCGGCCTCAGTCCGTTGATAGGCTACGGCTGAACGATTGTGGCTTTCAACCCTCGTAGAGCGAGCTACGTATGCCCACCTCTCTCCAGCCCCGCTTCTGCCTGATATGGTATAGAGGTGCCCTGCTGGCGCATTGCCCTGCTGGCGCATGTCCTGCCTCCTCCCGGAACAGGCGGGAACACCGAGGTGGGTCATCTACTTTTCACTGTTTGATGGTAGACCTCGGCTGACGCCTCGCGAACAGTTCGCGGACACACGCGCGGCACATGACGATCTCGACGCTTCCACCAAGGACCGCATCAAGGACCACGTCCTTTGGCATAGCCAGCACCATTCTCGGAGGAAAGCCAACCCAGGCGAGCCGATCCTGGACCAGGAGAAGGTATGCCCACTCCACTTCCGCAGGATCACGAGCTGATTGGCGCGGTGTGATAGTACCTGCCAGAAAGCTATCCACTTCGGGAAACACCGACTCGTCCACCCACGAGCCCTCTGGACGTACCGTAAGCTCCTCCTCCCCGCATGACTGACCCAGTCCTGACGCCGCGCAGAACCTATACATTGCCAACCACGCATACAAGGTCGAAAACCAAGCTCTCGCTTCAGGTCAAGCCGAGATCCAAGGCATGCTCGACCACTGCAGTCAGCCGAAATACGTGTGCTCGGTCGAGTTGATGCAGCCTGGCGATCTCGTCTTCTGGGATAACACCTGTGTCATGTGGGTTGTCTCGCTTTTCGAGGCTGTACCAAGACTGATGGGTGGTTGAAGGCATCGGGCAACACCGGGGGAGTTTCGAGGGGAAGTTCAGGAGGGATATGAGGAGACGACGGTGCATGATTCGAGTAGTCAGGCTTGGGGGATGAACCATGTTGGCGATACCTGGAGGTCGGGCTTGCCGTAGCGAAGCTCTGTCCTGAGTGGACATGTTGTACCCTTACCATGTTTCTCAGGTCGATTGAGAGCGAGAGTAGGACAATGCAGGTGATACAACAACAGTTCATGAATAGATACCGAATTCACATGAACATCCCCCCTCCACCACCACCAAACCCGCCTCCCCCTCCGAAACCACCTCCCCCTCTAAACCCGCCGCCACCGAGCCCACCACCAAACGGACCTCCTCGACCACCTCCGCCCAATCCGCCGCCCCTCCCTCTCCCCAACCCTCCGCGTCCACCTATCCCGC
>JAABUY010006468.1_pt1 | contig 11451 bp, 20 predicted proteins | sample 5560271 | NCBI WGS metagenome assembly JAABUY01 (sample SAMN10711886, study PRJNA513374) | rock metagenome | isolation source: Antarctica rocks | place: Antarctica: Victoria Land, University Valley
CATTGCTCGGCCCAAACGATTCAGAGACGTATAAGCTGAGCTTGCCGATGGATAAGGTCGAGCGATTATGGGACTTCCAGGCACTCGGGTGGAAGGTCCTGGCGGGGATGGTGGTTGCCGAGGATGGCAGGATGAGGCGACTTCCCCCGGCGCCACAGCGTTTCCGGGATGTACTGGAGGCCTTGTCGGTGCGAGTGGATGTTGTAGGCGATGAGGAGGGGAACGTGGTATGTGCGGCGAGGCATGGCCATCTGGCCGACGATGAATATGAGGATAAGGATGGTGAGGACCGCGGTGGTGGTGAGGAGGAGGGCGATGGTGAAGAGCACGGTGATCCGACGTATGATCCAGATGAAGATTTCAATGAAAGCAGTGGCTCTGAAAGGTCGTCGAGTCGGTGTTCGTGGCGAACGTCGCACGGGCTGCCATACTGTCGGTCGGTCTGCTCTGAAGACGAGGTCGGATTTCGGTAAGCTCCTCGCTCCTCGCGGGCATTGGATGTCGGCTGAATACGGTCTCACACAACAGGATCGACCCTCGATATCACCTCTCGCCAGTTTCCAGTTCCAGCTTGGAATCTTACGGTCGATCTCAAACTCGATCGAGCAACGTTCGTCCTTGGTCACGCTCGTGAGTATGGGTACCGCTCCCGGTCCCGCCGCGGTGCTATTCTTCACATTCGGGACTCGAGCTGACGACGCTTCGCTTAGCGGCGAACAATATTATGAGCGATACCTCAGCTCTTGTTGAGCGCAATATTTTGTGGCCAAGGCTGCCCTTATTGAACACCAACATGTCCCGGGAGCAGGAGAAGGAAACGATCTTGTCGGACACCTCTGGCGGCGCCGACCCCACCACTGTATGGCTAGAAACGGTCATCGAGGACCGTTTGCCCATGGATGAGGAGGAGGGGGATGACGAACTCGAGCTTGGGGCGTCGGCCACAAACACAAGGTCCGACTTTTGGATTAGGAAGATGTTGGATGGAATTGAGGTGGTCGTCGTCAGCCCGAAGAACATGGATCGGTTGGCGCCGCCTCGGATGGTCGTAATGTAGATTGAGGGGGGTCAAGCATTTGTGCTCACAACACAGCACCGAAGGCCAATGGGCGCATCTTGCTTGCCGGGTTAAGTCCGCATGCATTAAGCGAGGTTTGGGATCATGTTAGTACCCAATCGGGAGGGGACTTTCGCATCGGTGAACTCGTTGAGGATCGGACATGCAGGCAACCATATACTGCGTCAAAAGCTTGTGGTTGAAATGACCTTATACCTTGTGAGACCAACGGCATGAAAAGCCTTATTCTCTCGCCGTTCCGTCTAGACTGGCCGTCTAGACTGAAACCCGGGGACGAGGCTTCTTGGCCGACATGTACCGAAGTCATTGCTGCGTCAATCGGCTGCTTGATCCCTCAATGATGATGATGTCACGGTGGATCGGTTATCCCCATCATCCTCTTCCAGATGCCTAAGCCCCTCACGAGGGACCTTGAATGAATGCCTCCCCTCTCGATCACGCCGCACTTGATGCGTCATTCACACCGAACGTCCGACCGCAAATGTCGTCCCTCGTCCCGTCAGGCTCCAGCCTCACACGACATCAATTCTCAGTCCTAGTCCAGCTCCGGATCCGGTATCGCGTTCAAGAGATGGCTGACCTTTGATCTCGACCGTAGCCTCACACCGTCGCAACCCCGTCTTCGACACATCTCGGTGATATTACGATGATGACCGATTCCCCATTATACCGAAGGACGAGACATCTCGCTGGTCGACGTAGCCTTCTGACCCATAGGTTGTCTGGAAGAGATCAAGGTTGGCCGTCAATGATTCTAGCAGGATGATACGGTAGAAAGCCATGTCCAGGCGGCCTTGCTTCTGACAGCAATTCTCTGCCCAGCCGATCGTTGCCCAAGCTCCCCGCTGTTCACCTCTTCCCTTTCTGCCCAGCTTGTAGGCTTGTCAAAGCGCTCTCTCGTCCCGGTTTCCTGACTTAGTCCCTTAGGCTCCGGCCTGATGTCTGCTTTAAATTGGCGTGCATGAGCAAGTGAAAGCCGGGAGGATGGGATGGGTACGGTGCTGTGCGGCGGGCCGTGAAACGGGAGCAGACCCGAGCTGGGGTGACCCGGCGGTGGGAGAGCTTGGGGAAAGACGTGGGAGCAAGCGAGGTGATGTTGTCCAGTTCAAAGGATTAAATACTGACACGATCATATGTTGACACCGAAGCCGGGTTCGGCTTGTATACCTTCATCACTAGATGAAGAGTCTGGGTCGATTTCGGCGAGAAAGGAGAACGGGGCTACGGGAGAGATCGTCCCGACCCTCCAGCGCAAGCGGTCCTTTTCGATCTCACCGATGGGCTTGAAGAGGATCGAGGAGTTGGAAGGTTTGTCGGAATCTAAAGACGCGTAAAGGTACGGTCGTGCCCCGGGCATTGGCTGAAAGGTATCTGTGGATGAGAAATGAGGTCAGCTGGGGCAAGGGAGCAAGAAGGGGAAAGAAGGGGAACGGGATGAAATGCGGGCCAGATTTTAATGGGGAGATCACCGTGGACTCACTCTGCAGCGAGACCGCATGTATAGGAGTGATCCGGAGAACAGGCCCGAAGACGTTCCTTCAGCCCCTCCACAGAGCGGATATTCGATGTGTGAGGTTTAGTGACTAGATTGAGTATATGCCCTCTTTCATATCGAACATTGGACCCAACGAAGCTATGAAACTGACTCTCTCCACTCAAAATCGTACAGATCATTCGTTTGCTTCACTGGCGTACGCCGTTTGGCAGACTGGAATTATTCAAGACTTTAATGAACGCGTATTTTTAATCTTGCATCTGTCCTTTCCTCTAGCTCTGGATGGTATGTTAATCTTGATGCTTAATATGATAACTCTTCCCTAAGCCCAATACCCTTGCGACAAGCCAGATACATCCTGTGTCACTTCTTGTCGGTGGCATCCCCCTGTATCAGTCGGCTGCTTGATCCCTCAATGATGATGATGTCATCACGGTGGATCGGTTATCCAGATGCTTAAGCCCCTCACGAGGGACCTTGAACGGATGCCTCAGCTCGAGCAAGTCTCGTCCTGGCTCGCCACCCTCCCGCGCGGACACCTATCTGCCCCTCCCCTGGCTCGTGTCGACGCGATCCATCCCGTCCCCGATCCCGAGGAGCCATGTCTGAGGTGAAGGAGCAAGAGACAATGCTCTAAGCTCATCAAATCCGGGTTCTCCTCTTGTCGAAGAGCTCTCGCTCGGTTCGATCTGTTACGTTCCTTCACTCGAATTGGGCGAATCCGACCATGACGAAGAGGGGGGATGAGGCGTTGCCGACAAGATCCTTTGCCGGGTGCTGGTAAGGCCCGCTGTCACCGTCGTGCTGGTCACGACCCGTGAAATGGAGTCTCTCATGGGTGAGAGGCAGGGACGGCGAATCACGGGCCGGCCAACTCGCTTGAGACAAGTCTTGGCGGCAGACAATGAGATCGTTACGACCAGTGATTGGAGATTTCTTGTGATGCCTCGTTCAGACAACTACCTACAGACCGTCGTACTGATCTCCACTAACCAATCAATCTCCTGCCCACATCGAATACCAACGTTAAGGCACCACATCGCTTCCTCCCCGTGGACGGTCGGTTTTCAGCAGAGTTGCTCTAGAGCCCACCACCGACCCCTGCGAGGTCTCCAAATCGATGGACTCGGAATCCGGTAATGTGATGCGCGCAGGCGTGAACGCGTCTGCAAGCAGTAGCTCCCTACAGATGTCGTCAGCCATATGCAGACGGTAAGAAGAGGGCAGTCGTTCCATGCCAAGTGAGAAATCGAGTGGGGCGAGGGAGAGAAACCATCTCACATGAAAAGAGCTGATGCTAGTCTTGAGTAGCGTATGGACGGTCTGGAGGCTCTGAGCATGTGTGACCGCTCGCGTCTGAACTAGGGATCGACCTTGGGAAGTCGCCGTTCTGCTCATGGGCGGACGCCATCGGAGCAAAGAAGCCTTTGCATCAACTGAGGACGACGGAAGGGTGGAGTAGAGACGAGGATGACGCAGACGCAGGTCATCATCCCGCCAACAGACAAGGTCCGAGCATGATGGGAGGTCGCGTCAATCACTACTTACGAATTTTCATTTCTGGGCGACTGGTATGGTTTCGATGGTACTGGATATAGTATGTCGGGTTGGTAAAGTGAGAACCACGGGTAGAGTACTGCTGCCGGGAGTCAGAGCGTGATGTCCGGGTGGGTCAGGAGTTTGACATGAACGAGGATTGAGCGATGATGAGGGGTGGGACCGGGGGGAGAGGAAGGGTTCATAGGGTAAAGGAATCTGAGAGCTTGGAGATGGGTATGTTGGGTATGGTGGTGGAGTATGCTTAGAATGGAATTCCCCCTCGCTCTCCTGCCTGGGTACCACCAGATCCTCCACCTTTGAAATCCATAGACGAAGCAGATGAAACGCCGCACGCCGCCCTCGTTGTCCGCCTCCATCCTCCCTCCGTTGAGAGATGCTTGCAAGCAGTTTATCAAGTTACATCAGCACACTCTCTCATCACATGCTGGACTATTATCTTGCTTAATACTAGATTTGTTCAACAAAGAGATGAGAGGGAATCGGACATGTCGAAAGGATTTTGATGGGTGGTTGACGACGTTGATGGGAGTGTCTAGTGCAAAAGCGGAGAGAAGAAGAAGGTCTGTAAAGATTGTGGAGTGTAGGTGAGGATAGTGACCAACATCGTATAAAGTTCTGTCGCGATCGGATCAGCGGATCTCGATGCAGATAGGTAGCAAGGCGGTCGCTACCAATCGAGTCGTCTTTGCCGTCCATGGATCGTGAATGGTCTGTTTCAAGGGCTGCGGCTTTGTAAGTGGACGTTACAGAAGCAGTTGAGAACTCCGACTGCATAGTGGATTAGTATTGTTGACGCGTTGTTTGAGAAGATGGGGAAGGTACCAATTAGGCCTGGGAACGGAGCCAGATAGGCGGTTGTGCCTGCATGCCTTTCAACAGTCTTGGTGCCTGCCCTTCCGAAGGATTTTCAGCTGACTAAACTCTTTACCACATTGAGCCCCCGATGGATACTGACCCGGTCGACCTGGAAGGTACTGGGGACTTTATGGATGCGATACCCATCGATGGCCCCGCCAGCGTCTTCTCCGTCTCTCGATCCATCACCTCGCAGCTCAACACACACCTTGATGTCACAAGATACGCCGTCAAGCTCACCTTGGCCGGGATTTCGAACCTCTTTGAAGTATGGCAGCTTGCGGGGACTAGAACGTCGGTTAAAAGTCTTTTGGAGATCGAGGAGATGGATGCGCGTTGGGTTGATTTGTTGATCACCGTACGTTCAGTCTCGTCCCGCTCTCTTGATCTTGAACAGGATCACTTTTTGATGTTGGTCTTTCAGCCTCCGGTAGCCGATGACGCCGCTCGTGTGGCTATAATTGACTTCAATCGATATACCGACGCTACCGATCCCTCACTCAGCATCATCATGCTCCACGCCCATGTCGTATTCCATCAGTTCTGCCAGCTCAATACCCAATTCGTCGAGGAGGTCGAGTGGACGGATCCCGTCAAGGACCTCATTGCCGCCATCAACGATAAGGAGTCCGGCTCAACCGTCTCCGGGTCCCGTCTCCCTCTCTACTTTTCTTCACCCGCTGACATTGGGTCATAGTGCCGACAAGGACACGTCATCTCGGGTGCTGAGACTCCTTCGACTTGACCTCATCGCCGTCAAACCTGATTTGCTGCTCGGTCTCAACCCGGACCATATCCAGGTTAGGGTATGGGATGGGCAAGGGGCAATATTGGCGGATCGGAGCAAGCTACAGGAGTACATTCTCTCGAGGAGCGTGATGTCGAGCGACGGGGTTGGGTGGGAAGGTGAGGATGTGGTGGTGGAGAATAGTGATGGTCAGTCCCGATCGATTTCATCCCAAAACATATTTCCCGCCTGATGAGCAGTGCTGTGTGCTCTCTCGCTCCTCGAATGCCCATGCTCCCCCTCGCTTCCACCCAAAAAACATCGGCGAATGCTCCTCTGGATACATTACGCTCCTTTCCATCGTATTACCCTATCCTTCTTTCCACACGCTCAATCTACCCACGCTTCTTCTCTACCTCAACCTCTTTGCCTTTTCTACCTCCAGTCATCTCCTCCAAGCATTATTTCTCCTACCTCTCGATCGACCTCAAAGGCTGCCTCGGCACCCAAGCCAAAGCTTTCATTCAGGACCGTATCGCTATGCGCATCTCGCTCGGCATCACGTTCCGTCTCGCTCGGCAGGCCTCGGCTGCGGACCCCTTGTTGTTCAGAAGACCGAATGAGGTGATGCGGAGGACGTATGGCCTGATCCTTATCTCGGAGAAGTGGGATCTGTACGTCATGGTTGCAGAGAAGGAGGAAGGGGAGACGGACACGGAGACGGAAACGGAAACGGAAACGGAAACGGAAACGGTGACGCAGACGGAGAGGTTGCACAGGGATCTTGAGGTCAAGGCTTATGTGAGTTGGGTCGATTAAGCGCCAGTCATCCTCCTCCTCCCTTGCCGCAAGGTTCTGTCTTGACGCCTTGACGCACCTATCTAACCTTGTGGTGAAGATCGGTTGGATTCGATATGAGGCGCGAGCCAGGCGTCCCCACCATCCTTCCTCACATCCCCGCATGACGCCACCCAATCCTGGCCTTCTTTCCACTCGTTTTGCTCCCGCTGACCCCTGAACCCCAGACGGTCATTCACCTCGCATACGGTTCCCTCACGGACCCCAAATCCCTCCTCCACCTGATCTCCCACTTGCGCCGTATCCGATCTGAGTCCGAGACTCGACGCCATTACATCGGTAATTGGCTGTATTGTCTTCGGAATTGCAATCGGTATATCTTGGCGCCAAAGGGATGTCCGGCGAAGAGAAAGAAGGGGAGGGGTGGGGTTGAGGATGAGCGGGAGGGGCCATCTGGACCGGAGGGGAATCCGGGTCGAGGATGGAAGGGTGCTGGAAGGAGGGGTGGGGGAGCAGGGACAGGTGGAGGTGGAGTTGGAGGTGGAAGTGGAGGTGGAGTTGGAGGTGGAAGTGGAGGTGGAAGTGGGGGATCGCCTCAAGGTAGTTTGGTCCAACAGCATACGCTGCCTATCGATCTCCACCAGGCGCGAATTCAGCCGATGGACGCGCAACCGATTTGGCCTCGACTGAGGACGACCGACAAAAAGTCGCTTTTTGAGGAATGGGTCGAGAACGTCTCCTCGAACGGTTCGAACACCTCGAATGGATGGGACGACTGGCCGACGCGGGACTTGACCGTTCCTAATTGAGCTACACAAACTGTCCTTGCGGTGTGAGATGGGACATGAGGTACTCGTTGCTGCGTTGGGGTTCGAGGTGGGAAAGTCCGACCCGTTCATGCTCAATCCAACTCGTCGGCCGCATCCAGCAAAGCCATTTAGATTTATGAGCTGTTGTGGGGTGGTCTGTTTGCGTGGGCGGATTGACCTGTACGTTTTTCTCCTTGCACACTGAGTCCCGGCGATCGGATGAGCTCCGAGAGATCCCGCACTACGCCGCTCCTTGGGAAAAGGTTCACAAAGTCATACACAACTCCGAAGGGCTAGTCACCTCCGTTTTACCCTCCTCGCCCGCCTCACCTGTCACGGTTCATTGGGTGACATATACTAGGACGTGATGCAGGGACATAGAAGCGAGGTCGAAGAAAACCGACGGACGGAGACGGAAAGGAGGAGATGACCATTGGGCATGTATCAGCTGGTCCTCGTCCGGAGTATCGCTCCTTAAAGTGCGCCAAACGCAGCCTGTTGTGGTGGGCCCCACTCGAACACTCGGTCCTTCTATGTGAGTTTGGTGATGGGCGCCGCAATTTTAGAGGGTCCTGGCACAAATCGCCGATACGAGGTCGTCCAAACCAATGAGAATGTTGTCAACGTACTCTATAACTCCCTGACCGATAAGTTCGGAGAAGACTTTGTTGAGGAAATATGGGAAGACTGAGGGCGTAGTTCGGAGACGGTCGCAGACCCAAGCGACCCATACATCCCGTCTTGCGTCCTGAACGCTGTCAGGTGCTCATGTCCTTGAGCCACCCGTAGTGGTTGATTCGCTCCAACAAGGTCGAGCTCGGTGAAGATCTTCGCCTTGGATATAGGTCATTGTTGATCTGAGCTATGAGCAAGACTATTCCAAGCTTGGCATATTCACCTCAAGAAGCAGGCCATCCTGGTAGAGGTAAGACCTACGATCGCCTATACCAAGACTACACTTTGGTGGGGATGAGGATGGATATGGAGAACTACGTGAGTGGCTGCGCTGGCTGCCAAAGGACGAAAGCTTCGCACATGAAGCCTACATGGACATCTGAAGACACTCCGAAGGAGCGTACCGAAGTGAGCTTGGCTTTGGCTTTGGCTCCGGTTCCGGGTTGGTGCCACGTACCGTAGTGCTGGCAGAGGACAGAGGGTAGTGACAGAAAGGGGAAGCTTAGCATCGGTAAGTGGGAAACGTGGGGGATATACGTCGAGCCGTGATGGCCGCGTCGTGTTGCAACCTGATGTTAGAGGTCCGGGGCTGCTCGCCTCGATACCATTGCCTTCTCCTTCGTTCCCCCGTTCCTCCCCTGTGATCTCCTCCTATGGCTGATCAACCCCATCTCCACTTTCAGAGACCGACTCATCCGCTCGATGACCTGACCAATTCCGACTACTTGCTTCATCTCTCTATCCCTCTTCACCCGGGCCGCCCTGTCGACTACACCATCGTTCCCCTTCCCTATGGACCTGGCCGATCTCCCCGGTCGCGGCACGTTCGCCCTGGGTCGTCACGCCCTCATTCATCTCCGCCCATTCGATCCAGGACGGGACGTTTTCCCTTCATATATCCATATCCGCCGCCAAGCATCATCCGGGGACGGCAGGTCTCGTCGACCGCGTCAGCAAGCACTTTGCGGGTTTCCAAGCGGCATCGAGCAGCCGTCAGTTTGATCCACCGACGCTGAGGCGGAGTAGACGTGGGATGGAGCTTGTTCGAGATCGAGGCAGGAGAGGCGAGTGATCGCGATGCTTGGAGCGGCATTCGCACGATTGAGTCGGTCACAGGCTTCCTTCGAAGATCGGCAGGGCCATCAACGCGGGGAGGTCGAGAAAGCATTCGGAGCGATCAGGCGGGGACCTCGAGGCTGTCCGATGCGGAAGGACGAGGTGGATCAGACAAAGACGGAGATTTGAGCGAGAAGGGATGTGATGGAGGATCGGCGGTGTGGGTGGCGTTCACGATCCATACCAAACCGCGGAGGGTCGTCACTACTTACGATCCCAATGACGATGTGATATCGCAAGCTCGCAAGGAGTGTGGCCTTACCTCGTGTCCTCCCTTGGCAAGGATGAACCGAGGCCGGTTTGATAGCAGGCAGCGATCTCCCTCACAACGGGACTCCGTCGGTCGGATTCCCAACAGCTTCAAAGAAATTCCGCTTCGGCATCTACCGCCGTATCTGCCGACATGTCCGGCTGGGTTTTGCCAACCTCCCGAGTGTCTCAGCAGGAACCCTGTCGCTACCCTCACTTCTTCTCAGGGTCCCGGCCCCTTCCGACCTCGCGCATATAACAAATTTCACTCATATGAAGTGATGTGCTTTGAGCGGCGATGCATTGGGTGTCATGCTGCCTTTGACCGAGAAACGAGTTGAGCAGTAGCTCTTGGTTAGAACAATCATTCGAACCATGAATCCATCGTGAGACTCGATACAAACGAAACACCCGGTCGACGACAGTGAGGAGGAGGACTGCAAAGCAGCTAAACGACCTCATCGTAAAACCTAATATAATCCTCAACTGCCACCTCAAAGTGCTTCCCGAGGTAAATGTCGAAATGCCCAATCCCCTTGTAAACCTTACATCGTCCCCTTGGCGCCTTCTTCGCATACTCGATGCTCGGCAAAGGCGGACACACCGAATCGGTCTCACACACCGCGAAGTAGATCGGACAGGTGACGTTCTTTGCGTGGGAGCCGGGGGCGAAGAATGGGAATTGTAATAGGACCCGGGCGGGGATCCATGGTTCGTTGTTGGCACAGACTTCGGGGGAACGGAGGTCATCGTACCCGCGTAGAGAGTCGGCGGTGTTCATGAGGGCCACTGGCCGACATCAGTTGAGCTCGTGTTGAGGTGGACTGCGTGGGATGGACAGGGTGGAAGGTGAATAGGGGAGGGTTGGATGGTGGAGGTTGGAGTTCGGAAGATGGAGGGTGGAGGGTGGAGGGTGGAGGGTGGACTCACGTTGGTTTGGGCGTCCAGCCACGCGGACATGAACGACCCCTCCAACCCAAGAGTAGAGCCAATCGGCGATAGCCAAACTCGTGAGTTGAACACTGTCGATCGGACCCTTTTGCATGACACTCCCGATCCCACTCGTCAAAGGACACTGGCTGACCACCGCCTTCACCCTCCTCTTCTCCTTATCCGCCACGGAAATCACTAGTCCTCCACCCTGACTCGTCCCGAACAACGCGATCCTCTCGGTATCCACCCCGGCCACCGTCATCATATAATCCAGAGCAGCGGACCAATCCTCGGTTTGACGGTTGAGATCAACGAGACGACGGGGAGAACCGGTAGATCCCCCGAAATAACGGTAATCGAAGGCGAGGCATGTGTAACCCGCAGCCTGGAATCGAGCGGAATACCGATCGAGTCCCATCTCTTTGACTCCGCCGAGACCGTGGCCTAGGATGATGGCGGGTGATTTGGTGGATTTGTCGGTGTGGGAAGGACGGTGTGCGGGGAAGAGCCAGGCGGCGCAGGTTTCTTTGCCGGAAGGGAAACGGACGTTGTCGAAGTCGGAGCTGCTCATCGTTGACGAATCGGTACTTGGCCTGAGCGAGAGATCAGCTATCCAACAGAGATTTTTCCGAAAATAGAGAGGTTCGGGCTCACTGAGGATGTAATGGGGGGAACGAAAAGGTTCGGTCGGTGAAATGGGGCGACGACATGCCGTTGGCCAAGGATTTATAGGATACTCGCCCGCATTTGCCGAGGTAGTTGGAGTGACCGCTCACGGACACACCCCACTTCTCCGCGTCAGAGACCGCACTCCGCGGAGATGGAGTTCGATTTTGTGTGCACTCGATCTCAATGCGGAATTCGGAGATGATCTCCTTCTCCGCTTGGGTTTCTCAAATCTGTACCTGACCGTGTTACGGTTGTGGGACAGTATTGTACGCCGCCAGAGGAACGATATCAGGTTCAGCTTTATGGAGGATGACGGCATTCCTCAGTTCACCGCTTCCGATCAGATGGTCCCTATGTTCAGAAAGACGACAGGGAAAACTGTTGCGTCCGGCATACTTCAACACCGTAGCTGCCAGGTTGAGCAAGCGGTTGGCATACTCAAGTCTCGTCGGAGGATCATCCGCAGCCTCCCCCTACGCCTCCGCAC
>JAABUY010006472.1_pt1 | contig 11448 bp, 7 predicted proteins | sample 5560271 | NCBI WGS metagenome assembly JAABUY01 (sample SAMN10711886, study PRJNA513374) | rock metagenome | isolation source: Antarctica rocks | place: Antarctica: Victoria Land, University Valley
GCGGCGACCAGGTCCACCAGCGCGCGGTCCAGCTCCGCGTCCTCCGAGCGCCCCGCAGCCTCATCCGCGCTGGACACGCCCGCGTCGCTGTCGTCCCCGCTGGCCTCACCCTCGCTGTCCTCGTCCTCACCAGCCTCCCCACCGCTGGCGTCCTCACCGGAGCCGGCCGCTGCACCCCCGTTGGCGCGGGGCCCCGCTGCCGCAGCGGCGGAGGCCAGCCGCACCGCGGCGTCGTCGGCGCCCTCCACGTCGCTGGAAACGCCCAGGTCGCCGTCCAGCAAGCCTAGCTCGGCAGGCTGCTGGGCATACGCGAGCGCAGCAGCGCGGGCGGCGCTGCGCTTGCCCATTTGGGCGCCGCCCGGGCTGCTGGTCTCTCTGCTGCTCCCTTGTCTTAGGCTTACACCAAGACAAGCGTTCAGCAGCGCCTACCGCTTGTATCACTCACTGGACCCTCCGTCCAGGCGCAGCGCACTGGTGGTTTCACCCCTGCAATCCACAAAACGTTCAGCACGCAGGCAGTTGCACCAAAGCCTCGAGCTTGGCTCCTTTCGCTCGCCCGCCTTCCTTTTGTTTCCTTTTCTTTCAGCAGAAGCAAGCTTGCGGCCCGCCCTACCGAATGTACTTTAGGTTTTTTTAAGAGGAGTCTCGACTTGGGAGTAGACTTGGGACTGTAGGAGAGCGGAGCAGCACATCCTCGCTGAGCCTGTATTTTCATGTAACGAGCAGACGCTGCGGTCTGGTTTGCATCCTTTTATGACAGGCGCTGTCAGAGCTGCGACCTGACACGCCGTGCGCTACAGCAAGGAAACGATGAAGCTTCGTACGTTTCGCGTGCTCCACGTTGCCAGCAGATGCTTGTGCAACTGCCCGCGTTCGCAAGCAGCGGGCGCGGCGGAGCTCGTACCTGCTGCCCTCACACAAGCGCAAGCCCTGCGTCCGGTGCGGGAAAAGCTGCTTGTACTTCTTGGTCACTTGCAAGGGCAAGCAGACTCACACAGGCTTCAAGCGTGGCAGTGGCCGCCCTGGAGCGGAGGCAGCGGCGCGTGGAGGTCGCTTGCCACTGCAGAACACCTGCGGGCGTCGGCTGAGTGTACGGGGTGCGCGCAACACCGCCCTCCCACCTCACCTGCTCTGCGGGCACCCCGCCGTACGTAAGTCTCAGCCTGCTGTGCAGAGCTTGGGCAGACATGCGGCGCAGGGGTGCGAACGAGCCTGAGGAGGAGTTCCACAGGGCAGCGGACCGCGCGCTCGAGCACCTGAGCGACAGGTTTGACGCCTTGCTGGACGAGAACGACATAGCTGGCTCAGACCTGGAGTATGGGGTGCGCTAGCAGCCCTCCTCAGTCTCATGCTTGTGGCTTTGCCTGTGTCCAGTACTGACGACGCGTTGCGCCGCAGCAAGGCGTGCTGACGCTGAAGCTCGGCCGTTTGGGCACATACGTGATAAACAAGCAGGCGCCCAACCAGCAGATCTGGATGTCTTCGCCGATTAGGTGAAGCGTCTTTGCAAACACACCCCTATGTGTGCGCTGGTCATGCGACATGCTGCCTGCCGCATGTTGTCTGAGGAAATGGGGCGCTATCCATGCGACCACTGCGTCCAGACCAGTTACTAGGATCAACACATGCGTGTCACTGCCCCTGATATGCATGCCTACAGCAAATGTACTATAAAAGAGGCGTATTTGACTGGGATGATGCGTCGCGCCTGAGCGGGCGCGCCGTGCAGTGGCCCCGTGCGCTACGACCATGAGGACGGACGGTGGGTCTACCACAGGGATGGCCATGACATGCACGAGCGCCTTGCGGCCGAGATCGAGCGCTTGTGTGGCGCCACTGTTGATCTTGAGTAGCTGATGTGAAACACACAGTGTTCCAGGAAGACAATGCATGCACCGATGATTTGTGGCCTTGCCTATGGATGTTGCTGGTCCAAGCGGCCGTTGCAAGTCTTTCAGAGGAGGCTCATGTCACTGCAGAGGCCGCAGGTGTGTCACTGCAAAAGCCGCAGGTGTTGACGTCAACAGCATCGTGCAGCAACAGCACGCGGTTGACTCCGAAATTGATCTGGCCCTTGGCAGCGTACATCGGACGCGGTGCGACCTCGGCCTGTCACAGACTCTGTAAACAGGCTGTTGTCCTCACAAACACTGCTCTCTCCATCCCTCAAAACGCTCCTCTCCTTCCCTCTCAAGATTCCCTCTGAAACAATCCCCTCTCCTGCTCTCAACACACTCCTTCCTATCCTGCGAGCCCACATAAACCAGGCCCCTCACAGCACATGTTTTAGAGCTTGCAAGGGGAGAGGTGACGCGGGCGGGACTGCTTTGATAGCGTGCACGAAGAGCCCGCGTCAGAGCCGGGCAGCGCTACGTCACACGCTGCCCTCAGTGCACTCAGCGCAGAGCGGGCCGTGACAACCGGCACCGTCGCTGCTAGTGCACCAGCGCGGCGGCCGCCGGCTGCTCCAGCTTGGCCAGCGCTGCGTCGAGCGCCTGCCGCAGCGGCTTGAGCACCTGCGTGATGTGCACGCGCTCCAGGCCGTGCGCGGACTCCTGCATGGCGGTCGTGCGGTCGTACTGCTCGCACAGCGCCGTGCGGATGCGCTGCACGCGCTGCTCCCGCGCGGCCGAGGTCAGCGGGAAGGACGCCCAGAAGTGGCGCAGCAGCTCGTTGCAGGTCAGGACCGTGCTGCGCAGCAGCCCCTGCATCTGCGGCACGATCTGCTCCGCTGGCGCGCCCGCGCTCCAGCCGGCGCCCGCGTCCCAGCCGCCGGCGCCACCCCCGCCCCAGTGCTGGCCGTTGATGTCGGCCAGCACCCTGCGCGCGGCGGCGGGGTCCACGGGCGGGTTGCGGAGCCGCGCGCCCTCCAGGGCCTGCAGCGCAGCGGACAGCCGCTGGGGTGCGGGCGCCGACGCGGCAGCGCAGGGCTCGCTGTGAGCGTCCGCGCGCGCGCCGCTGTCAAAGTAACGCCGCGGGTCGCTGATGTGCAGCGCCATGAAGCTCTCAGCCGTGGGCTGCCGCAGGTCGTCCAGCGCGCTCTCGGCGCGCTCCCGCAGGTCCTCCGGGCGCGTTGCGGGCCCGGCCACGGCAGGGGGCCCGCGCGCCGCCTGCCCTGCGGGCACGCCCTGCAGCACGACCGCAGCATGGCGGTTGATGTCCTGGAACATGCCCTCGGCACCCTGCGGCATGGCGCGGCTGTCAGGCGCGCGCTCGCGCTTGCGCATGGCGCACACAGGCGCAGGCGGGGTGGCAGCCCGCACCCTGGTCGCCGCGGCTCGGGCCTCGCCCTGCGCGCTGAAGCCATCGTAGCGGTCGGCCGCCAGGTTGACGGTGGGGTCGACGCTGCTCACCATGCGGCGCGCCTCGCGCTGCACCTCCCCGGCGTCCCTGAACTCGGCATACGGGTCCTCCTCGTCGGCGGCGCCTGCGCCTGAGGCCGTCCCGGCGGCACGCGCCTCGCGCTGCCTCGCCTGCACGGACTGGCGGCGCACACACGTGTTGGCCGTAGCGCCCTCCGCAACCGCACTGCTTCGTATCCACACCCAAGCGTACTGGCCACGCACGTAAAAGCGGCACCACCGTCCCTGCCGCTGACCAGATGCCGCGTGCTTTGCACGCGCGCTGGCGCAGGGTCGCACCCGCCTGGCCATCTCGTGCTTGATGAACTGCGACCAGAACGTCTTCTCGTCCAGGCTCTGCGGCACCAGCGCTTCGTGGGCGCGGCGCACGTGCGGCCGCTCGGCGAAGATCTGCTGCACCAGCTCTGGCGTCAGCTTCATGGTGACCTGCGCGCGCGGGCGCGCCCGTCGCGGCTGCCTCTGGCACCGGGGTCGGCGCGCGCTGGGCGGCGCGCTGCGCACCGTGTTGCTGCGCCCGTCTTGGCTCCCCTGCATGTGCGCGAGCATCACCGAGCTCAGGCCCGGCCGCTGGCTGGAGCTCTTGCCGCTCTGCAGGCGCTGCTGCAGCTGCGCCTGCCTGCCCCGCCAGAAGTCGACCTCGCTGAGCACGCCGCCCTGCACCAGGTGCTTGAACAGCTGCTGCAGGTCCCTGCGCGAGAGCGTCCGGCCGGTCAGCACCGGCCCGCCCGGGGTAGGGCGCTCCAGACGGACAGGGCGCCGCGCCTGTCCTCCTCCAACAGCTGCTTCTTGACCGCCGCGAGCGGGCCCGACAGCTCGGCGCCGCGCTCCGCCGCGCCGGCCCGCGCTGGGCCGGCAGCCTGCTTGGCGAGCGGCGTGAGCACGTCGACGACCTGGTCGCGGTCCGCCTCGGACTCAAACTCCAGCACGAGCGCGCCCGCCACCAGCGGCACGCGCAGCAGCGGCTTGCCCTTGGCCTTTTGCAGCGCGGCTGCGCGCCGCAGCGCACGGGTCGAGTCCCCGGCCGGCTGCTGTGCGAGCGGCTGCGCGCGTGCGCGCGCCGGCACGCGCCTGTCAAGGCGGCCAGAGCCACGTCGACCGCCTGCGCCGCATTGGGGTTGTCTGGCCGCCATGCCAGGCACTCGGGGGACAGAGACAGCACGCCCTCCACCCGCTCCTTGCGCACTGTCAGCCGCGCGCGCTTTGTGAGCAGCACCGCGGCCATACCAGCAGCCCCTGCGGGCCTGAGTGAACGTGTAAACTGTCCCCAACTCTCCCCGCTCGCTGGCTACAGTCCTCAAGCTGAGCTGGGCCTTCAACTGCTTTGAGCTTGATGGATCAAGCTCATGGCCTCAAGCTCATGGCCTCTGAAACGTAGAAGCTGTGCTATACATGTCTAAGCAAAAGGATGCTGCGCAGAAAGGATCAAGTTCATACTTGTGTGTAGACTCCGCAGTTGTCGTCAACGTTCACCGCATCCCACCACCATCAATGCAGTGACTTGCTAGCCATCTCATCACGGCTGTTTTTGTCTACTAATGTAGTAGATCTCAACCGTCTACTCAAGTAGTAGACTGCACCGATGCGTCCTTGGAAAAGTGCCCAAACGTGAACAAGCGCACAAGGCCAAGTTGTGCGCACCTCTCAGAGAGCCATTCTATGATGCACACTGGCAGTCAAGACAGTACTCAAGCACCCAGGTGCCTCAGCAGGTTGCCAGCCGCCCCGAGGCAGCGGCACAGGAGCATGCCAGGTCGGCGCGAGCCGTGCATAGTGAACTGTGCACACGGGTCCCCCTTTTCTGGAGTGTTCGAAGGGGCTGGTGGACCCCGCACTATAGTGTGCAGCAGTGCCCGCACATGGTGGCACAGACTGCCATCCGCGCCTGCGACCTTGGACGAGCTCCTCATTCTGCTGGTGTTGTTCTTGAGCCTGCACATCTCAAGGTGATGCAGTGCTGCACAGGCTATGGCACGAGCGCGCTCTGCAGACAGTGCTTTTACAGCGCTCAGTAGGTCGACACACACTGCTTGTGCAGGCAATGATGAGGAGAACATGGGCGTGCGTGATGATATATGGACCAGGAGCAGCCAGTAAGGCATTGCAGTGGTGTTGTTAAGACTGAGATGAAGAGCGACGCTTAGCACAAGGCAGAGGCTAGCTGGTAACCAAGCGCGTCGCGTTTGGCGGCGAGCGGGGTCAGCAGCCAGAGCAGCAGCAGTGCAAGCTGTTAACGAGGACTAGGGCTAGTTCTTCTGCTCAAGTCACAGGACACAACTGCAGCACTGTTCTGCTGTGGACCCCGCGCGCTCCGCGAGCAGTGCCGCACGGCGCTGACGAGCAAGGCGCTGGGTGCCACTGCAGGTATGGCTGAGGCGCAGCCCGAACGTGACGCCGAGACTGCGCGCCCGCACTGCGTGCAGCTGTCGCCGTGCGGGCAGAGCCGTGCCACTGACAGTCGTGCCGGGCGTGCCTGCCGCAGGCGCGCCCTGTGCCGCGGCAGTTGAAGCTCTTGCGCGTGCCGTGCGCCCCGCGCGCTGCGCCAGCGGTGCTGCTGGCGCCGGCGGCAAGGGTATGGGTGCTCTTGCAGGTATGGCGGAGGCGCAGCCCACACGCGATGCCCAGACTGCGCGCCCGCACCACGTGCAGCTGTTGCCGCGCGGACTGAGCCGCGCCACTGACGGTCGCGTCGGGCGTGCCTGCCGCAGGCGCGCCTGGTGCTGCGCCAGTCGAAGCTCTTGCGCATGCCCTGCACCCCGCGCGCTGCGCCAGCGGTGCTGCACGGCGCTGGCGAGCAAGGCGCTGGTGCTACTGGGTAGCTCTCACAGGATGCTCGCCGCGCGCGAAGGCCGCACGCCCTGAGCCGGATGCACACGAGGCACGGGACGAGGCTGAGGCGGCGCCGCCGCACAAGAAGGCGCACTGCGCCCGGCGCCGGCAGCGGGCAGCGGCGCGCCCGCGCGCGCCGCGGGCGCCGGGGGCGCCAGTGCGCCCGCGTGGCGCGCGGCGGCGCCAACGCCGGCCGGCGGCGCAGCGGTTTGCCCTGACGGACTCTGCGTGCTCTTGGCGCCCAGCAAGGGCGCGTGCGGGCTGCCAAGGCGTCGTACGCCTCTGCCGCCGCCCGGTGCAGGGCTGCCAGCGCGTGGGGCGCGAGCAGCTTACGCAGCAAGGACAGGCAGGCGCCCAGTTTAGACGCACATGCGCCTGCTGCGCCCCCAGAGCCACCGCAGGGGCCCGGTGCAGGCGGGCCTTAGCCCGCGCCCACAGCGCAATTGCCTCCTGCAGCAGAGCCCGGTGCAGGCCTTGCGCGAGCCGGCGCCGCGGCTGCTGCCAGTGCTACCCGGTGCAGGCGCAGGCGTGCCCGGATGGCGGCCTGCAGTTGCCCCTCATCCACTTGGTCGCCGCAGACGGCGTAGCCGCGTGTTTCGGCATCCACTGCTGTGCCGGTCTCCACTGCGGGCGCCGCCGGCACTGCGCCGTGCGCCGGAAAACTGGCCGGCATGTCGCAAGAGGCGCCGGCGGCGGCCAGCAGCGCGCCCGCGCGCGCCGTGCGTGCCGGGGCGCCTGCGCGGCGTCCAGCGACGCCCGCAGTGGACACCAGCACAGCAGTGGATGCTGAAACATGCGGCCACTCCGTCTGCGGCGACCAGGTGGAGCAGCCACGGCAGCCGAAGATGCTTGCGCGTGCCGTGCGCCATGCGCGCTCTGCCAGCGGTATTGCAAGTGCACTGACGACAAGTACGCTGGGTGCCATGCAGGCGCGGCAGAGGCGCAGCGGGGCAGCGCGGCGGCGGGCATGCTGGCAAGCTTTCATGCATGTGCCGCAGTGTCGCGCTGAAGACATGGTGAGCAGCTCAGGAAGGGCACAAGCAGCTCCAAGGTCGTTGAGGAACGCTCTGCCATCATGCCGCTTCACCATCATGCCGCAGCATTGCCTGCATGCTGCTTCTGGGGCAATGACTTGCAGTGAGGCGCATACATGGCGCTGGCCTTCCACGGACGAGATGTGTGAGAGACAGACAGCTGCTTGGTATGGTGTGCATTGCAGGCTCAGCCTGCCTGGTTGCAACATGAACTGCATCTGCCAGCATGTACGCTGTTGCGCAGATATGGCAGCCCACCCGCATGCGACTGTGCATACAGCCTCAACCTGTCTCAGCCTGGAGAAGTCCGTGTCTCCCCACCAGACTTTGCACACCACCTCTAGACACACACCTCATGCTATGCCAGGCGTTCTGGCTGGTGTGCTGCGCCCGTGCAGCCTTCATGCGCTCCAGCGTCCCAACGGCCGCCCGTTGCACCAATGCAGCGACGTGTTGCAGTGCTGTGCATGCGTGGCGCTGAGCCTCGAGCCCAAGCGTGTCAGGGGCTGACAGGTGCCTCAACAAGAGGCGTGTTGGAGACTCAGCCAGCCTGATTGCAGCACGAGCTGCATCTGTCAGCATGTGGGCTGATGCGCAGCCATGGCAGCCCACCCGCATGCGTCTTTGCACACAGCGTCAATCTCGTCTCAGCCTGGACAACTCCATATTCCAATGCCAGACTTTGCACACCACCTCTGGACACACACCTCATGCTGTGCCAGGCGTTCCGGCTGCTGGACTGTGCCCATGCAGCCTTCATGCGCTCAGCGTCCCAATGGACGCCTGTTGCAGCAATGCAGCGACATGTTGCAGTGCCATGCATGCGTGGCGCTTAGCCTCAGTGCGCCGGCATCACCGCGGCAGAGAGCACGGGGCACACTTCACATGCAAGCATATTTGAGTCCCGTGCGCAGGCCAAGCCTGCTGCTGGCACGCCTGACACAGACGCCAGTGGCATGACCATGTCCGCACGTGCGGCAACAGCTACACGCCGTCTTGGCAGGACAGCCTTAACATTGCGCTGGCTGTGCCTTTGCGCGCCCTCGTATCACACAGCGTCCTTGACATAAGTGCCTGCGCAACAGTAGCAGACAAACACCTCGTGAACTGCGGCGCAGGGCACACCGCTGCAGGCATGCCATAGTGCACTGCCGGTAGCGCATCGGACATCCGCGCGGCAATGGCTAACCACAATCCTGGCGCGCACTCTTGGCGTTGCACACCGGCCGGGCGCGGCGCATCCCATGGGGGCGCAGGCGGGGCGGATGGAGGCGCGCTTCCAGGCTGCAGACCTCCGTCTTGTGACCGGCCAGGCGCGCGGCAGGCGTGAGCGCGCGCAGGTCGGTCGGCAGGATGCGCTGGTCCTGCTTGCCGGTCGCCAGCGTGTGGCCACCCGAGGCCAGCGCGCTCACGCGGCCGCGGTGTAGGCACAGCTCGCGCATCAGCGTCTCCTGCGCCCGGCGCGCCGCCGTCCGCTCAGAGCGCCGCGCTGCAGCGCCTGGTGACGCAGCGCAACCCTCGGTCGGCCGCCAGCGGCCCGGACGGCAGAGCGCGCCGCGCCCGGCCGCGTCCGCCGCGCGCCGCTCAGGGCCGCGGCCGCACAGCACTCCGTCGATGGGGGCTGCACCGCATGCGCGCACTCTACCAGAGCAGACCGGCGGCGCCAGGGGAGCCGGCCAGGGCGCTTGCGCGCGCCGGCACCCAGCGCCATGGCCGCAGTGCACTCCCGCGGGGTGCGGACAGGCGGCGGCGCCGGCGGCGGACCCGCACAGGGCCCTGCGCGGGTCCGTTGACCAGGCGCCGGCGCCGGCGCTGGGCACGCTCCGCATGCACAGCGCATCCCAGGCGCCTCCACAAAGCATGCCGCCGCTGCGGGGTGTGCAGTGCGGTGCGCGGCCGCGTCGTAGATGCGCGCGGCGCCGTTGTTGGGCCCGACCGCCAGGTAGTCGCCGCGCTGCGTCCACGCCACCGTGCACACCGCGCGTCCTTCTGCGCGGTCAGCGACCCCACCTGCGCGCCCGGGCACGGCTACAGGGCGCGCTGGCAAGGTGCGAGCCACGCTGCCAGCCTGCTGGCCCCTTTGGCAGCTGCACACCCCACGCGCCGCACCAGAGCAGGCGCAGCAACCCCCACGCGCCCTCTACCGCAGCAATGCACGCGCTGGGCGCATGAGCACAGCCTGACCACGAGCGCGGACGCCGGGCCACGCGGCGCCCACGGCCTCGAGCGCCGCCTGCATAGCACTCAGCGCCTGTGCTGTCAGCGCCTTTGCAGCTCCGGCAGCAGAGCGCGCGGGGTGCACAGCGCCCAACACGACCGCTAAGTGGCGTGCAAAGCACCCAACGCCCTTGCCATCAGCTTCCAGGCAAGCACCACTGGTACAGCTCGCGGGCTCCACAGGAGATTCCTGCTGCTATAGCTTCCCATGACTTGGCCGAGCGAGCAGCCCAAGCCTCACTAGTTGCTTGCGCTGCTGCACGCCCCGCTCACCGGCAAACATAATGCGCTTACAAGTCAGCGCAGCTGGTGCCTCACGCCAGGCGTCATTCCTTGCCTCAGTGTCAGCAGCACCGCTGCTGTTGCAAAGGCACAGCTGCGCGCTGCCTTGATTGCTGCTCCTTGTTGGAAGTCGACCACAACAGGGCGATCATGATGAGTTGCACCAGCCGGTGCTCCGCCTCAGGGCCTGCACAAGCAGTGCTTTGTAGTCAGCAAGACAAAGAACGGACGTAGAGAGTACTTACTGTCGCTATGGAGCGCTAGCGCTGTGCCACCGAAGGGACGTGTCGAGAGGACATGACACGCGGTGCTCGTCAAAGGTCGCAGGCGCGGATGGCAGTCTGTGCCACCATGTGCGGGCACTGCTGCACACTGTAGTGTGGGGTGTACCAGCCCCTCCGAACACTCCAGAAAAGGGGGACCCGTGTGCACAGTCCACTGAGCATGGCTCGCGCAGACCTGGCATGCTCCTGTGCCGCTGCCTCGGGGCGGCTGGCGACCTGCTGAGGCACCTGGGTGCTTGAGTACTGTCTTGACAGCCAGTGTGCATCATAGAATGGCTCTCTGAGAGGTGCGCACAACTTGGCCTTGTGCGCTTGTTCACGTTTGGGCACTTTTCCAAGGACGCATCGGTGCAGTCTACTACTTTAGTAGACGGTTGAGATCTACTACTTTAGTAGACAAAAGCTGTCAACATTAACTGTGCTAGCTTAGGTCGTCAGCAGGGTTGCAACAAGACTGGCAAGTTGCCAAGTTGGGGAACATTGGAGAAGCAGGCTGAACGAGAAAGGTGAGACATGGGGGCTGGCAGCACGGAGACCGTGCTGCACAGGTATAGCTGCTGCGGCAGCCCAATGCGCTGAGCACGGCCAGGATGCTGCGCAGCTAGGGCTCAGCGTGGACGCCTGCGCATGGCGACCCAGTCAGCAGCGACGCTCGCTGCATTCCTCCACTGCACGCGGCTGTCGTGCGCAATTGCAGCGCTGCTGGTGGTCGGCTACCTGACGCAGCTTGTGCTGCCGTCGACGCGGCAGTACCTGGCGCTCGTGCCCGGGCGCTTCATCCCTTGCATCTGGAACGTGATCAGCGCCGGCTTCTTGGAGACGAGCCTGCCCAAGGTGAAGCGCCCGTTGTGCCGCTGCATGATCACGCGTGCGCCGCGCTCACCAACGCTCACCAACCGTTGCGCGTTGGCTTGCAGCTGGTGCTGGGCGTGGCGGGCATCCTGCTGCTCGCCAAGGTCCTGGAGCCAGCTTGGGGCTCCAAGGAGTTCATCAAGTTCATCCTGTTGGTGGACACAGCGGCGGGCGTGGCGACGCTGAGCCTGCTGTACGTGCTGTACGTGTGCGGCGTGGACCCGAAAGGCAACCTCCTGTGCGCTCCCTTCCGGTGTCGTCTGAGGGCCTGTGCCCTCGTTCGGTGGGCAGCTGAGGATTGGGCGTGCAGGTATACGGAGGTCGGGGGCTCTGAAGGTATCATAGCTGGTTGCCTGGTGGCGGTGAAGCAGCTCATGCCCGAGAACGAGGTCACGCTTCTGGGCTTCATCCGTTTCCGCGCAAAGGTGCGAGGGCGCTTGTCAAGTGGTTGTTGGTTGTGCCAATGGCTCACTGGTCACGGCTATCGCGCTGAGCGGCGCGCCCTGTGCGCTTCGCAGTTGCTTCCAAGCCTCTTCGTGGTCTGTGCGGGCCTGACGGGCGTTGTCCTGGGCAGCGCGCTGAGCACTGTAC
>JAABUY010006476.1_pt1 | contig 11445 bp, 17 predicted proteins | sample 5560271 | NCBI WGS metagenome assembly JAABUY01 (sample SAMN10711886, study PRJNA513374) | rock metagenome | isolation source: Antarctica rocks | place: Antarctica: Victoria Land, University Valley
GCGCATTTGCTGTCTTACGAGTATTTGCACAGCCTGACATCAAGATTGCATTGCAAAAGCAGATGCACTTCCAGATGCATACAATGGGCACTGACCAGCCTGACTCCATCCGTAACGCAGACCAACTAGATTTGGCATGTGGCGTCGGCATTGCCACAAGTTCACACAGCAACTTGAAAGACTGCTTGGGTTCTTAGTCAGTTGCAACTTGGAAGGAGCTTTGGCTTGCTGCCATGTGTGACACGCCATGCAGATGCAGGCTTGCTTCCAACACTTCCATGTTGTGGCACATGCGTTGTGACACGTCAGACGTTTCGTGTATGCATGCTGACTCATTAAACTCTATGTTGGCTTCTGACAACAACAGCAGAAAGATATGATGCTGAGACTGGACGAGTGAATGCACAGCTTGGACTGACTCACCGTAGTGTTTCAGAACCACGTCCTTCAAAGTTTCATACACGCTGAAGTTGAGACCAACGTAAGGGATGACACCAATCACGCTGGGCAGCCAACCTCGCCACAGCGCAATCATGCCTTCCTACAGAGCAAGCCAACAAGGTCAAACAAACCGATTTTGCTTCGGATGTGCAACATTGCATGCAAAAGTGCAGATGTTGTTTCATGGGATGACTATGCCCAGTCCACAATGATGTCAAAAGCCTCATCACATCCTTGACGGTCATGCACATCTAGTGAACACCTAACAAACAACACTGGGACATAGCAGGTAGAATGCCACGCAGCAAATGACGGCATCCCACTTGACGCCTGTACAGAAGGCTTTCCCATACGGATCAAGCCAAAGGAAGACAAGTGAGTGAATTATGTCGGCATGCGCATATCATATGTATGTCTCACAGAAGGTACCTGCTTGACAATCATGCGGGTGGCATGGAGTATGCCAGTATACTCCTTTCCAGCCTGAACAGTCAGTCTACCCCGGACCATATCCAAAGGATATGTAGCCGTCATGCCAATGATACCGGCACAAGCTCCAGAACCCAGCCTCAGGAGTGGCGTCATTTGACCATCACCGCCATTCTCAAGCAAATAGTGTGACACTCGCCTGCAGCACAAGGATGTATGGTGGACAATATCCTCTGTGCATTGCATTGAGTGAGTTGTTTTGATAGAAAGGATGTGAGTTTCTTGTTGTGCTGTCAATATGTACAACATAGCAAGGGACACCCACCAGCAGCTGCGTTCACCAAACAGGTCTGTAGCATGCATGCAGCCTACAGCTACAATTACCAAAGATGCCAGGTCTTGGCATTGCCAGGTTAGGTTGCATGTGAATGATCTGCATGAGGTGTGTCATTCCACGGCTGCTCGTCAGCTGCGGTGATCACAGCTCAATGTGCATTGCACGAGTGAACTGCATGTACCTGCTAATCTGCTCATAGGCAAGGAACTTGACTGCAGAATTGGGCACTATTCTGACACAGTTGGTGCCATTGCCCTGAAACATCCCTTTGATGCCCTCCCTTTGATACATGTGTTTGCACCCCTGGATGCACACTTGGCCTCAAACACCAGTCACAGAACAACATGCATGTGGTGTACTTGGCTGATGCTTTGAAGGGTGGTAAGGATGCATCGAGCTCAATAACAAACCTGCCACACTCCAGTGTAAAGCTTGGAGCTTCCTTGCACTTGCATCAAGATCTTTAGTCTTTCCAGAGGAGCCACAGCTGTGCGAGATCTACAACGTCACAATGCCGATCTTCAATCGGAGTCTTGCTGCAGAGTGTGTGGCCCCATGCGCCACCATGACATCGGCCATTGTCATGCAGGCATCGATATGAAGCAAGGGAGACTTACAGCCCGCCTGCCACGCCGCCCGCTATAAGTGATTTGCCAATGGAAGTCCATGTCAAAGATGCGGCGTTGGATATCTGTCCGGGAGGTTCAGTGGGTTTGCGTACGTTGTCAGGCTTTTGACTCATCTGATAACGACCTAAACTAGACTTCTCAAGGGGCCAACTGAAGTCCCAGGCAGGCCAGCAGTGGCAACTTATCAACAACACAGAGACCTACGCAAGCCATACGCCGAATGTCGGAACAAAGTTCGTTCACCAACACCTTTTGCGTAACAGAGGCTGTCTTTACAGTATCTACCGGCTGCAGCAAGCACTGGCAAGCAGCACCGGGTCGAGCAACAGCTGTGATCGCGCTTGCGCAGAGAATGTACTCTTATCAGCGCAAAACCGTTGTGTCAACGCTTCAGCAGTCTCGCTCCGATCATGACCCCTGGGCTACCAGCTCAGCCAACTGACTTTACCGAAAACGGCCGTGATTACTGATTTGTTTTGCGTCATCATTACTGTTCTTCTCAGATCGATTGGATGACAACTTTAGACGAATTAATGGAAAGAGGGGGGAGGGGGTGGGGGGGGCCATCGAGCGTTAAATTCTAGGTCTAAACCTAAAGAGTTGCTTGCGGCCGTTTCAAATAGCTTGTTGAGGTCGCTAGTGCCGGCAAGCACGTTGTCTTATCTGTGAAGCTGACACCGCCATCGGCGGATCCGACAGCTCCGTAGTTGCTGACGCGCCTGAAGTACATTCTGAACCGCAACGAGCCTACCTCTTGATCCACCAAGGTGCAGCGTTCGTAAATTGGCAACTATGAGGAAGAAGGTCGATAGTCGAATTCGAACCTTGGTGGAGAACTGCGTTAAGCAGAAGCAGCGTTCCTTGTTTGTCATTGTGGGAGACAAGGGTCGGGACCAAGTCGTGAACCTGCACTATATGCTTTCGAAAACTGTTGTCAAAGCCCGTCCTTCAGTGCTGTGGTGCTACAAGAAGGAGCTGTACCTCAGCAGGTCAGTCTCAAGCCTTGTACTTGCCGAGCATGTGGATCTGTGAGGACATCCATAGCCTGTGGCTGGGTTTGTTATGCTCAAAGCGACGTGCACCTGCAGTCATAAAAAGAAACGCATGCGTCAAATCAAAAAGATGGCGCAGCGTGGTCTGCTAGATCCAGAGCAAGAAGACCCATTTTCTCTGTTTGTGGCTTCCACTGACATCAGATACTGCTATTATCATGACACTCACAAGATTTTGGGAAACACATTTGGCATGTGTGTCCTCCAGGTGTGCATCACCTTTTGTCTTTGCTGTGCCCCAAAATGCAGAGCATGCTTGAGCACATCCTCCATGGCCAAGCATACATGTGCTGCTTTGTTGCACCAGCTTGTGACACAAGGATTGCCGTAGCGCAAGGAAGCACTGCTGCAAAGTCACATGCTTCTGCAAGGGACAAAGTTCTGCACGTGTATCCAGCTAAACACTTTCATCTGCCACAGGACTTTGAGGCCCTGACGCCCAATCTCCTGGCACGGACCATCGAGACCGTTGAGGGAGGAGGAATTGTAGTGCTATTGTTGAGCACACTGACTTCACTCACACAGCTGTTCAGCCTCACTATGGACGTGCATTCACGCCTACGTACAGAGTCTCACCAGGATGTGACAGGTGAGCAAGAGCTGTGCACACAGATATGTGTCATCTGTACGACACACTGGGCACAACACGTTTTTGCCAGCAAGGTCTTGCCTCTTCATATATTGAAGGCCTGATGTTTGTCATGCGTAGAGCATTAGGTGCCATGTCAATCATGCTGTTGAACATTCAGACTCTGTCGTAATGAGCAACTAGCCCCTTGGCTGCAATGATAGCTCGCAGTACCACACTTTTGCACCTCAACATCAGACCAGCCCAAACTTGCTATACTGCCAAGACCACTATAGTTCATTGTGCTGTTATCTTACTGCATGCCTGTCATGCAGGACGCTTCAACGCAAAAAGCATACTCTCCATGATCAGCAATCCCTCCTGCCTCTTTGTGGATGCTGGGGCAGATGTCCTGCCAAAAAGCAGCTGAAAGACTGACCCATCATGTGCCCTGCAGGTCGTTTCAATGAGAGGATGGTACTGTCACTAGCTAGCAATCCCTCCTGCCTGCTTGTGGACGATGAGCTAAATATACTGCCCACCTCCAGCCATGTCAGGAACATTGAGCCCCTGCCAGCTGATGGGCAAACTGCCCTGGAGGCCAATGGGAAGGACACAGACTTGAAGGGCCTCTCAGACTCCCTAGCAGATACCCTGGTCAGCTGCTGTCATCACACTGTGATGCGTTGCGCACAATGCTAGGCACTGTTGCAAAGCTGATGTGCATGTTGACTGTTGCATTTGGTAGACATGCCCTATAGAGGTCAGTGAACACCATGACAGACGCAAGAACTGAACAATAGCATCATACAATGTCAGTGTGAAGCATTGGCTAAGTGCTGCACCAGTGATGCGTGGCACTTGATGTGCCTTCGTCGTCACCATTATCATTACCAGTGTTGCTGTTGTTGCTACCATCATTGCCATCATCATCAATATCATATGTGTGGTTTCAGTTTATCTTGTTGTTCATTTTTATCGTGATCAACAACGCTTGTTATGATTGTCATCCTTAAGAGTTGGCTGTGCATTGTGCAGCCTGCCGGCCCTCTGGTTGCCAAGTGCAAGACCCTGGACCAAGCACGAGCAGTCATGACCTTCCTAGATGCTGCATCTGAGAAGACGCTGCGTAGCACTGTCGCGTTGACTGCAGCACGTGGACGAGGCAAGGTGAGATCATGCCATACCACTTTGTTGTTGACATTCATCACCGTTTGCTCAGCTCTGAATCTATTTCTCCTGTGGGATCTGTGCATGTATTCGAGGACTCCTCATGGAAATGACAAGCCTGATTACACAGCAAGCTCCTCATGCACATGATAAGCACACTCCTAGCAATTTTCATGTTGCCTTTTGTTGTCAGCAAGCCTCTCTCTGCTGGTTCACCCTCTCAAAAATGGTTGTAACCTCACTGTTACAGTTAGCGATTTGCCAACCTGCAGTGTTGTGCTGCATCTGCGGTTTTGGCTGTGGCCACTGCTGAGACACCAAATTTGGCCTAACACCACTTTTTGTCTGATGCCATCAGCTTCTTTCAAACATTGTATGGGGTTCTCTCTCAACTGCCATGGTGTGGTGCAGTCAGCAGCACTGGGTCTTGCCATTGCCGGAGCATTGGGCTTGGGCTACAGCAACATCTTTGTGACAGCACCGTCCCCTGAGAACTTGAGAACCCTCTTCGAGTTCATCTTCAAAGGGTTGGACCAGCTCGAGTACAAGGAGCATTTGGACTACGACTTGGTGGAAAGCACCAACCCTGCTTTTGCCAAGGCGATTGTTAGAGTCAATGTCTTCAAGAACCACAGACAGGTATGCACATCGACTTCACCGTCCAAAGTCAGCAGTCGACCTTGTGTTGCAATGACCTGGTGTTAATTGCCAAGCTAGCAGTTGCTCTTCAGCTTTTGCGGGCCAGAAAGCACTGCGTGTCAGGTCTACTGTGAACACTTAGCTGTCCGTAGCATGCAACTCGGGCTGTCAAAGCATTCCAAATGGCCCATGGATGAAGTAGATGCTGTTTATCTGCAAGGATCAAGCTCAGCGTGTAGCCATTGCCAACAGCCTAGATGTAAGCATAAGAGGTGCAATTTCCCCATGCTATCCTAGTTGTCTTGTTGTGAAGCTGCAAAGCCAGAAGTCTGGATGTGTGTGATGCAGACAGTGCAGTACATTCAGCCACAGCATGCTGCTCAACTGAGTCAAGCTGAGCTGTTGGTGATTGATGAGGCAGCTGCCATACCCCTGCCTGTGGTGAAGACCCTGCTTGGCCCATACCTGGTGTTCCTGTGCTCCACTGTGAATGGGTATGAAGGCACCGGCCGCAGCCTTTCGCTCAAGCTCATTGAGCAGCTTCGCACTGAGGTAAACAATGTGTTATCTATGTGGCCACCATGGCAACATTGCATGGCATGAGATGCTGTCACCAAGCCTTGCTGTGCACATCATTGATCATGTGTCATCATCCACCAGAATATATGTGTCTTGTTTCTCCTGTCAAGAGTTCAAAGCATGCCTCTGAGTGCAGATTTGGATCTGCTCTCACAGGCTGTGAAACATCTCACTCAATCTCTGGTCTGACCATAACCTTTTCGAACTGCCAGCGCACACAAGGTTGTCAGCATGTCCTTGCCAGCTTTCAAACCTATTAATGTCCCGCTTCCCCATGTCATTGGATCCTTCCTGTACTTATGCCCAGTCAGGCTTGTGCACAGCAGACGATTCTGACACTCATGCATTCCTTTCTTGATTCTGCCTGTGTAGCGTGTCACATCGTGCCCAGACACGCCCAGAAGAAGCCAGCCTGGTGAGACAAGGCTCGTGCCACACCTAGCACTTGCCGGAAGTCATCTTCACTAGTGTTGCGTTCTGTTGTGTAGGGAGCCAAGCTGAGCAGTGGTCAGGGCAAGGATGAGGAGGCAGGGGGCGGGGGAGCAGCGGGGGTGGGGGGCAGGAGGTTTCGGGAGGTACAGCTGCAAGAGCCCATCAGGTGAGTCCATGCTCAGATCAAGTCTTGCCTTGTCCTGGGGTACAGACACACATTCTCTTCAGACCACCATATAGATATGCAATGCCAGGTGCAGCTGACCGTTGTCCGCGTGGTCTGTCTGCCAGCTGTCTACTCCAAAACTTGTGGTGTTGCGTCCAAGCTTCCTTTCAGCGCCCAGGACATGCTCTGTTTGCAGCAGTGTAGCTGCAGCACAGATGGGCATCAGTCCTGCCTGGCAGGTCAGTGCATCAAGGAGTGTATGCTGAAGACATCAGCATCATTGCAGGCGGCAGCCTTGAAACCCTCTTGCTCTGCAACTTCTGGCACATCAACTGTCCTCAGTTCTTGCCTGCAGGTATTCGGCAGGGGACAAGGTGGAGTCATGGCTGCTGGAGCTGCTTTGCCTGAATGCAGCCGAGCATGTGCCCAAGCTGCCGGCCCGCCTGCCGCACCCCACCGAGTGTGACCTGTACTACATCAACAGAGACACCCTCTTCTCATATCACAAGGTGGAGCTCACTGCATCTACACCCTTGCTGCGGCTCACCACCCTACATGTATGTAGCATACAGTGACTTGACTGGGCAGGCATATGGTGACTTGACTGGGCAGGCATATGGTGACTTGACTGGGCAGGCATATAGTATCTCGACTGGGCAGGCATATAGTGGCTTGACTGGGCAGGCGCGTATTAACTTGACTGTGCAGGCATATATTGATTTGACTGGGCAGGCACCTGTTTCAGTTTATACTGTGCAGTCAGTATGTCCATGAGGTCATGACAGGTTGCTTTGTGTTTGAGACACTGTGAGAATGGCAGAAGCTTGTGCAGCCAGGTTGCTGAACACGGTGCCGGTTTCCTCGATGATGCAGCAAATCGAGTGGTATAAGTCTAGTGTCATGGCATCGGATTGTGAAAGATTCTTTTCCAATCTTCATCAAGATATTGTCAGTCACAATCAGTGCATGTGGGTGACAAGAGCAGAAACGAACAGCAAGGAGCCAAGACCTGTGTTGATACATTTGACTTACTAGATGCAAAGCGCTCTTCTTTGTGGATGTCCAAGCAGATGCGTCAAGAGGGTCTCAGACTTGACAACCATCTGACAGAAGTACAACAGGAGAAGAGAATACAACGTTGCACTCCCTTCTTTTGTTGTAGTTCTGTCAGATAGTCATCGAGCCCGATGGCACGTCTGCTTGGACATCTGCACAAACTTGTTATTTGCACCCGGTAATTCAAATGAATCAACACAGGTCTCAGCTTCTTGCTGGTTGTTTCTGCTCTCGTCACCCATGTGCACAGCTTGTGGCTAACAGCACAACATACTGCATCAGCCCAAGCTCACGTGACCCGGTTTTATGCCTGTTACATGCGTCAGCAGTCTGGTGTCACTCAATCAAAGTCAGCCACTTATCATGGGCATATCTGACAGCCTGGGTGTGTGGTTTCGTAGGCTTCTGAGGCATTCCTGCAGCGCATGGTGGCGCTGTATGCTTCCAGCCACTACAAGAACACTCCCAACGACCTCATTCTGATGAGCGATGCCCCTGCGCACCACCTCTTTGCCCTTCTGGGACCCGTTGATGAAACACAGGTTGGCTATGACATGCTATACTGCTGTAAGGTCTTTGTACTGTGAACATGCTACTTATGCATGCATCTTCAGCTGCACTGCTCTGTAGCGTCTGTCCATCTTGCTACACAGCTAGCATTGGTTTCCGCTTCATCTTGCAAGTCCTGTGCATGAGATGCTGCTAGGTTGGTCAGCCTGCAGGATTTGGCATCAAAGAATTGTGGCATGAATCTCTGGAAGTGATGAGCTTGTTGGCAAGTGAGTCTAATATGATGCAATGCTGCTGCAGAATGCCCTGCCAGATGTGCTTTGTGTGGTTCAAGTGGCCCTGGAGGGGGCAGTCTCGAAGAAGGCTGCCCTGAACAGCCTTGCACAGGGCAACTTGCCCCAGGTGAGCCCTGTCCTCTTCTTGTATCTGCTCCCAATCAGACATTTCTAAACCCCAACACTTCATTCCAGCTTTCTTGTTGCCTCTGTGCTCTGGCAGCTTGCCGATTTGCGCCATCTTGAACAGTCGCTGGTATCGCCTGTAGCCTTTGTCTACTCATGTCCTTGCTCTATTCATCACCATGTGTCTGTCCTCTTCAGCACCCTGCATACAAGTGCTGGCAAATGTCCATCCCTGTGTGCATGTCAATGTGGTGTTTGCCGTACTGAAACTACAACTGACAAACACCAGCTGCAGCCATTTGGTGGTCATTTGCTGAACAAGGGTGATGTCAACTGTGCAGGGAGACTTGATACCCTGGACGATAGGACAGCAATTCCAGGATCCAGACTTCCCTTCTCTGTCAGGCGCTCGCATTGTGCGCATAGCGGTGCATCCAGGTCTGAACAGGGCAGGGTAAGACTCACCCCCAACTCCCCTACCCCCTTGCCTACATGCCTCTCCCAGCTCATCCCATTTTGCAGGCGGTAGCAGCTTGAGAGACTGAACGGCGTCTGTAGTGAATTATGAACGTGTGAAAGTGTGTATCACTGGCTGTTACAGTGTCAGTGGCTTGTTATTGAGCACTTGTCTAGGTAGCTGCGCTGCTGGTCATGCTGCGCATTTGCCAATCAATGCTTCAGCTTCAGCTTCTTGTCTGCATAGTTTTGTGTAATTGCATTAACATGTACTGTTTACACTGCAAACTTTGGACACAGCGTTGTTGATGGTGCACTCACAAAAGTCAAAGGGTGTCTGGCAAGCAGGTTTGTCACAGCTTTGTGAGAGCAGCATGCACGCCTCATCTGTCATGTGAGGCAATTTGAGCATATATGTTTTCACCTGTGCAGGTATGGGTCAAGGTCCATTGACCTACTGAAGCGCTACTACCAAAACGAGCTCACAGATCTGTCACTGGATGACGCCCCAGATGCCTCAGAGCTCAACGGCAAAGCTGAGTCACGAGCCGATTCCAATCACCACACCAGCACCAGCGGCAGGGGTCCAAGGAACCTACCAGAAACCCCATCTACCAATGGCGGTTCTGCCAGTTCTGCCGCCCTCCACAGCGAAACCCTAGCCCCCAGATCTGCTCTGCCACCACTGTTGCTGACCCTAGGGGAGAGACCACCGGAAGCTTTGCAGTATCTGGGCACTTCCTTTGGGATTACACTACCGCTTTTCAATTTCTGGGCGCGCAGTGACTACAAGCCAGTGTATGTGCGACAGACTGCCAGCGACATCACAGGTGGGGCTTGTGAAATGCTTGCAATGTCAGGTGCTCTGAAGTTGCATTTCGTGCTAGCTTGCTCAGCTTCTAGACTGTTTCAGGTCATTTGTCTGTAGCAGAAGTTGTCGAGCTGCATCGGCGATAGCACAGCCTGTGACAAGAATTGCGCTGCAGCATTTACATGGCATGTTGGTAAACTTTCAGCTAGCAGTGCATGTTGCATCCAGGAGTTCCTGTTTGACAGATGGTCGTAAAGCATCCAATGCTGCATGCCTCAAGTTGGACTAGGATGAGTCATCATTCAAGCACAGCTGCTTTGGAATGCTGCTCACACTTATGTTGACAGCCTTCACAGCAGGAGACGTCGCTTCATGACATCATGTCTTCTGTGTGACAGGTGAGCACACAGTAGTGATGCTTCATCCCTTACAATCTCAGCTAGTGGAAGGCACAGCCTGGCTAGATCCGTTTGTGCAAGACTTCAGAACCAGGTTCCTGACTCTGCTGTCTGGGGCATTTCGGGGCTTTGCCCCAGCCTTGGCCCTGACTATCCTGGACCCCCAGCTGACCTTCACAGAGGCCCAGATTGAGACGGGGGTGTCAGAGGGGGGTGCCATCAGGAAAGCTGACGGCACCCCCATGTCTGCCTATGATTTGAAGCGATTACAGGTATGGGTCTGTAGGGCTTGGCTGTGCAGATTTCAAACTTCATAGCCTCTGGGTGGTCAACGCACCTCATCAATGTGGCAATGCAATTGCAGTGTGTGACACTGGCAAGAATTGCTGACTTGGCCAATCTGCTGTCACTCAATCTTACACGCCCAGCACAGACCAACACCGCTGCGGCAGCAAGGTACTGCAGAGCAACAAGCATTAGAGTCCATGCCCAATGGTGTGGAACCCCCTTGAGGCCCCACCTGACCCTGAAATGACCCCAAAATGACCCCAAAACATGAACCAAACTTGACCTGCAGAAAACCTTCAGTTGCAACTGAAAGGTATACTCAGTGTCAAGGACTGTCTGAGGATTGTGTGCTACTAGTGACGTGCTGTTAGGAGGAGATCCTAAGTCTGTTGACAGGCCTGTGGGGCTCACTCCAGCATCCCAGTCCCGCAGGTAGCATCAACTCTCAGACTAAGAACCTTTCCACATTTCGGTGCAGGCATACTCCAACAATCTGGTGGATCACCACATCATTCTGGACCTGCTGCCCTCTCTAGCACAGGCCTACTTCAGCCACCACATCCCTGCCAACCTGTCATACCTGCAAGCTGCCATCCTGCTGAGCTTGGGACTGCAGCAGAATGACATCTCCTCTCTGGAATCTGCCATTCAGCTGCCCCCAAATCAAGCCCTGGCGCTCTTCAACAAGGTAATGCTCTTGGCAAGATCACGAATACACACAAATACACACGAATACACACGAATACAGCTGATGTGGGACATTGATGTTGCATACACATATTCCTGCCTCCAAGGAACTTCAGCTGAGGAGTTTTATGTTCACACATCTTATGCCTTGTCTCACGCCAGTCTCGCAAAAAGTGCGTGTTCATTGTGTTGCACTGCAGAAGAGCTGAGTAAGAGCTTGTTGAGAACTAATTGCCGTTGGTTTGTGATGAGGAAAGCATGAGCCGCATGGCCACCTGACCCCAGTCACTCTTCTTCTTGGTCTTGTACGGTATCTTACGGAAAGGCCGGCCTGCATCATTATGAGCTATCTGATTGTGAGTGTGTGTGATGTGTCAGGCAGTGCGCAAGCTGCAT
>JAABUY010006479.1_pt1 | contig 11443 bp, 9 predicted proteins | sample 5560271 | NCBI WGS metagenome assembly JAABUY01 (sample SAMN10711886, study PRJNA513374) | rock metagenome | isolation source: Antarctica rocks | place: Antarctica: Victoria Land, University Valley
GTCGGGAAAACCAGCGCACGCCGCACGCACGCCATCCAGAAGGGCCTCAAGCATCTCCATGCCGGCTTGCACCACACCTCAAGCCAAAGCGAAACCCACCCCTCTCATCAGCCATTTAGAATTGCTGAAGGGCGGCAGCATCAATCCATCGGTTCGCTAAGCCTTATTAAGCCGGACGTTTCAGCCGTTGGTCAGCAGGCCCGCATACACGACCGGACCGGTTGGCGCGCCTGTCGGCGACCCGCCGGTCGGCTCCTGGCTGACCAGCAGCCGCGTGCCGGCGCTGACGGCCGCGCGCAGCCGGGTCCGTCCGCCGCCGGGTAGCAGCCCGAGGCTCACGGGCGCCGTCGTTCCCTCACGCAGCGCCCACAACTCAAGCGTACGGTCGATCGGGATGTTGGGACGGCCGACAGCGATGACCGTCGTCTGGCCCCTCTCACCCACCCGCACAAGGAAGACGGCCCCAGGACTGCCCTGGAGCGATAAGGCGGCAAGCAGCGGCTCCGGCGGCGGCGGCTCCGGCGTCAGCGCCAGGTAAGCCATCCCGGCTGCAAGGGCGAGGGCGCCCACTGTCGTCGTGCGCCACAGCCCCAGGCTGCGCCAGACCTTGGAGGCTGCGCTGCGCTGCGGCGCGCTGCGGCGGATAAAGCTTCTCTGCAAGCCGGTCGCGAGCGCCAGGCGCTGCCACAGTTCCGGCGGCGGCGGCAATGGGGATACGGCGTCGGCGAGCGGACCCATTCGATTTTGCCAGGCAACGATGCTGGCCGCAACGGCGGCGTCGTGCGCCGCCAGCGTCTCGATGACGCGCGCCTGATCCGGCGGCAGCAGGCCGAGCACATACTCTGCGGCGTCGAGGTCACGGTCGCCAGGCGCCGCATCGTCGGCGTCCTGGTCGAAGTCGGACGGGCTCATGACGAGCCATCCAGGCAAGTACGCAGGGCCAGCAACGCGCGGCGGATGCTGGACTTCACGCTTCCGAGCGGCTGGCCGACGCGTGCGGCGACCTCCGTATGGGTCAAGCCCTCGACGAAGGCGAGCACGACCAGGTTGCGGCGGTCTGGCGCGACCTGCTGCAGGCAATCGTGCAGCGCCTTTCCGTCGCGACTTGCCAGCAGGCGGTCAAGCGGGTCAGGATCGGCGTCGGCGACGTCGGGCACTTCAACGCCCATCACCTCTCGCCCGATACGGGCTACGGAGTCGAGCGCACGGTAGCGGACGAGGCTCAGCAACCAGGCCCGGGCGTTGCCGCGCGCCGGATCGAACCGGGCGGCATTGCGCCAGACCTGCAGCATGGCATCGTGGACGGCGTCGGCCGCCAGCGCCGGCTGACGGGTGATGCGCAGGGCAACGGCATACAGCGTCGCGGATTGGAGTTCATAGAGCCGGCGGAACGCGATTCCGTCCGCCTGGGCGCAACGCACCAGCAGCATGGCAACCTCATCGGAAGTGGCCTGATTTTGGACGGCATCCATCATGCGGGCATCATCGCCGTGCCGACGGAGAACAGCAAGCAGTGCCGGCCGGCAAACTATAGGCCGACTGGCAGTTGCGATATTATTTAGGCAGCAGGACACGATCGACTGCGTGGATCACGCCGTTGCTTTGGATGACGTCCGGCGTGGTCACATGGGCCATGTCGCCTTTCGAGTCGGTAACCGTAAGCACGCCGGCGATCATCGTGGCCGTTAGCGGCTCGCCCTCGACGGTTTTGAGCATGGCCGCACCTTTATGGTCCGCGACCATCTTCTGCAGCGCCGCGGCATCAAGCCGGCCCGGCACGACGTGGAACGTCAGCACCTTGGTCAGCGCCGGCTTGTTCTCCGGCTTCAGCAGCGTGTCGACGGTGCCGGCCGGAAGGGCGGCGAAGGCGGCGTTCATCGGGGCGAATACAGTGAACGGGCCGGGACCCTTCAAGGTGTCGACCAGGCCAGCGGCTTTCACCGCCGCGATAAGGGGCGTGTGGTCCTTAGAATTGACAGCGTTGTCGATGATGTCCTTGTTGGCATACATCGGCGCGCCACCGACCATGATCTGCGCGGATACCGGCATAGCAAATGGCATCGTGAGTGCAAGCGCAACTGTGGCGACACAGATACTATGTATCATGTGCACTTCTCCTAGATTATGCTTCCCGATCGAGGCAGCAAACGGTGCGTTGTCCGCCCCAACATAATCAATACCGGCCGCAGCACGAACCGGATGCGGCACTGTGCACGATTATTGGCGGCGGCAGCGTGCCTGGGCCGCCGTTAGGGAGCTAGCGGAGATTTGGTGTATGCGCGCGGGCAAACCCATCGCAGGACGACGTAGCGTGACCTCTGAACCACCCGCCAAACGCACCGTATTTGCCCGCCACGCGGCCAGCTTGATCGTAGTCCAGGCGGGTCCATTGGGGCCGGAGGCGCTGATGGGGCTGCGGGGCGCTGGGCATCGGTTCATGCCCAACCGGCTGGTGTTTCCCGGCGGTGCAGTCGACCGCGCCGACGCGACCCGGCCCGCTGCCGCGGAGCCACGGCCGGAGGTGCTGGCCATGTTGGGCCGCGCCGCCCGGCCACGCCTAGCCCGCGCCCTTGTCGCAGCCGCAGCGCGTGAGCTTGAGGAGGAAACTGGGCTGTCGCTTGGCGACCCGCCGCGGCTGGACGCGGTCGACTATCTCTGCCGGGCGGTGACTCCGCCTTCGCGGCCTATGCGGTTCAACGCGCGCTTCCTGGTCGTGGAGGCTGCAGCGACGCAAGGGGAGATCGGCGGCTCCGGCGAGCTGGAAGGAGTGCGCTTCTACCCGCTGTCGGAGGCGTTGGCGCTCGACCTCGCGCTGGTGACGCGAGAGGTGCTGGACCGCTTGTCAGCTTGGCTGAAGCTGCCGGCGGTCGCACGTCATACACGCCCAAGTACGGACGTTTTTAAGGAACGCCGGTGGCGGATGGAATGACGGCTGTGTCTAGAATTTAAATAATTTGGGCGCTATTCGATGTTTTAGCAGATTGTTCTTGATTTGCATCTATAAATGGATGATAACCGCATCTCGTCAGTTCGATGGCGCGGCAATCGGCTTTGCAATCAGGAACATAAAAGTGTCTCTAGTATCCGGCCGGATTTATGTAAAAGCCGCAATTGCTGCGATCGCCGCGCTTGCGGCACTGCCCGCGATCGCTCACGCCAATGCCATCAGCCTGTTCAATACGGGCGTGGACGCGCTGGGTAATGCGCAGGCTAATAATGCAGCCGAACTGCATTATACGCTGGCCAATGTGCCCGGCGGCACGACCGGTTTGCGGGTTGCGACGTCGGCAAATAACTTTCCGGTTGGCCCCTGGCTTGGCGATGATAGTTTATCCGCTTGGATCGGTCCTAATAGCGACTACCAACTGAACGGCCCCGTCGGCGACTACGATTACCGCACGACCTTCAGTCTTTCGGGACTGAACGCGGCGACCGCCTCGATCACGGGTGTTTGGTCGACGGACAATAGCGGCGTCGAAATCTTTCTAAACGGTGTTCCAACTGCGAACACAGCGGGCGGCTTTCAGGCATTCTATAGCCTCGCCATCAATGGCGGCTTCGCCGACGGCCTGAACACCCTCGACTTCATCGTAAATAACGTCGGCGGCCCAACCGGTCTTCGTACAGAATTGGTCGGGACAGCCGACGTGCCTGAGCCGGCCACGATGGCGTTGGTAGGCGTCGGGCTGCTCAGCATGGGGCTAGTCCGGCGCAAGCACATCTGATCAGCCCTGCCGGCTTTCAAGAGAAAGCTGGCATCTTTGGGTGCCGTCCCTAACGCGCATCGGCTGACCGCCTATCCTATGCTGACACACCACTGGACAGATGACCCGACAGCCCAAGCAGCTCTGGCTGGGCTTGCGACAGCCAAGCGTACAACGGGCCAGCAGCGTCGTAGGGGTCGTCGAACGCGGTGCGAAGGTTGCGGCTTTCGCGGTAGAGTAGCCGGACCGCCTGCGGGATCATGACGCCGTTGCTGAAGCTGCCGTAATGCCAGTAATCCAGCGGAACGGTTGCTGGCTGCCAGTGTGCGATCTGGCGGCGATACCAGCTCCAAATCTCGAGCACCTCGATACTGTCGCCGGCATAGCGTTCGATCATGACATCGCCGACGGAATTGATCTTGGTGAAATGCATGAAGCGGAGCGGGACATCGTTGACCCAGATGCCGCCATCAATGCCGATCGTGATGCGCCGGGTGCTGAGGTTCCAGCTCGCCACGTTGCAGCCGGGATCGCGCAGGATGGCGACGCCGTCGAACAGGCCGGGCACCAGATTGACGTATTTCTGGTCGGTGAACAGCCCGGTTGCGGCATCGTCGTAGCAGGCGCGCCTAAGTTGTGCCGCCCACCACCCGGCAAATCGCCGTCCTGAGCCGTCGCTGCGCACCGCGATGAATCCGAGGTTGAAGATCCCGAACCGCATTGAGGTGAGCTCGTTGTCCAGCATGACCTGATGATTACGATTTGGATCCACTTGGTGCGGCGTGAGTACGATGGCGGCCTGGTCCAGCAACGACATTATGGGGTCGAGTGGGTGAAACACGGCGATGTCGGGATCGAGATAGACAACCACGTCATAGCCCGCATCCATCAAGTGCAGCATCGCGGCACCCTTCACGGCGGTGCAGGCCTCGATGAGTTCGTGCTTGAACAGCCAGGCTCGGACGCGAGGAATGCCGAGGTCATGCAGGCTGAGCACGACGTCGAAACCCGCCAGCAAGTCGGCTTTGAGTTCGCCCGCCGGCGGCTCGTCCACAACCACGGCACAGACAGTCCAGTCGGGATGCGTGACGCGCAAGGTAGCCAGCAAGGTCCGAGCACGGCCGAGATAGGCGTAGTTGAAGCTGGTATAGCAGCAAACGCGGGTCATGGAGCCGGGTCGGACCGTGGAACAAGCGGCGCATCTGGAAGAACTAACGTGGCAGTCATGCCGCGCGACTCCACACGGCCCATCTCCGAGCCCTGATCCCCGCATATCCGAACATATTCGATGGCCGCGCCGCTGGTGAGGAAATTTATGATCGATGCGGTGTCTGGCATCACGAGCCCTCGGCCACTCGCCAGGACCATTTCGGCAACGTTGCCGCTGCCGGGCAAGGTGATCACGTCCGCTCCGGATGCGATGGCCTCATAGGCAACCAAGCAGAACGTCTCGGGCCAGGTTGACAGCACCAGGACGAGGTCGATCGACTTGGCAACAAGCGCGTCCGTCATGGCGCCACGAGCGCCAGGGAGCACTTTGGTCACGACGGATTGGACATTGGCCGGCACCGGATCGGTCGGGAGGGCGGTAAGATGGAACGCCTCGTACGCCGCTAAACCCTCGATTGCAGCGGCTATCTCGACAAAGGCGGGCCAGCCCTTATGCGGCATCGCATAGCCGACAAATGCGATACGGACCGGGTTATCGGCCGTGCCGCGGCTGGTCGCACCAATCAGGCTGCTGCGGATAGCGCTGGGTTGGATGCGAACGTATTCATGGACTTGGACCGACGTATGCGGCAACCGTGCCGCGTCGTTCCAAATGGCTAGCGCTGTATTCGACGGCACCACGACATGAAACGGAACAGCGGCAAAGAGATGGTTAAGCTGCCGAAGATGGGCATCGCGATCGTCGCTATACACGCAGACCCGGCAAGCCATGCTGCCGGGAGGCGGGCCGCCGCAAAAGCTGACATCGTTACGAAGCAGGTTAAAGCCGACGCATATCGCTTCGTAGTCGTTGGCCCAGAATACCGCGGCTGTCGGGCAGAGCGCGAAATGCAGGGTGATCAGCGGATCGACTTGGTGGCCAAGCAAGCAATGTACCACGAATCGGCGAACCGCTGGCATTTCCGGGGCCAGCTCCGCCAGCACCTGGGTTAGGTCGTCATAGGTTGTGAGCCCAGCGTAGGCGCCATTGATCGTCAGGTGCAGCAGGAATGGCCCTTCGTTAGCGGGCGCCAGCAAGAGGCGCGCGGCCGCAGGGGCAATATGAAAATACGCCTCATTTTGGCGGTTAAAGGCCGCCTGTTCGTCGGCCACCAAGATCTGCACGCCACCAACGGAATGGGTATAGCGGTCATAGCTGACTGACACGGTTATGCCGGCGGTATCCGGCAGATAAGCCGCTACCAAGGGGCGCAGAGTTTCCAAAGCAAGCCGGGACGCGTCGGCCGGCATAACGCCTATCCACCGGGCGCTCGCCGGGACTGCTCGGGCAAGCGTCGCGCGGTCGGCTTGGCGCTGCGGAGCAGGTTTGCGGCCCTCTGCCTTACCGTGGGCCAGATAATGCCAGAACGGATTTACGTCGGCATCGACCACGTCGGGATTGGTCCGCACATAGAATCCGGTGTCGAACCAGGCATTGGGATCCCGCAACTCGGCGGCCCCATGCGACAGGAAATGTTCGAGCGGGTCCATGACGGAGTGCCGCACGTCCTCGTTGCTCGCAAGGTAATAGGCTGTGTTGAAGTGGGACGCGATCAACGCTTCCGGCGTGTCCATAGAAACCTGGATTGCGGGCTGCTGCATCGCTACCTGCGATTGCATGGCATCATGCGCTTGCATCAGCTCATTGAAGCCGGGCCGCGTAGAGCGGATTGCATGCTGGACAGCCAAGGTCTGCGTCGCCGCACTGTGCAGGTCCATTACGGCGATGCTATCATCATCAAACTATCCATCGTTGAGCAGGTCTTCTAGCTACTCAACTTTGACATATCATGAAACTGAACTCAAACTCGCTGTACTATGCTGCCTTTCGATCGGCGTCGGCGCCAAACAGGTAGTCCACATCATCTTGCGCCAAACCGGAAAGATCCGACCCCTCAGTGAAGGTGATGTTTGCGAGTTCCGCCTTGCGTTGCTGCAACTCAAGGATGCGTTCCTCGACCGTATCGGCGCCAATCAGCTTATAAACAAATACGGATTTGGTCTGGCCGATGCGGTGGGCGCGGTCCGACGCCTGGTTCTCGACCGCCGGGTTCCACCAGGGATCGTAATGGATCACGGTGTCGGCGGCGGTGAGATTCAGCCCGCGGCCGCCGGCCTTGAGGCTGATCAGAAACAGCGGCACCTCGCCGGCCTGGAACGCACGCACTGGCTCGGCACGGTCGCGCGTGTCGCCGCGCAACTCTACGAACGGAATGCCAGCCTCGACCATGCGCGGCTTGATCAGATCGAGCATCGAGGTGAACTGCGAGAACAGCAGAATCCGCCGACCCTCGGGAATCATCTCGGTGACCATCTCCAGCAGGTCTTCAAGCTTGCTGCTGTTCTCGACGAGCCGGGCGGAGGGCAGCTTCACCAAACGCGGGTCGCAGCAGACCTGCCGCAGCTTCAGCAGCGCATCCAGCACAACAATGCGGCTTTGCGCCAGGCTGCGCTCGGCCACCTGCTCACGGACCCGCTCGTGCAGGGTGACGCGGATGGTCTCATATAGTTCGCGCTGGTCGGGAGCGAGGGTGATGCGGCGCAGGATAGTGTGCTTGGGAGGCAGCTCGGTAGCGACCTCAGACTTGGTGCGGCGCAGGATGAAGGGCTTGATACGACGCACAAGCTGAACCCGGCGGGTATCGTCACGCTTTTTCTCGATAGGTGTGCGGAAGCGCTTGGTGAAGCCCTGGCGGTCCCCGAGCAGGCCCGGCATCAGGAAGGCGAACTGCGACCACAGCTCCTCGAGATTGTTCTCGATCGGGGTGCCCGACAAGCAGAGGCGGTGCCGGCTATCCAACTGACACACGGCGCGGGTTGCCTTCGCGGCCGGGCTCTTGATGGCCTGCGCCTCATCGAGCACCACGACGTGCCAGGGCAGCGCCTTCATCTCCGCCACGTCCCTGGCGATCAGGGTATAGGTCGTTATGACGACATGAACTCCCTCCAGCGTCTGCCGGCGCTCATGGCGGTCGAGGCCATGCAGGACAGTGGTGCTGAGGTGGGGCGCGAACTTCGTAAGCTCCGCCGTCCAGTTGGTGATCAAGCTGGTCGGCACGACAATCAGCGCCGGGCGGTCGAGCCGGCCGGCGGCATGCTCGAATACGAGGTGGGCGATGGTTTGCGCGGTCTTGCCCAAGCCCATGTCGTCTGCGAGGAAGCCGCCCAGCCCATTGGCACGCAGGTGCTGCAGCCAGTCCAGGCCTTGTTTCTGATAGGGCCGCAGGTCTCCCTTGAAGGATGCGGGCAGGACGACGGGAGGGATCTCCGCGTCGTCGCGGAACCGGCCGACATAGGCCTTGATGGTTGCCGCGCTCTCGAACCGGGTCGAGACGACGTCCTCCAGCTCCAGCACGGTCGCGGCTTCGGCGGCCGGCAGCACCAGCGGGCCATCCGCCATGCGCCCGGCCGACTCGATCAGGTCGCCCATGATGGCCAGCAGCCGGCGCATGCGGTCTGCCGGCAGCTTCACGACCCGGCCGTCGTCGAGGCTCGTGATCAGCTCGTCGCCGACGATCTGCGCCGCAGCGAGGCCGCCGCGCTCGATCAGGCGGCTCAGGATCGGCAACAGCGGCAGGCGGGCACCGTCGATCTCGATGCCGAAATCCAGGGAAAAGCGGCCCGGTCCGGCGTCGGCAACCTGCACATCGTAGGTGCCGACGGCCTCAACCAGGCGCGGGCCGAAGTCGCCGTCGATCATGTTGCGCCAGCCGAGCATCTGCAGGGCGGGCACTCGAAGCGCCATGAAACGATGCCAACGCTCGGCGGCGTCTGGGCCGACATAGACTAGGGCACGGCGCCCCTTGGCAGACCGGCCCTCGGCGACGCGCATCTGCGTAAAGCCGTCTTGAACGAGCAGCTCAAAGGCGGCGGCTTCCGCAGTCGAATCACGGCGGACAAAGGAAGGGCCAGCGGCAGTGACGACACGAACGAATTGCCGCTCGTCGTCGCCCTCGGTCAATACGCCGCCATAGTCGAAATCGAGCGTAAGCGCGTCGAGCAGCTGCGGCCGGCCGAACGCATCTGGGCAGTGCAGGCGTCGGAGCCGGATCACCGGGATGATCTCAGTGTCAACGATCACCTGCTCGCTGGCGCGCGCGGAAACAATTACGGGTTCGGCGCGATGGGGACGGACCGGCGACACCGCCGCCAATTTCTGGCGATAGCGCACGCGGCCAACGGCACCGGATGCGGCGTCCACGTACCACGGACCAAACTCGCTTTGCAGCACCGCGGACTTCGGCGGCAGCTTGGGACGCAAATGGGCGTCGAAGGTGCGTACCTCGCCGCTCGAGAGCCGTTTCCCAGTGGCGGACCAGCGAGCCTGACCGGAACTTACGAGCTGCTGGAGCACGTCCGGTAGCAGGTCGGCCGCAATCGCAGTGCGGGTCGCGTTGCCACCGCCTAATAGCCGGGCCAACGTGCGTACGGAGGCGCCGACGGATGGATCGGCCATCAGCTGACGCGGCGTCGCAGCTTCAATCCGGCCGCTCGTCTCGCCAATGAACAGGGTGGCCACCGTTGCGGCGTAATGCGCATTGCCCGGCGATAGGTCGAACACGACCCGGCGTTTTTCCGTCATAGTGCGGGCCGTCAGGTTGTCGACCATGTTGTTCTGCGCGGGACGGCGCAGCGCCGGATAGCGCTCTAGGGCAGCAAAAGCAGTGCCGGCTAGATGGGCGCAGCCTGGTGCCCGGCAGGTGCAGCGGGCGTTGAATGCAACGTGGAGGCCTTGCTCCTGCGGTTCCAAAGTGGCTGTCCGTCTTACTCCGTGGTCGTCGACGCTCCCGGTGATGACATCGCCGCTAAGCCCAACCTCAACCGCACCGATCAACACCAGACTACGGCCGCGTGTCAGCGTGCGCGCATCAAAAATCTGGCCGAGGTCTTCGGAGGAGAAACGCGTGGGCATTTGGGTAATGATCCTAGGTGGCGAGAAGGGTCAGCCGGGCAGCATAACCGATCTCAACGAACTTTGCGCGCTCTTAAGCGAGCGCCGCACGCACCCGGCCATGATAATCCTCATCCGGCACCGGACCCACCAGCGAGATAGTCGGGTTGCTCGCGACCATCATGCGGGCAGCCGCTTTCACGTCGTCGAGCGTGACGGCCTCCACCTTACGCATTGCGTCTTCGGGAGTCATAATCATTCCATGTTCAAATAGGCTGCCGGCGATGCCGCGAGCCAAGCTGAACGGACGCTCCTTGGCGGTCGCCAGCCCGACCAGCAGTGAGTTTTTGGCGCGTGTCATGTCTGCCTCGGCGACGTGTGTTGTCACCTTGATAATCTCGGCACAGGCAACAGTCAGCAATTCGTCCACGTGCTTCGCGGTCGTGCCAGCGAACATTACCATCTCGCCATGATCGACACCATGGTCGGAATAAGCGTTCACCGAGTAGACCAGGCCGCGTTTTTCCCGCACCTCTTGAAATAGCGGCGACGACATGCCGCCGCCGAGCGCTCGGGCCATCACTTTATGCGCCCAAACAGCGGGATCCGTCTCGGGCACGGATTGGAGGCCCAGTAGGATCGTCACTTGTTCAAAATCTTTGTCGGTATTGCGAATATGCCCACCAGTGTAGCGGGCGGGGGTCACTGTCACAGGCTCGTTGCGGCTTGGCAAAGCACCGAAGTGTTGGCCGACCTGCTCGGCAAACTCAGCGTGGCTGAAGTTGCCGGTGCCGACGACAACCATGTTCTCGGCAAAATAGTTTTGGGCGACGAAGCTGGTGAAGTAGTCGCGGGTGACCTGCTCAATCAGTTCAGCACGCCCTAGGATTGGGCGGCCGATGCTTTGGCCGGGATAGGCGGTCAGGCCGTATCCATCGTATGCGACATGTGACGGATTGTCGGAGCTACGACGAATTTCCTGCAGGATCACGCCTTTTTCGGTCGCGATATCGGCCTCGTCGTAGGTGGATGCTGTTAAAACATCACCAAGAATCGCAACTGATTGTGCAATAGTCGATTTTAGTCCAGTAACGAAATAACAAGTCATCTCATGTGAGGTGAAAGCGTTGATATTGCTGCCTAGCACTTCAATTTCAGCGCCAATCTGCAACGCGCTACGCGTAGCCGTGCCTTTAAATGCCATGTGCTCTAGGAAATGAGCGATGCCATTATTCGCCTCAGTCTCATTACGGGCGCCAGCTTTGACAAAAGCAGCGACTGCGGCGCTGTCAAAACCAGGTAAGTTTACAGATACGACCCGGAGGCCATTAGGGAGGAGAGTTTGCTCTATGTTCATGAGCCCAATGTAAGGTGGGCTTCGGGAAAAATCAGCAAGTCCGTCGCACGTTGATGAACAAGGTCGAATGGAGTAGATGTTCGGCTACATTCAGGAGCATGGCCTTTTAGGCTATAGTCGGGTTGCGGGGACAGGATTTGAACCTGTGACCTTCAGGTTATGAGCCTGACGAGCTACCGGGCTGCTCCACCCCGCGGCGTTGGTTTGGTGGGTGTGTGTGTTGTGTTGGCGTGTATGGATTGGCTTGGGTTCAAAGGACCTGGCGGCGACCGACTTTCCCGC
>JAABUY010006480.1_pt1 | contig 11442 bp, 8 predicted proteins | sample 5560271 | NCBI WGS metagenome assembly JAABUY01 (sample SAMN10711886, study PRJNA513374) | rock metagenome | isolation source: Antarctica rocks | place: Antarctica: Victoria Land, University Valley
TCGTTGTGTGGCTGATGAATATATGTGGAAAGGGGTTGGTTGTATGGTGAAGCGGTGAAAATTTTGAGTATGTGGAAACACAGCTTCACCACCATGAATAATGGTGTTGAAGATAAAAAATTTGGGGAGTTTAGAAATGTGAATGAGCTCTTTCACATGCACTAAGTGACTTTCTGATAGCTGATGTGATTGTGGTGTTTTGGTGTGCCTCACATTTTGACTTTTTTGTCATGTCTGTCTTCAGATAGTAACTTAAAATCAATGTAGCTGTAGCATTTGCATTCTTATATATAAATGTAATTGATAAATAACTTCACATCAGTGAAAACTTTCTCAGAAGTTATCTGCTTGTCATTAATTAAGAGATCAATTGCTGTTTAATTGTAAAGATAAATATCTGTTTATACTGTCTACACTCAGAACTTTATTGACAGTTATATTTCTTTAATCATGATGTATACTGAGTTTTCAGTGATTTAAATGACTCTTTTAGCAACATTATTCTGAATTGACATATAGAGCACTGTATATTGCAGTGTAATGTTAAGAGACTTACATTAGTTGTTTAAAGTGAACTTTAACTTCATTTTATTGTCACTTTATACAGTAAAAATCTTTGCATCAATCTGAAGTTCAATCTTTAGTCATCATTCTTGCAGTGTCTGTAAAGCCTTATCACATTGCTTTAACAATATCATTTATATCTTTCAGAAATGATTATCTACTATCTTTAGAAAGTACTGATATTCATTAAATGATAAGAATAATGAGTTACATATATCAATAAAGATAAAAATGAGAATGTTAATCTTTCTTTTGCTTACAGTGTGATCTTACTTGTTGATAAACTTAATTAAAGCACAAATCTTACACATGTTCTTGTTGTTCTCAACAATGAGAATTGACTTTTCAAGAATTGTTATCTTGTAAAGATCATGCAACTTTACAAAATCAAGATGAGCAAATCATCAATGTCAAAGCCTGTAAGCCTTAATCTTTCTATTTAATGATGCAGTATCAATGTTTAAGAAGTTAGTCATAAGATTATGTTTATGAGTCTGAATATGCAGACTTACATTTAAAGCAATAGCAGAGAAGATGATCTCTGAATGTAATGTATTGTGAACTCATGAGCCTCTTATCTATAAGAGGCTGATGAGTAAGATATGTGACAATGTGAGACACTACATTACAACAGCTATTCAATGAAGTTCTGATGTTAAAGTCTTGTATTGATGAAGATTAATAACTAAGAAACTCAAAAGATCTGTATGCAAAGACTGTCTATATAGTACTTCACTTATCAATCATTGCATAAGAAGTTTGACTATGATTTGGTATGAGCACATAGTGATATCATGACATGTATACACTACAGATATCAGAGCAAATTCATTAAGACTCTTTACAATATACTTAATTATATAGATTTTATCTTACTCTAACACTTCTATTATAATCTTGCTGTGCTTATCATACATTTAAAGACAGTGTTGATTAAAGCTTTTATGCAGTTTCATTTTATACATTCACTTTCTTAACAGAAAATTGATCTCAAGTCTAAATATGTAAAGTGTTGAACTCAGTCTTACAGAATTTTCTGATCTGACTTATATAATGATTACTTCACAATAGTGAGAGTATAAATGTTCTTTCTTAACTTTAATTTGTCAACATCTCATTTATATGAGGAAGTCACTAAAGAGTTAAAGTTAATTAGTTATGTATGAGAAGAATTTAAAGTCTGTAACTCATTTAGATTTAAGCATCTTATTGATAGTTTTTTTAAATAGAGCAATAATTTCATCATTAATTTTCTTTTTCTCTTTAAATTCAGAAAAGAAATCATTATTATTACTGTCATTAATTTCTGCATCAAAGACTCTGTGTCTCTTTTCTTTTTCTTTATAGACTAACTTTCAATATAACTTAACTGCAGTTAATCTGTACAGCTTAATTACAGTTAATCTGCTTGTCTTCTTTTAAGCATTTTGCTTAATATTAGAAAGAAAGTTGCAATCTTTAATAAAGTGAGAGTTGTTGCAAAGTGTTAAAAGGTGGCACCACACTAATAGCATAGCTATCGTGGGTTATATATCTAACACTCCCCCTAACCCGCGATCGGCCCGCAACCGACCCGCAGGTGTAAAGGGTGCGCGCAGACGGCGGTTCGAACTTGCGACCTTTTGGACTTACTCCCTCACCATGGACTTGAACCACCGGCAGAGGTGGCCTAGGCGCCATTTTACGCAAGTTATCACGCACTAACTCGGGCTCATAACCTGTTAAAAGGTGGCACCACACTAATAGCATAGCTATCGTGGGTTATATATCTAACACAAAGAAAGCACTTAATAAAGTAATAAGAAAAATAATTACTGTCTGAGCTGAATGATCTGCAATAATGTTGCTTAATATCAGCTATGCAGTAATTCAATAAACTGCAATTCTAATTCATTAAACATTAATCTTTCTTCTATTTATCTGTTCACAAGACAATGACAATCTTATTAATTTTAAGCTGTATCTCTTTCTTTTAAAGCTTTTATAAATCTCTCTTGATGTCTAAATTGTTCTAAGTGTCAATGACATTACAAATTACAATATATTTAACTGATAATGCTTAAAGCAGTATCTAAAATCATCATTTTAATTTGTACAACTCAGTCATGTCAGACTGAGTTGCAGCAATCTTTCTGTCAAGTTTGCTTAAATAAATTTATACTTCTTCAATAAATATATTCTCTGACATTCTATACTCAATAAACTCTGTCAAATATTGTTTTCTGATCATCTACAGCTTTTTTTTGTACTTAAACTTTAATGTATTTCAAACATTCTTTGTACTGATTTTGTTCATCAGATATTCTTGATCATCTGTATTTATGTAAATAATAAGTTAATATAAGATTTTTATATCAATTTTCTGATTTTTGAAGTCAAGACTGCTGAGAAAAAATGAATTTAAAAATTCACTGATCAGCATATTGACTGCTAAGACTTCAATAACATTTTATAGATCTTCTTTTATCAGTCATTTTCTCATAAAAGTAAATTATTGATTGCAGTTCTTGCAAATAAGAATTGAGATGAGTCATTACTTTATAAAGAAGTTGTTGAAGTTTATGATGATGATAGTCAACACATAGTATAAGAAGTGAATAAAGTAAAATAACAATGTATACATTAAAGATAATATAAATAAAACAAATAGAAAGCTTTTATATCTCTTGTTTTGTAAAATAATAATGTTTATTCATCTTAATGATTCATACTAAACTGTTAAAGAACAGTGCTCTCTGAATAACTGTAAATATTAATTTTTGCTGAGACTGATTCTTTATGAATCTTCTAAATCAAATATACTCAGCTACTGCAGAACAGTGCTCTCTGAACAATTGTAAATGTTGATTTTTATTAAAACTAATTCTTCATAAATTTTCTGAGTTAAACATACTCAACTGTCACAGAATGCTGATTCTGCTAAAGTTAAATTTATTATAAATCTCAATAATTAATATACATAGCTATCATCAGTGTGCTGATTTTGCTAAAGTCAGATTTATCACAAATCTCAATAATTAGTGATACTGTTAAAGCTGAATTAATTATAAATCTTAAAAGTTAATATACTCAGCTGTCATCACACTAAAAATATACACTTTCTCTGAGAAGCTTTTTGCTAACTTAAGCTCATAATTTATTGAAAGAAAGTAAATATTCATGTTATATTATACTGTTTAGTGAAATCTCTAAACTATGTTGTCTATGAGCATGTCTTGATTGAGAGAGTTACAGAAAAAGTAGAAAGAATGTTGACTGCAGTCAACATAAACAGAGTCTTTACTCAGCTTCTGATGCTAGTTCTATCTTGCTTCATAGAAGTAGCTAGAACACTGCTTCTCAACAAAAACTGATTTTCATATTTGCTTAACTCATCTATTAATATTTTAATATTTTAGACTAATGCTTCAGTCTCAGAGAAGATAACCTCTGAGGTGTTTCTATTAGGTGACAACTATTTATAGATCACAATACTATAGTTATAGACTATAGTTTTACTAGTTATAGATTATCTTTATTCAGAACTTACACACAAATTCCTATGAGACTCTCTCTACTCTCTTTACAACATGTTTCTACACACTTTCTTATGTTTTAAACTTAAAAACAATTGTATTAGTATGTTCTGCAACTTGTGCCTGCCCTCTATGATCTTGCTGTTCTACTTAGAGGCCTTGCTTAGGTGCCTCGCACTGAGGCCTCGCTCAGGGGTCTTGCTTGGGGGCCTTGCTTGGGGGACCTGCTTAGAAAGCAAGGCCATTATGACTAAGGGTTTGTGTTAGGGCAAGATGAGGAAGAAAACACTGTTGGGGGCGACAGCGAGGTGCATCACAGGCATAGGATCCTCGACATGAAAACATGAAAACGCGACAACGCGTAATAAATTCTGTGAGTTACTACCCGATTAGGGGTGGTCTATGACTAGTAAAACTATGGTCTATGACTATAGTATTGTGGTCTACGGGTAGTTGTCACCTTCTATTATCATGACAAAGATTTTCGAAAACATTTGCTCCTACTAGGTTTTGAACTATTCACAATCTGTTCTAAACATGGATTCTAGATGTTACAGACAGCTGTAACTCTCGATAAGAGAACTTTAAGCAGTTTTACAGTGGCTATTTGATGAGGATCACAACATCGTGATCTGAAGAAGCTCTCTCTCATCCTGACACCTGTCAACTACTTTGTGTCTCGTCTTTCGCCTCTGAGATCAGCCTCGTCTGTGTAGTGGTAATGTCCGTGGAGACAGTCTTCTCGGTCTCATGATTTAACGTAAGCCCTTTTGCGGGCCAGGATTTGAACGCCGCTTGAATGGGCTGTTCAACATCTGGTGGTGCCAGCTCATGCTTCCTAGAACCTGTTCGCTCTTTATTGCCGTTCCTAATATGGCGTTTGCCTTCCACTGCCACACTGTTCTTTAAATCCATATCGCCTTTGTGATCACTCTCGGGGCTAGGACTCTGCGCGTTGGGGCCGGAGTCCGGTATATGTTCTTCTAAGCGAAGCAGAGCGGATTCTAAGTCGGACATTTCCTCGTCGGCGTCTACCTTTCGCCTCAGAGCCCGAGCATTCCCCCTGGTAGATGGGATCTTCTTTTCATTTGCTGACAGCCCCGAATCGTACTGATCCGCCAAGCCATCTTCAACCTTCTCCATCCTCAAGATGGGACTTTCACGGTGTATCACCAAAGGTTCTGGATCATCTACCTCTTCCGTATAAGCACTCTGAAGAAGCCTCCTACGCTTCTTTCGAACCTCAACGACCTTTTCAGTGCCGCTTTGGAAAGGCATTCCGTGTGTTCCAATGAGAGTCCCACCCTCGATGGCGCGGCGAAGGCGCGTGTAGCGCATTCGAGCCGCTGGAGGCTTGAGCTTGGTCGCATCCCCAACGGCATTGAAGTCAATCTTCCCATATGGGTCAGCCATCAACAGGCAAAGAACTGTCCCATGGACCCACAGCTTTGTAGTCCGACTTTTGCAAGCAAATATAGAGAAACCAAAGATTCTCATCTAGTTGAATCTTCGAAGGCATTCTGCTGGCGGCTAGGGTGCTCTTGGATGTGGAGACGAAATCTCCGGAGAAAAAGTGATTTGTTTGCGTACGAAAAAGGTCCCATCGGCGAGGCAACTGCTAGGGAGGGCAAGTATTTTAACACAACCTAGAACCGAGCAACAGGATGTATTTTGAATGCAAGAACAAAGCAAGCGTTTCAGCCACGGACAACCTAGCAAACATGCTCCACATTGCCGAACGTATTGAAGACGCCAGACATAGACCGCTAGGTACCTTGATGCAAGGTGGTTACCGGGCTTCAGAACAGAGGCCGGACAAAAACAACCTTGATGGGTTTTGAATGATAACGATGATGTGGGTTCAGCCATGAAGGTCGGTCAGTGATCTAAGCTGGGTGTCGCACACTCCCTGAAGACACTGTGTACTCTTGTTAGAGATAAAGCGTTACTTTGGCCTTACAATAACGCCGCTGTTATGCCAAAATAGTCGAGATGCGATGTAGGGAAAGCCTGCTAGGCCTTCAATGGCAGATGGCATTAGGTATCCATTCCAATATCCTGCACCTGAATCTTAGTACCCACTGGAGTGGCACGGTTAGTTTGTTGACTCCGGCGTTCCATAGCCTCCTTCACAGCAGATTCGAGTACGAGACGAGCTTCCAAAGCTGAGGCAACTGCCTGATCCATGAGAGCCCCTTCGGTTCGTGCACTAACAGATGTACCGGAAGCAGAGCCCAGGAGGCTTCCCCTGAACCAGAGTTCAGTGAGCTCGTCGCGGTTTTGGAGATATCCAACAACGCACGCAGCCATCATATTCCGGTGTTCACAGGGACACGGATCCCTCAATGTCCGCGCAGATTTCTTCTCAGTGCCGCCGTGATGTACGGGTTCCCCTTTGTGATTGAAGTCGCCGCGACCTGATGGCCCCGTAATGCCCGCAACACCCCCCGCCACAAGGTCTACACAGTCTATCCCTGCATCGGCAATAGCCGCTGATGCAACAGTGATGCATCCAGCCAGGACATTCATGATGCCAAAACCCCCCGCACCGGCCGGCCTTGTGTTCCCGTTCGAGTTTTCGTCAGGCCACCAGCTATCTTCATCGCTCTCCAGAACGGTAACAACGACTTCGATGCCGCTTTTCGGCCACCGATCGCTAATGATCACTCCTCTCAAAGCGGTCTCCAGGTGTACGGACAAGTCTCTTTCATTGGCATCACGGATGTAGCCCCTGCGTTGTCTCGCTGCGAAGGGTGCAAATTTGACATGTGTCGATACAAGAGCATGTGGAGTGAAAGGTGCCGAGCGTGGAAGGGGCCTCGGGCCATGAACGGTGCATGTCAGCTTGATAGTTGACGGCGAACCTTGAAGGGAGAGCGCATGTGATGCACTGGTAGAGGAAGGCTCGAGCTCAAAGTATGCCGAACCAGACGCCGAAGGGGTCAAGCCGGTCCTCAAGACTTAGGTTCAAGACGTTTCAGCCACCCATTCCACCATTGACCTGTCTGACAGTCTGAAGAGAGGGGGTATCCTAGTACTTACACATCTTCCTCAACTCGTCCGGTCGCCTTGTGCGCGATTGTCGGTTTGCGGACCTGCTGGCTTCAGATAGCGACCCAGAGTACAGGTAGACCGGTGCTGCGGTGCCGCCAGAAGGACCCATAACTCGTCGCCTGTCAGACATCTTCTGTGAAGCCGCTGAAACAATTGCAGAGCTGGTGTTGGAAAGGTTCAATTCCGAGTTTGGGAGACGTTATAGGTACGATTCGTAACTTAGGTACGAAGTATCTAAGGTCAAAATCCCTGTTTTTTCGCTTCACTAGCTGCAAATCCTCTGTCCGCCGAAGCTTACGAAGTACGAAGTACATAAATCAGAATTCTTTCTTCACACCTACAGTACCTTACCTTCATCTACCTACCTAGGATTCCATAGCACGGAATAGCAATATCGTCCATGAACCTTTTCGTCTATCATTCTTCTCCCTCATGTTAGAGCTGAGTCCAACCTGGTATGTTCTTCAAAGCTACTGTCTCACCCGTCTTTTCGTTTTATTTCATGAAGAAAACCTATCACACACGTTCTGGAGATTTCTCCGTGAGCCCTTGAACAACATGCACTACCATCTGACAAGTGGATACTCTTACACTGCATCAAAGACTGCGAAGTTGACCTTACCTTCACTGACAGATCGACAGTCTCGCCACGAAGATATCTCGGTCCTGCTCCTTCTAGGTACGTCGTCCCTTTCGTTTCCTTCTTCATGAAACCCAATTGGTTCTTTCGTGATGAAACATATATTATCAGTTCTGCTACTGAAGCACAATGTTGATATCTATATACCAACTTACCATATTTCTGATTGTCCTTCTGAAATTCCTATCCCGTCACAGAGATTGGATGTGACAGTAGCTGACGCTTGCCACAGTCAAAACTGGACGGAATCATCAGGTCCGATCTGATGGAAGAGAGGTCTGCTTCCGGTGAGAGATTCTCTACCCCCATGGCGGTTCTTGTGCAAAGATGACAGATGTCGATCCATTCCACGAAGTCCTCTTCTGCCGAGCCACCCTCCCACACCGGACTGGGTTCAGTGACCTGGGATGAGAGGTTGTGGAGTTCTGCGGTGTGCTTCCTCCGCTTCTGGGGTGAGAAGTGGCACGCGTGTGATGCTGGCTTTAGAGCTTCGGGCGAAGCAGCTCGTCTTGAGTTGGGGAGCTCCAGAGGCCGGCAGACTGGCTTGAGTAAACCGGCTTTTCTGAGCGCTGAAACTGATACATCACCCACTTGGAGTTCGATTTCAAGCGAATGCTTTAGCTGATGCATCTGTTAGGAACTAGGTCGATTTTGCACTTCGTGCATTGTTTCTTGTCGCCGCTCAGGGAAGATAGTGGGGGCTTGGGTAGTCTATATGCTACAGGCTAGCTCAATAGCCCATTCTACTCGTAGCTGTCGTCCCCACTGTCCGTGGTGTTTGTTTGAATTTAAACGGGGTATTGCCGATTACCATGCAGATACATCAATAATATTCAGACTGCCAGCTCGCTACATGAGTGAAATTGTAAGAACAGTATCAGCCCCTTTCATTCAGGAAGCAAGGTGAGCATAGTCAGTAGAAGGAAGACACCAAAGACGATATTAAAATCCAAACCTGGAACACGTACTGAGGTGATATGCCATGATTATGTATATCTTCATTACGGTCTGACATCAAAATGTTGTGTTGAGACAGCGGTACGGTATTTGTAAGGTATAGGTACCTAAGGTAAGGTACCTACCTTAACCTTGAATGATGACTAAAGAAGGCCATTCTCGTCGCCGTGATACACCGTCCGATCTCCATCACGAGCAAAGTTACCTTACATAGTCAACCTTACCCTACTAAGGTACCCTGTTTCTCGTCAGTTATATACGAAATTGAGCCAACCTCTTATGCGAACAAACGCTGGCTCTAAAGTCCCCCAGCACTTGGCATTCTTGTCTCGTTACGCAGCAGCGCTGGTATCTGGCTCAGGTGGCTCAGGGGCTTCCTCAGAGTCCGGTGGATGATCTTCTGAGTGATTCCACTGCTACCTGGCGGTATTCGTGGCAACACATGTATTGCTTGCGCTTGGAGAATGAACAGGCACCACGCCTATTCTAATGGCCACACCGCCTATCCCATCGGAGGAAGTGGCTCGTTCTCCATCTCACCCCACAGGTAGGCTGTTCAGAGTTATGGGCTGCTACAATCACACTGTAGCACGGGCCTAGTGATCACTTAAACTGACTTCGTCCTCACAAGCAGGTTTCAGCCAAGGTCACAACCCGCATTGCGACGACGAAGGCAGCTTCTCATTCGCTTAGCCCTTGTTGGACTTTTCTCCATCCTCTTCGCCGTCCTTTTTTTCCCTTCCTTCCGGTCCGTCATAATCCCAACACTCTCCCTTGGATTATTGTCCGCGGTCGAGGAGTTCCAACTTGAGACCGTTCGGTATTATGACCTTTCGACTGTGCAGGGCACGGCGAGAGGGTGGGAGAGAGAAGAGAGGGTCCTCCTTTGCGCCCCGTTACGGGACGCCGAGTCTCATCTTCCAATGTTCTTTTCCCACCTTCGCAACTTTACGTACCCGCATCATCTGATAGATCTGGCCTTCCTCGTCTCGGACTCCAAAGACCGGACGCTTCCGCTACTCTCCGAGCTGTTGGAGGAGCTGCAGCAAGATCGCGATCCCAAGCAGCCGTACGGGGAGATATCCGTCATTGAGAAAGATTTCGGCCAAAAGGTGAATCAGGACGTCGAAAGTCGTCACGGCTTCGCCGCCCAAGCTGGGAGGAGGAAGCTGATGGCACAAGCACGAAATTGGCTCTTGAGTGCAGCGCTTCGTCCGTATCATAGCTGGGTTTATTGGAGGGATGCCGATGTGGAGACCGCACCATTCACCATTTTGGAGGATTTGATGAGGCATAACAAAGACGTCATTGTTCCGAGTGAGTGTTTGTATTGTAAAGAAACCGAACCAATGCTAATGTGATGGGTAGATGTATGGAGACCTTTACCTGACTGGCTTGGGGGCGAGCAACCATACGACCTTAATTCCTGGCAGGAATCCGAGACAGCTCTAGCATTGGCAGATACCTTGGACGAGGATGCCGTCATTGTCGAGGGATATGCGGAATATGCTACATGGCGGCCGCATCTCGCCTACTTGAGAGATCCATATGGCGATCCTGACATGGAGATGGAGATTGACGGTGTTGGTGGGGTCAGCATCCTTGCTAAGGCCAAAGTCTTCCGATCTGGGGTTCACTTCCCTGCTTTCAGTTTCGAAAAGCATGCAGAGACTGAAGGCTTCGGAAAGGTACCTTCCTCCACTCCGCTATATTCTTTGAAGATCTCCTTCTGAATCATATTAATGCAGATGGCGAAGAGAATGAAATTCTCCGTGGTTGGATTACCGCATTACACAGTCTGGCATCTGTATGAACCAAGCGTCGATGACATCCGGCATATGGAAGAGATGGAACAGGAGCGACAAGCTCGCGAGAACGAGGAGAAGGAGCGCGCCGAGCGAATGAAAAAGATTAAAGAAGAGTTCAACGATCCAAACAGCCAATGGGAAAAGGATAAAAATGATATCCAGAGCATGGCCCTGAAGGAGGTGGAAAATCAAAAGCTTGCTGAGGCTGGCAATGCCCAAGGTCCCGCTGCTCAGCCGGTCAAGGAAACTGCCGCTACGGGATGATGGAAGTACGAAGACGTATAGGCAGTTGCTCTTGCGAGACTGGTCTCATATTTGATGAAATCTGCAGTCCATCCCTAATCATATCAAAATCACATACCAGAGACGGTATTACCCAGCTAAGATGGGCGAACTGAGGGTATCAGGTATGGTCAAAATCTCGATTTCTATTTATTGCTGATGCATCCTTGTCATTGGTTGGAGGCGTTGTCTGAGTCATAGAGTTGGATTTTAGGGCAGTAGCATCTGCTTCCTCTGGAGTATGCCAAAGGGATCAACACTAGAGAGCCCTTGTTATGGCATTGCATAGGTAGCGGGCTGTTAATGTCTAAAGTATACGGACTCCCCGCCTCAAAGAGTTGCGCTGCATGGTATGTTGGTATTGCCTGAGAATGGACATGCTCAGTATCAACGGGCAAAAACACGTGGTTTGGCTTTTGTATAAAGAGCCATACCGGTCTTGTTGTGTTGCTTGATACCTAAAGTATTTACATTGCAAGACTGTACCTTTCGTACTGTACAGCGGATCCTACAAAGTTGGCTCCAGCACTCACGCAACTTTTTTTTTGAAACTTCTTCAAAATCAAGCTCAAACAACAGCATTTTGATGTTAAAATCACAACTAAACACTTATTTCTATAAA
>JAABUY010006481.1_pt1 | contig 11442 bp, 13 predicted proteins | sample 5560271 | NCBI WGS metagenome assembly JAABUY01 (sample SAMN10711886, study PRJNA513374) | rock metagenome | isolation source: Antarctica rocks | place: Antarctica: Victoria Land, University Valley
CAGCGCCGCAAAGCACTACCGTCCTGGCTGCACCACTACAACCACCACCGGCCCCACACCGCCATCGGGAACCAGCCCCCCATCACCCGCTTGACCAACCTCCCCGGGCACTACAACTAGCCGACCCTGCCTGACTTCGGCGATCAGGCACACGAGGGTCGACGGGCACTACTGCGTTAGCGGAGGGGGCTTGCATCTTGCTCAGCTGGTCACTGCTCTCTGCGCCCGGGTGTGCGCCAGGCGGTAGGAGGTGGTGCCGGTCTCGATGTTGCCGCCGAAGGCAAGGCGGTCGACGATGGCGGCGCAGGGCCGCGGGTCGTGAAGGTCAAGCCGTCACGGTCGCCCAGACCAACCTGACACGGTCGCGCGGTGCTGCCTCGGCCGGGCGCCAGCACGGCTGGGCGTTGCACGTCAACGTCTCACTACCAAGCAAGTGAGATGCGGCGCAGCTGCTCGATCCGCGACACGACGAAGTCGACGCGTTCCGTGACAGGCGGAACCTTCACCGCGCGAATCGGCCGCACACGGTCGCCACCTCGCCACGGGCCGTTCCCTGGAGTCAGTCGGGGCCGTTCCGGGTCTGCGACCCGAAGTAGAAACCGATGATCGCGGTGAAGACCGCGAGCAGAGGTGCGAAGAGCACTTGAACAGCGTCGCAGCATCGCGCTTGCTGAAGCCAACGGCGACCCCCGTCCCGAGCACGATGGCTGCATTGATCCACATCATCCCGAGCGCGATCACGTGACGGTCACGCTCTCGGCTGCGGACAACTTCGCGGAGTTGGTCTAGCCCAGCTCTCCGAAGCTTGGTCGTCTCGTCGATCTTGACAACTTTGTCGAGACCCGCTCGCGGAGTTGAGGCGTCAACCATCTCGATGGGGTCCTTGTCTCGCCGTACTGGAGCCCGTCCGCCGCCGGGGCCGGGTTGGTGGTCACTCCCAGCGCCGGCTGTGGCGGTTGACCGGCCGGGCCGGCGCGGTCGCGCGGTCCCGCGGCGGGCCATCACGCACGGTCAGCCCTCGCGCCGACCAATCATCGGTCAGCTCACCGCCCGGGCGCTGCCCGACCTAGACCAAACCGCCGGCCTACGAAGCCCCCATGTTCTTACGCAACCCGGACTCCGGCCCGGCCGCTAATATCGTCGATCCTCTGCGACTGCCCGTCCTACGTGCGCTGCGGCCGGTGAGCCCACGACTCGGCGCGTCGTCGTCAACGTCTAGGCGCACTCGGTTTCTTCGTCGGATGTCTACGGAAACCGCAAACCCCACGCAACGGTGTCTTGAACCGGCAAATCGACACCCCTATCGGTGTCCAACACGGGTCGGTATCAGATCGCATCTAAGACTATCGCCACAACGTCCGGTTGAGGGGTAATGCCCAGCCCGGTCATTCGCTTAGCCGTTCCCTCGACTCGACACCTCTTCGACGTGCTCGTGCACGACTCAACGCTTGGACTATCCTGCGGCACCAGGCCGGCCCCGAGCTTCTTAAACGACCGCAACGTCAGCCGAACCGTGGGCACCTCCGTTCCGATCACCAATTTGAATTCGCCTCTCACGCTCGATCTAGCCCATTCGACCTCCGGCCCCGGTTCAACGGCAGTCTCGACGCCGTCGACCACCCAGTTGGAGTAGATGACCTTTAAGGGCTCGTTACCGAGGCGGACTACTGGCGGACGAGTAGGCGGAGTACGGTAGGTATTGAGCACCAGCGGTTGCTCGGTTTGACTGGACTCCGAAGTTTGAGTCACTGGTCTGTGAGTAGGCTCGTCATCCACCTGCTTGCCCTTAGCTTCACAGCTGCCTAAAGGCAGCAACCCCACCAGGCAACCAGTACGAATGGTCGCACGTTAACCTTTGATCATCGACCTCCAAACATGGGAAACTGATGCCTGACACAATTACGTCTACCGTCGGACACGTATTTTCAGCCAGACCAGAAACCGTACTGACAATTACCTTGGGACCTGAGATTATCGATTCGCTGGAGTACGAACCGACCGGGCCGATCATTATCGGAGCGTACGGATCGGAAACGAGCCAGGGCGGCCTTTGGACTGTATTCGGCCGATGCCCGTCCCCTGGGTTAGCGCCGACGGTGACGACCGATCCTCCGTCGGGACCGCGAGAAGGCCGCGTTAACCTTGTCCTCTTGGTACACTACTTTTGGATGATCGAGCTATCCGGTGTTACACGCCGGCTAGTCGTTTCCGCCTCCGGATCTAGCTTTGGGGGATCGCTGACGATATGAGGGTGGCACGACTCATAACGGATCGCGCCACCCTCATGCCCCCTTCAGCAGCTAAACCGGGCCTTCTCGAAAGTGTACGTCGTATAGCGCCTCGCCCCATCATCGACCTCATGATAAGAGTCGCCCTCGTACGTGTACGTTTCAGAGCATCCCCTCCGCGCTACAGCCTCCGTACTGTCGTTCGCGTAGTTGCGGATTCCCCACCTAGGCCCATCCAGTTTCTGGACGCCGTACCAACGCCAGCGGTACAAAGTAGTTCGAGCGGCGATTCGACCGACGTTAAGAGTACGATGCGTCTTAGCATGAACGCTCGCCTTCCCGGACGAATAATGGGGCTTAGCGGTACTGCCGACGCATCCGTAGGGGTTTACCCCAACGCCGGTGCGCCCTGCCGCCGCGGCGACTGCGAACCGGTTTGGGCCGTTCTCATCGACGGGCGTCGACACCACGGCAGGTGTGTCGTTGGTTGGGTCGTCACCCAGTGACTTCTCTTCAGGAGGCGTCGACGGCATGTTCAGGTCGTCCGGATTGACAGTGGCTCCTAGACCCGTAGTGAACACGATCCAGGGTGACCACGTGGCGCCGTCGACCTGGTATCGAGACTGGTAAGTAGCAGCATTTTGAAGAGCACCGCTCGAAACAGTCCATTGGGTGACGCCTCCAACCGCTGCAGTCGCCGAATTCCCTGAGGCTACAAGAGCGGGAGCCGTCGCAACCGACCACACCTGGAACGGTGTCGTCCCGGTGGTGGCAGTCGCCGCAGAAAGTGTTGGCGTCAACGATGTTGCCAGGATGTCTCGCGTACACCCATCCGCAGCGCACGGAGAAACTGAACCCGGGGACTCGTACCAGCCCTGGGTGTCAATTACAACATTCACCGTGCCGCTTGGAGTGTTCCGAACCGAGATATCACCCCCAGCCCCCGGGCTGATCACCCCTAGATTGGAAATAATGTCGGTGGCGGAGAAATCAACGAGTGACACCCTGGCTCCGGAGCTCCGGACGGCCAAACTTTCAGTCCCCCTCGGCTAGTCGGCTGTACCGCAATAACATTCAGTAAAGCGGCTGACAGGTTGTGGTGGGGGAAACCGTTGGCTCTTGAGACAGCGACGTTAATGGTCTGACCGGGCTGCATTGATGTCATGGACGGATTACGGGTGTCTAAAATGCGACCCTCGTTCAACACCATCCCTCCACCGGCTCCCGAGACACCAGAATAAAATCCCTCTACATCGAGTAGGACGTCGCTCGTGCCCCCGCCGGAAATGTTGTTTGCGATGGAGACCGATCCGTCAGATCCGATTGGAAAAATCGCCGTTGCGGCCTGAGTGTCAGTCGAGTAGTCGAAGACGGTTGCTCGCGTCGCTGCAGACGCGCCCGCCGTAATCCACCCGCCCTTGGTCTGGTGAACGGCTGTAATGTTGGGTCAGGTTGGGGTGCTCGCGCCGGGCAACCCGGATCATCCCGGCGGACAGGTCGATGCCGAACACGTTGACACCGCGCGCGTGCAGATGGGCGGTGACTCGTCCGGGGCCGCAGCCGACGTCAGCGACCGGGCCGACACCGAGGGCGAGGCTTCGCCCGACGAAGTCGTCGATGACCGCGACGTCCAGCGCCGTCTCCACGCTAAGGCCAGGAGCAGCCTGCCGTAGTCGACCGCCACGGCGTCGTAACTGTCTCGGGTGGTACTGACGTGACCTGTGGAGCCCACGCCGCGACGCTACGGATGACCGGCCTCGCCGGACCCGCGGAGGGCGGCCCAGGCTGCCCCGGTGAGCCCCACACTCGTCGTCCCGACCGTTGAGCTGCACACCTCCTGGCTACAGGCTCGGGCGGAGATGGGCACTGGCGCGCACATCGACGGTGCCGGGCTCCGCGAGCAGGACGACGTCGAGACGCCCACCGGCTTCACCGCGTGGACCGCGCACCTGCGCCGCTGCGCCGACACCTCTGTGTCCCCGGAACCCGGCCGGGTCCACTCGACCTACCGCTGGGTCGTCGAGGGCGACACCTACCTCGGGGCCATCGACCTGCGGCACGAGCTCAACGACTTCCTGTTTGAGGCCGGCGGCCACATCGGCTACAGCATCCGTCACAGCGCCCGCCGCCGCGGGCTGGCCACCTGGGCGCTGTTCCACACCCTCGAGCGCGCCCGGACCATGGGCCTCGACCGCGTCCTGCTCACCTGCGACCCCGACAACACCGCCTCCGCCCGCACCATCGAGGGCAACGGCGGCCAGCTTGAGGACACCCGCCACACCAGCCTCGGCCCCAAGCGTCGCTACTGGATCATGCTCTGAGGTCCAGCACTCACCTGGTGACCCTCGAGCGACCGCCGAAGCGCAGTGCACCGGAGGGTCTAACGCCACGCCGGCGGGAGGGGCCGCGTCAACACGGACTGCACCTCCCAGCGCACGCGTTGGCGCACAGTCGCTGGTCAGAGCCCTGCCAGGCGTCTCGGGTCAGTCCCTAGCGGTGCCCGGCCGGGGCGGCCGCCCACAGCGCAGCGACCCGGTACCGTCGGCGGGGGTGAGCCGGCCCGGCGGCTCCGGCCGCGCCGCAGCGGGTGCACTCACCGGGCTCAGTAGCCGAACCGGTCACGCCCGACCCGAGCGCCCACATGCCATTGAGCCGGCCCACGGTCCGCTGGTAGGCGCCCTCCTCCTGCCCGGTCAGGACCACATTGCCGACACCACCCAGCACCCGGGCGCGGAGCCGGGCGGCGTCCTCGGTCCACGCCAGGTCCCAGCAGCCCGGTCAGCCGCGCGGTCCGCGCGGCCGCCGCGGGCGCGGTGTCCGGGTCCCCGTCCGGGGCGAGCGCGTCGGTCAGGACCTCTACCCGGCGGGGGCCTCGAGCGCCCGCGCCGCCCCGGTCAGCGCGTCGACGTCGCCCGCGGCCAGCTCGTGGAACCGCAACGGGGTGTGCTCATACGCCCCGTCCGGGCCCAACAGCCGCGGCCCCGACACCGTCCCGGGACCGGTCTGCCCCGGCCGGACCGCGTCCGCCACCCGGTACAGCGCGCCCAACACGGCTCCACCCGGCGCCGCAGCTGCTCGGCGTCATCGGCACGGCCGACGCCGACGGGCGGATCGTTGAGCCGGGCGCCCTGAAGGGTGCCATCGGCGAGCCGGGGACCGGCGCTGAGCCTGCCCAGCGCGACGGCCGGGTCGCGATCGAAGCTGCTGTCTCAGCCGCGGTGCAGCTGCTCCCCGCTCGCACCGTCCCACCCGCTCGCGTCCTCACCCGCCCGGGAGCATCAGCCGATCTGCGGATCCACCGCGCCGAGCAGGTGCACCGTGCCCGGACGGGACGGCCGCCGGACGAGCCGCGCGCACAGCCCGATCCGCCCCACCGGGGCGCCACCGCCACAGCTGGCGCCGGAGCCGCCGGGGTCCTCGCATGCACGCCCTTCACCCATCCCAAGGCCCCCGGGCCGCGCAGCTCACGGCCAGCCGGAGCGGGCCGAACAACCGTCACCCTTCGCCCCCCTGTCACCACACTGAGGTCGTGACGACTCCCACGTCCTCGGAGGAGTTGGTGGTGCGGCGGTCTCGCGGGGACCGTGGCGTGACGGCGGTGGTCATCGGGTTCACCGCCGCCAGGGGTCTGCTCGACGCCGCCGCGGGCGGTACCCCGACGTGGCTGGGCATCCCCGCGACCGTGTTCTTCAGCGTTGCCCTGCTGCTCGCCGTGGTCGTCGCGGTCGACGTGGCCCGGTCCGGGCCGCGGTCAGAGCCGCTGCTGAGGATCGGACCCGCCGGTGTCACCGTCCCCGGTGCGCCCCCGGTCCCGTGGTCGGACATCACCTCGATCCGGATCACCCGGGGCGGATGGCCCAGCACCATCAGGGCCGTCGCGTTCATCCCGCGACCCGGCCGGCAGGTGCCGGCCGTCCGGGCCTCCGGGCTCCGGAAGGGCCCAGTGGGCCGGGGCCCCCATGCGGCCGCCGCGAAGTACGGCAGCGCCCTGGTCGTCCTCCCCCACCTGATGACCGCCACAGCCACCCAGACCGTCGACGCCGCCAGGCGGTGGGGAGTGTTCGACCCACCCACAGCCGCCCCGCCAGGCGCCGACCAGGTCAAGCCGCCGACCGACCGCGCTCCCCGGTGACCACGACACCGCCCACCACGGCAGGGACATCGATCCGACTGCGCGCCCCGCTGTGGACGCGGGTCTACAACGTGCTGTTTGGCCTTCTGTGGTGCGGGCTGCTGGTCACCTTCGCGGTCCGCGCACCGCACGGAGACGCCCCGATCGCCGCGGGGATGCTCGTGTTCGGAGTCCTGCTCATCGGATCGAACCTCCGGCTGGGGGTCACCACCACCACCGACCGCCTGACCATCCGCAACCGCCTCACCACGACCACCCTCACCCGCCAGGACGTCGAGGGGTTCCGCGCGGGACCAGCTCCGAACCAAGGCCTTCCCCTGACCTACTGCGCCTACGCACTGACCACCCAGGGACGGGTCATCCCGCTGACCGTGACCGCCCGACCCGGCCTCCGCCGCCCACCCCAGCACGTCCACGACGACATCGACCTACTCCAACGATGGCTGGCCGACATCCGCCGACCCTGACACAGAGCCGCCGCTGCCCGTCGTCCCGACTCGGCCCGCCAAGGCCGTCTCACAACCAAGGGAGTGAGACGGTGCGCAGCTCCTCGATCCGCGACAGGACGAAGTCGACGCGGTCCACGACCGGAGCAGCCGGAACCTCGAGGAGCCCGAACCCGTGCTCTCGGTACACCGCCTCGTGGACCCGTTCGAAGACCAGCGACTCGGCGTAGCTGATCCGCCGGGCCGCAGTGGGCTTCACGAAACCCAACGGCCGCACGAAGAACACCACCGGCTCGTACACCTGCGCACGCAAGACCCGGTCCACCTCCGCGGCCAGCAGCGGGCCCACCGGCCGACCCAGGTAACGAGCCAGCGCCACCGTGCACAGCGGGGACCGGTCGAACACCTGCACCGCCACCGATCCGTCCACCGCAGCCAGCTGCCGATCCCGTTGGACCGCGGCGATCCGCTCGCAGAAGTCTTCCCGCGCCCACGGCTCCTCAACACCCTCCCCCTGCAGAGCAGCGATGACATCAGTCGCCGCCTCCGCGACCACCGCCACCTCACGTCGCCGCAGACCGTCCGCCAGCACCGTCTTCCCCGCCCCGGGCGCACCGGTCACCACGTACCGCCTCACCACACTCATGCCCCCTCCTGTGTCAATCGGCGCCCGCGCGACCGCCCCATCCGCGCCAGACTCCCGACGTGCTCACCGAGGTGCTCTTCGACGTCGACGGGTCCTACGCCGGTGAGATCCCGAGCTGGTCGCGGCGGCCGAACGCGACCACGGTCTGCAACCCGGAAGCCCGCGCCGGACCGCGTTCGCCGAGCCCTTGCTGACCGCGGCAGTCACCGGCCACCTCACCGACGCCCAGTGGCGCGGGCACCTCGCGGCCCGCCTGGCCGCCGCCGCGGACGTCCCAGCGCACCGTGCGACGGCCGCGGTCGCCCAGTGGTCCACGTCGGTCGGCACACTTGATCCGGACGTCAGGACGTTGATCCGCGACCAACGCCGGCTACGCCGGGTGGCCCTGGTCAGCAACGCCACCGACCGCCTTGAGACCGACCTGGCAGCACTCGGGGTACTCGACCAGGTCGACGGCGTCTACAACAGCTCCACCCTGGGCCTGGCCAAACCCGACCCCGCGCTCTTCACCGCCGTGTGCGCCGACCTCGGGCACCACCCGAGGACTGCGCCTTCCTCGACGACACCCCCGGCCACGTCCTGGCAGCCCGCGAAGTCGGCCTCCGGGCTCACCACTTCACCACCGCAGCGCAAGCACGACCGTTCCTGAGCTCACTGGGACCTTGACCCGCCGGCGAACATCTTGCCCGCAATCTCACACCAAGGAAGCGGAACGGCACAGACGCCGAGCTCGTCCAGCTGTCGGCGCGCGTTCTGCGGGTCAATGGCCCGCGATCGCCCGCCGCGGTTCTCCACGAGCTAGAGACCGAGCAGGTCGGAGTAGGACCGTGCTTCCAGGTCCACCTCGCTGATCCCAAGCAGCCCGACGTACCGGTAGCACAGCTCCCGTAGCCGGTCTTCCCCGAGGGTTCCGGCGCGGTCCACGGCCTCGATCTCCACGAAGGACCCCAGGCCTTCGACCTGGTCGACATGGAACTTCACGTCACCGATCCACAGGATGTGGCGCTGCTTGTCCACGACCACCAGGACCCCCAGCGCTCCAGCCAACAGTTCACCCAGTTCCGGCGCCTCGTTCGGCCGCGTCGGGTACAACGTCACGGCAGAAGGTCCAGGCCCGGGCCGGTCCGGGCGCTGGTAGTGGATCAGGTGGTTCTCGATGTCCCCGGCGCGCAGCTTCAGCCGGCCACTCCGCGCCCCGAAGTAGGTGTCGACCTGGTGGTCCACTCCCTGGTCGATGGCCCCAAGCTCGCGCAGACGTGCGAGCACCGCCTCCGGATCTGCGCAGCGGGCCTTGACCTCAACGTTCAGATGCCGGCTCACCCCGGCAGGATCACCCATCCCGGTCACCAGCAGCTTCGGGGCTCCCCCGCGCAGCCGGCCCTTGGCCTTGGCGATCATGCGGCGCCGCCTCATAATCCGCGACTACCTGGGCGCGGTACTCGGCCGTGAATGTCCGGCGAACCGGACGAGCCACCGGGTCGGACTGCTCACCGACGTCGACCCGGGCTCCGTCGGACAGAGTGATCTGCGCATCGGCCCACGGCCTGTGTACGAAATCGACCCCGAGCACCTGCCCGGCGAGTTCGAGGATGCGCCGCTCAACTCGACGCTGCACCTCGCTGTCGCTCACGTGAGCCATCTCCGCGTCCAGAGCCGAGCTACCCTTCATCCGATCAGTACACCACCCTCCTCGTCCCACTGTTTGAACAAGCACCGAAAGACCCCTACGGGCCGTCCCGGGGGACGCCATGCCCCGCTAAGCCCAGCCGGGTAGGCGGGTTGGGCACGTCCCCGCTATTTGGGCCGCGTCAGTCGGTACGGGCGAAGCCGCTCTGGCACGGTGTTCACTGCGAGAGCGGCCGCGTTGTCGCCGTCGCAGACACTTAGCAGCGGTTCGGAATCTAACATGTCCATCTCTTGGAACGCAGCGTCATCGAGGGTGGACACCACCCACTCCAAAGACTGCGAGCACATGCCGCGGTTGGCCAACGCCGCGAATCGCGCGGACTCATCAACGGACAGGCGTTCGACCTCCACCGAATCCGGCGTCCACTCAGGGCCAATAAGCGGGCCCCACCACAGTGCGGCGTGTGGGCTGATCGGCATGGCGAGCTCTAAAGCAGTACCGATTCCGCCAGTCTTCGACTGAAAGTGGATGACGCGAGTTACCCGGCGCCGGTCACCCTTCTTCTTGCGCCTCTCGGCCGCGAAGCGCTTCTGCATGTCCGCCTCGGTGAGGAAGCAGTCCGGATGGTGTCCTGCCTCACTACTGCCAACATTGGCCAGCAACGGCTCGTCGCCTAACAGGAATTGGGCGCCCGTGATCCACACGATCGCCAACGGACGCATCGCGATCATCGGCATGATCTCTCGCGCACTGTTCATCGCGCTCGACAGCACACCGTTCTGATCGGGAACGATCGACAACTTCCGGAGTTCCTCGTCTGGCACCCGACCGGCAGCCATTGTTTTCCCATACCAGTCGGCATGCACCTCGAGCTCTCGGCGACGCCGTGTCGTCCGAACGACCTGGAAGGCGGCTAAATCCGCCAGTGCAACGAAGTCATCCAGCCGGAGACTGGCCTCCTTGTAAAACGGGGACAAGAGGCGACTTATTACGGCAGACCCCGATCGTTCTACCTCTCGAAGCAGGGATTCGAGCGTCGATTCAAGATGGCCGTCCGTGTTGACAAGAGTATAAAAGTCCCTGACCCCAATGTCCTTCGTGTTCCGGACCGAGAAGCGCTTGTCGACGCGACTGTATATCCGGACCTGGTTCCTACTCGCCCACTGCTGAAGCATGAAACGTGGGACTGTGTGATGTAGTGAGCCAACGTGGCTCGACCTGTCCACGGTCGATAACCACCGTAGACCGGCGGCGTCGTCTGATTCCTCCGCAGCGTCCTTTATCGCCTCGGACACCGCCAGGGCCCGGTCTAACCGCGCGGCGAAACTGGGAACGCCGTTCGCGTCAGCGTCTTGCTCCACACGGAAGATGTTACGGCCTCGGTCGCGCGCGCGGAACACGTCCGCGCGTTGGCGGAGCCGACTTGGCCTGGCGACTCCAGCGGCCTAAGGAAACACTAACTTGCTCCTTCGGCCAGTTTGGCCAGCTGAGCCGCGAGTATGGCTACCTCGTCCGCAGTTAGGTCGAACAACTCGGCTACGAGCGCCTCAATCTGAGCATCCAGGTCCGCACAATGCGCAGTCAGTTGTTCCTGCTCGTCACCGACGAACGTAGACCGCAGCTTGATCTCCGCTTCCTCGCGGCGCTGGACGAGATCCACCATTCTGTCGTGCTGTGGATTGCCGGGGGCGCGTCGTGGCAGCGGCAACTGACTCACGGAGGATTATTCACGGTGACTGATTAGGGCCTTGGGCCGATAAAGTCGACGGCGTGTCGGAGCCATGAGGACGGTCCGCTTCTTGACACGATTTGGTTACCACACTCAATCGGAAGAAGCGGACCGCCGGCATGTATCATACGACAGGGCTCAGCCGGGAACAGATCGTCGATATGTGTGTCCTGGTCCACTCGGATTCCGTGAGGACCCGGGGTCACGTGTGCCCGCCGATCCTGGGGCTGTTCAACTCGGTTGTGGTGACACTGGCCTATCTGCGGCGTAACCGAGTCCAGGCCGAGCTCGCGGAAGCCTTCGGGGTGTCACAGCCGACGATCTCCCGGGCGATCAGCACGCTGACTCCCATCTTGGGCACGGTGCTGGCCGACCACGTGCCCGTCGCCGAGGACATGCGCAGTCAATACATCATCGACGGCACCCGGCTGCCCTGCTGGTCAGGGACCGGGCACCCCGAGCTGTACTCCGGTAAGCACCACACCACCGGCATGAACGTGCAAGTCGCCTGCGACCTGTCCGGTCGACTCGCCTGGGTCTCAGACCCAGTCGACGAGCGCCCCCACGACATCGCGGCCCTGCAGATCTCCGGGGTCCTCCAGGCCGACCACCCCGACCCGTGGCTCGGTGACAA
>JAABUY010006482.1_pt1 | contig 11439 bp, 13 predicted proteins | sample 5560271 | NCBI WGS metagenome assembly JAABUY01 (sample SAMN10711886, study PRJNA513374) | rock metagenome | isolation source: Antarctica rocks | place: Antarctica: Victoria Land, University Valley
GTGTGACATCAGCCGCCGACATAGCTGCGAAGCAAAATAGGGCGGCGAGAAAGTAGGCAACTTTGATGATAACCTTATCAGCGCGCGAAGAGCGCAGCCCAATCAATGTACGCTTATGTACACAAACCCTCCCCCACATACGGAACCCTCTCCCCTGCTCTCCCTTTCCGTCCCATCATCTCCTCAGCCCATGTGCCCTCCGGTTCTCTACGCCCCAAGCCCCTCTCAACCCCCCATCCATGGACAAACCAAAGCATCCTTCGATTCCAGCACTTCGCCAGCCTACCACGCGACCCAATACGTTGTTGGTATGTCTATAATTTCTTCTGACCCTCGAGCTCCGGATCCGGCAGGATTCCCTCGATTTCTAACCGCCGGCGAGCTTCTTCTAGCGCCCAGGTTTGTATCCTGCGTGGTGTTAGCTTTCTACACCGTCAGGCCTCCGTTCCCTCCATCAAAGAAACCCCCATCATATCCCCCTCTTCTCCTACATCTACCCCAACTCCCGAAACTCCAAACAACCACAACCAATACCCCGAAACAAGGAAAAACCACAGCACTCACGAAGTATCCGGTTTAAAAATATACCCCACAATCGCCACCGCAAAGCTCCCAAAAAACCCATACATCCAAATATTCTCCCACCCCTCTTTCTTGTACTTTTCGCCGGGTGGTACGCCGAAGAGCCAGCCGCCGGGGGGATCGTAGTGCGGTTCGGAGGATGAGTTGCGGTGGTGGGAGAGGGATTTGATGGTCGGTGGAAGACAGCGTGAGGGGCGGATGGTGAGGGTAAGGCGGGCGGGGAGGCGAAGGGGAGGTGGCATTGTTGGTTTATATGGAGTGGAGGGGTTGTGATGGTGAGGAAGCGTTTGGGGATGGGGATGGGATGGCGGTGATGTTGGGGTGAGGTTGAAATGGGCTTTGACGGATTACGTAAGCTCGGGAGGTCCGAGCTTTAGCCGCTCGCCCACCAGCCCACTCCTTTGAAACGTCCTTATCGATGAAACGTGCAACGTCGGTCGGCAATGGTTCGAAAGAGTAGAATAATCTGTAGCTGTTGATTGAGATATTTGGATGTTTGAGTGAGTTACGGTCTATGTCTTCACGATAGAACAATAAAATTCCAACCCTAACTCTAGTACTTGCGCTTCTGTTCAAGGCTTGAATTTTTTTTTACAGAAGGTGAAATTTATCTCTAATAGAAGCAGACCCTCTTCCAACCCGTTTTGTTTTTTCCAACCTGTTAGCTAACCAACAGTGCTGAAACTTTCGTTTCCCCGGCAATCGGCAGAGGCTGCTGTGAAGGGTCTAGACGAGGTTTCAAGTTCGTGTGTGGCATTTGGGATTATGAGTCTTCTTTTGTGACTTCCGTTTGCACAAGATATCGATGCGAGGTTTAGCGGCGCGGCATGTCTTGAAAATGAACGTTCCCTCTACGAGACGAGTGGAGGCCGTTTTTGGGACTGCAGCTGGTGCAGGAGTGGGAAGCATGCTAGGGTTTTAGTCCGGATGTCTTGAACGACTTGAAAGCCGTTAGGGGCTACCAGTTGTTGCTGTGCAATTCACTGCAATACGTTTCATGGGTTTTGCTGCAAATTGCTTTGCTGATTCAGCTTATCAGTAGCTGTCTGATTAAGCTCAAACGTCTGCTTTCGCTGCACAAACCCTTTGCAGCCCCTGGCATAGGCTTGTTAGGGCAGGTAAACGTGATAAGCCCCTTCTAAATCCGCGCATCGACTGGGCAGATGACATTGGCGCACTGTACCGAAGGCCATATCCTGTATAGAAGCTTCGCTCTATCATGGTCCGAGTGCGGATACGTGTTTGGCTCCACTAGCAATGCCAACCCAGATTTGCGATCGCCAAATTTCTAAAAGGAAAAAAAAGCATGATTTTGCATTTAAACAAATATGCACTTAATTTGACGTATGACTGCTACTTCGATCTCAGGATTGCATTCCATTATACTCTCCATCGATTTCGGTAGGAACGTATCGTAGGCTGGGGAGGCAATCAAGTCATCCACTCGTCCACGGAAAAGCCAGACATCGATTCTCGTAGGATGCTTCGAGAACAAATCACCCATGCGATACTCTTTCAAATATGGGTATGTTAGGAAAATGCCTTGGGAAGAATTGGACGTGACGTGACGCACAATTACCAGCTCATAGAGATTTCTACAAAACGGTCGAAGCTCTTTTGCGATTGTAGGAATGAATTTGATATATTCCCCGTCCTCAGGATCGATCAAATGTGTTGCAACCGTGCCAGTCTCGTAAGACCCGTAGAGAGTCTGAAGTCTAGTTTTCGAGGCGAGAACTTTGGAGAGCTACCGCGGACATGGGGCACCGACATATGCTAGTTAGTGCAGACGACGAAGATTATCCAGGTACTCAGGTCTTTCCGAGACTTGCAACAAGAGTTTAGTCAACAGTTTGCTCGCCTGTACTTCTCCGTAAACATGGATCGTATTCAATCACTCACAGTCATCGGACCTGGCGGAGGAAGTACGACAGTCAAGTCATACACCGGGTTGATTCGGAGAAGATGATATAGTCCGGCAGAGATGGAAAGAGGACAGGCCAACAACACCCTGAAACCGCGCCAAGGTGCATATAGAACGACATCGCTCATGACGTACGAAATCTTAGCATATGACATGTACTGAGAGGTTGGAAATCCATGACTCAAGCCTATCATCTTCGAGGGTCCTGTCATTCGAGACGAGTGTACCACAGCCAGTGAATCGTCACAAGCCTCCGTAAGACTCTTTGTGTAAGCGAATTTTGGAGTTTTTCCCTCATGTAACCAGTGAGCTAGATCTGGCAGTGTAAGTGGCCAAGTCGGTTTTCGACAGAATCAATTGAACTATCGTAGGAGGGTTTCTTGGTTGAAGATGAATTCTGCATCCTGTCGATTCCAAAAGCGCGAGATGTGACCCCAAAGTCGACGCAGGATGAAACATAAGGAATTTTCGTCTTGCCAGCCTTGATCGAAATCACCACAATAGAACCTCACCTGGTAGGCCGTCTTCGCAGCGGCAAGAAGCATTATAATATAGCAGATATCCTGAGGCCCAATATACGTCAAGGTCTCGAAGCTCCGACTTCTTTTCAGCTCTTGTAGAATCCACCACGAGCATCTATTCGCAGCTCTCGCGAGATCCCCAATCGTGATGTCCGGAAACCCATCTTCTAGATACTGGCTTCGTGGTAAAGAAACAAAAGGTCTGCCCGGTGTTCGAGCCGCAATCTCGTCAATCAAGCTGGGCAAAGGTTTATGGCCATAGTTCTGATGATCATTAAGAATGAGTTCACGCCCATTTTGCACCGATGCAATCGAAAGACGACAATAGAGAAGTTCAAAATTTTTATTAGACAGGGCGCCTGGGCCAAATGGCCCCAGCATCATTGGGTCCATGCCACACCAGCGATGATTTGCTTGGCTATGCGATACGCCTTGATCTCCAAACTAGCACGTCCAGGTACCTTACTGAAGAAGCTAAAACCGGAGGTCCGAAAACTCTACCATGCATTAGGCTAATGCATGAGACTGCAGACCTCCACCTGCCCGAATAATTCTTGATCGTATGTTGGGGAGTATGGATCTTGATCAATCTTGGAAGCTTCGTCGAGTATGGAGGACTTTCAGCTGACAGATTATATTGCCTGGTTCCCAAAAACATATCAAGTGCAGTGTAGTCATTAGAAGCGAGGATGCAGTTGCGGCCCACTCTGCAGCATGCAGCCTGTCCCAGTCCCTGCGTTGGGAGCCCTTGCGGCATAATCGTACATGATACAGGAGGTGATCTATGGCATGCAAGGTAATCTTAAAGTCACGGACTCATGTTACACAACATGCTGACGCTAACCTAATTCCCAGCGCTACAAAATCTGCGCCTCCCTAACGCTGTTGTATTGTTATAGATGGATTGAGTGATTTGAAAAGAATCTAAGCCAAATAATCTGTGAACATGGTTCTTTATATCGATCTTCATACTGGTGAATTCCCTAGTCGTATATCCACACCTTTTCGAACCCTAATCTGGCTTAGAAGTACGTCGTCTCGCCCGCAGCCAAAGCCTCTTTGGTGCGATACTATTGTCTTCATGCCCTTCGATCCTGGCGGGACTTATCTCTGGTCATACTCCATTGGTTACTCCTTCCTGATATCTTGTGGGTTGGCTGGTAGGTGGTTGTGGAAGCCCGTTTCAGCCATAGACGCAGCACCAGAGGTCGAAGTGTGGGAAGACATGCTGACAATACGGCAACGCTAGCTTCGATTGATGTCCAGACGACGGTCCCGATCATGGTCCATGTAAGATCTGGTTCATGCACTTTAAACTGGTCGACAAGTTGAACAAGACTTGTAACGACTGCATTGTTAACTGGTAAAATGATTAGCTGAATCCTTAAACCCCCTAAGGGTAAAAACGCACAATCTACCCAGCAGGAAAATAGTAGACAGTGCGATCTTCTGCTGTCGAGACGTCTAAAGATTCGATATCATTCGGAGAGGGAGAAGTAAAATAATCACGTCCGTGACTATCGTCGGTACCGCATTGCCGTTGAAAAAGGAATCTGTATTGATGCACTTGAACTTGATCGTGTGGTCCCAAAAACCCGTGATAGGGTTGCAGGAAATTGTCGAGACGAGAATGACGGCAATCCACCAGGCAATGACGACAGCGCCGATGAGGCTGGGTACCAGCTTGAACGTTCGAGTTGAGAATACTCTACGATAAAATGAAAGGACGGAAAGCTTTATTGCGAGAACTGCTGAGGCATAGACAAAATCGGACGCAAAAAGACACTGTCCTGGAGTCAGACGACAATCGCGGGCTTACGGGAAGATAGGCACACTTTGAAGTACGTTGGTACGTTTGCAGGATTGACTGCACCTACATGCCGTCCAGATCCAAGATGTACCACTGTTGGAAAAATTATGAGTTGATTATTACGGCGTCTCTGACTTGTGGATGTCCTTACTTTAGTAGGAGAAGGGGAAACACCCCAATATAAAAACCTGCGTTATGTAAGATGAATTCCAACCGATGCGCCTCGTCAACAAGGAGCTTCATGTTCCATACCAGGGCAACGACTATCATCCAGTCGTCGAACTCAAATCGTAACTTCTGTATCTTCCTGGCTGTGAAACGACTTATAGATGAAAGAATTGCTATAATAGCAAAAGGAGTAATGTCGCTAAACGTGAGCGCCTCCTGACTCTCCTGGAGATTGACGCCATCACTGATGTGATTTAGAGTTGCCATGTTGATGAATAAGTATATTCAAAGCCGCAAGAAGACAAGGCGGTTCCTGTTGATATTGACAGATGGAAGTGAGGTCTTTGGAAAAGAAAGGTAGGGCTCCCCCCGACCAGACTTCATTGCAGCGTATTACGCGACTGTAGTCTTCCCAAACTTCGATGGGTAAAGTGTGCAAAGTAGTTGACGAGGGCGTCAAGATACAAAAGGTACCTTATTACACTAATTCATAAGCATCCCCAGCCACTATTTTCGGATGGTGTCAGTAGACTGGCGGGACGGAGACAAGGGAAGCGTGACAGCGAGGTAGCACATTCGCCCATACAAGCGATTCAAAATTGCAGCTTACAGAAGTAGAAGAAAATCCTATCCTGCATGGCACGTTGCAGATATGGTGCTGTGCCACCATCTGCATACCGACCCTACTGGAGAGTAAGAATGATGGTGTTGGTCAAAACGGCTGACCGGAATTCCAACCTGCTTTAAGTTTGTCACATTTTTCTCATTGGTCGATTCGTTCGAACCATATCTTTCAAAGGTTCAAATGACTGAGGCGATCTGAAGGGGATTTCGACACACCAAAGAGTATGCCAAAGCTTATCCATCTACTGACAAAGACCCAAAACTTTGGTTTCTTTTAAACTGCGCGCCTGAAGCTCGGCCTTTCGACCTTTTCTGCATCTTTGCAGCGTCGGGGGAAATCCCCAAAGACGAACCGAAGCATTTCGGAAGCCGACAGAATGAAGAGTTCCACCACAAATCTTCAGTTCTTTGCAGTCGGAAGTCTTTATGCCGAAGGTCCCGCTGCTGCCTCCTAAAACTTTCCGAACTTCTTAATGTGGATAGATCCAAAAGGCATGCGGAAATGACAGATGAAGTGTAGCAGAAGGCTATCTATGTTCTGTGCCGCAATTGGCGCTAGCCCCAACTAGGCTAGTGGGCAGTGTAAAGGCACTACAACTTCCTTACTATGTTCCTAATTGGACGACTACTCCTCCTGCTCCTACTATTACTCCTACTACAGCTCCTATTGCTTCAACGATGACAATAATGCTTCTTCGATTAGTGAATGTAGCAGGATACACGTATATATTCTTTGGATTTTTGGACGCGCACAGCATGTATAGCCATTCTTGGCCTTGACCCAAACTAACTCTTGAGCACGCAAGGATAGCTTGGGCCTTGTCTATATGCGCCAAGAGTGCTTAGCATATATCTTACCAATCGACAGATTCTTTTAGGCCACCTGCTCGCCAGTACACTTTCTTATTTATTCTGTGACAATTGAAACTTGGTCCAACCACGCACTGTGTCCTGAGTGGCATGTCTCTACCTTCCGAGGCTTACAGTCTTTGCTGGCCGCGTCGATCATCGATTGCTGCAGCGGTGGGTAAGCTCCTTGGTCTATTTCGCATTTCAGATATGTGCAAGGTGTCAGACCAGTCTCCCAGACCACTGATTCTATTGGCGACTTGAAAGACGCATAAGACTCACGTTTCATCTGAGTGATCCAGGGCTCTCTGCCATCGGGTGCGACGTCGTTGTAGAACGTATCAGCCTCTGGGTCAACGATGAGGGTTTCAGGGTCTTTAGGCTGTGGAGAGCCTAAGTGTGTAGTCCCTAGGGGGGAAGTGGAAGGAATGACGTACATTGACGCGAAGATATGGGGGGAGTTGGTTATCAAATATTCCCAGTAGACTGCTGCCCTTGGAAACCAGGAAAGCAGCTATGAGCAAGGCATGAACCACTCCACCCTTCTCCTTTCTCCCGGCTTTTTCAAGCCCGTTGACAGCTTCGCTGCCGATGATGCCGCCGTATGAATGCATCACTAAAACGACTTCTTTTCCCGCAGAGACCACTAACTGCTCCAGTTCCTTTCGAACGACTGCTGTGTCCTCATGGTGCGAGGTAACGGGCGGGCTTCGTCCGACACTGGGCAGGGAAACTGCGACAGATGGTTACGAGTGCTTTTCGAGTTCTTTACGAGTAGCGTCCCAGCATGATGGGTTGTGCCATGCTCCGTGAACGAAGATGATAGTCGGCTTCTCTGACTGAGATATTGTCTCTTGTCTTCTTGGGGGTGCGAATTTCCAATGCTCAGATGTGCAAAGACCAGAATTTTCAAAGAAAGAAATCAGCTCTTAATGGTGACGATAAGACTTAGGAAAGGACGAGTCACGAGCCACTGCTAGAGTTGAATTGGGTTGTATAAAGCGTGATCGGAGGTAAGCTCGAGTCTCGAGTAGCTTGTTAAATTGCAACGAGGCGTGAAGGATACAATGGAGAAGATATCACAGTTCGCAGAAATAATATCTATTAGTGGCACAAACCAAAGCACAGATGGCTTGCTTGGTCGAGCTATACGCTGGCTAGGTCAACTAATATATCTAAAGGTAGGCACTGGCGCAAGTAATTGCAGGTCGAAACGCAACCTTGGAGGAGTCGAGCAAATCTGAAGTTGTTTTGAGAAGCACATGCGTCAATGACCTTCCCATCTTTGCTTAGTTGCCAAGGGACACGACCAAGGTATGGTGCCGGACATTGCACAGTCCAACCTTTAAACTACTGATGCTAGCTGTGCGGCCGTGTGCAGCATCTATCGACGTTCTCGATCGAGTGAGTAGAGAGACGTTTGTGACTTTGACCGCGTCACACCGTTACAATGACCTGGTCCATGAAGGGCTGTGGTCCTGGTGAACTCCTTGATCAATCCCATTTACTTCCACAGCACTAAGAGCCGACGAGAATGGACCCCTAAACGATCGTTCCATCAGCACCTATGTGCCTTTTGTTGTAATAAAATAAGTGGTCCGACAAAAAAGAAAAAGTCGACTGTTCACCAGGTTGGAGTTTCATATAATGTCATCCCGAACCACCTTACCACTCCAACATGATCAAACTCAACATTAGCTCATCTGCGCAGCCGTTCATCAATGCGTTCTATCTTGATAATCTCAGTCGACTATGTATGTACTTATCCATGTGCATGTACGGCAGCCAACACAGCCAACAAGAGTCAATCCCGTCCACAAGAGATGGAATTGTGAGGGATGCAATGCACGATCCACCGCCTATCCTTGGTCTACCTAATGTAAGGCACTAGTTACTACTTTGACACTGCCGTAGGCTACCGCAAGTGAATTGGTAAGACCGAAGAGGTCTGGTTTCGAGGCGGCTCAGGCGGCACCGACAGGACCATGTGGAAGGATCACAAGCAAGGTTGCGGTGTCAAACTTTACTATGCGAAAAACTCCACGGTGCGAAGAATAGCAACAACGATATGCCCATGTGAACTAGGTAAGTGAGCAGTAGTACGCGAAGCTATGCCCCCAACTCTTCCTCTACCATTAGGATTCGGAAGAAATAGAGATCGCAGCAATCTACTACTTTGTTGTTTCCTTATTCGAATTTCTCTCAGGAAGATCCTACAATGTCTGGTACTCTCCACGACTAGATTAATGTCGATTCCCTGATAGAACACTTGCTATCAGCTACAAAGACTCTAGGCCGCCGTCAAGGCTCTTTTCCGGAACCATCGCAGTCAAAGCTTCAGCAGGATGAGGACCGTTCGAGGCTCTTTGCTGCAGCTCGAGATCTGGTGGTAGCACTCGAGGTACTAGAGGAGAAGCTGATGGCTGTAGCCAAGGAAGTATGTTCTTCAAGTCGTTTCAATTTGCATTCTGCCGTAAAGCTTCCAGGTTGAGATTGGCTCCAGCCCGTAGGACACGCTGCACTCAGGGTTGCCTTCAAAATGAAGATTCTCGAATATTTTAGCGCCTCCAAGATGTCCTCAGAGGAGCTGGCGATGCGTTGCAGTGCGGAACGTCTCTTAATCGGCACGTGGGCTGGATAGAATGCATAGCGACTACCCGAGAAGATATGTTCGTCGAGAAAGTCATCAAGTGAAGACATTAAGTACTCACTTTCGGAAACAGTTCGGATTATGAGGGCTTTTGTCTGCATCGGCATTTTCCGTGAGGAAAAAGAGGAAGAAGTTGTTGATTTTCACAATGGCTTGTCCAAAGCATTGACTAATCCTACCACACGAGCACTAATCACTGGAATGTACGCAAGACACAATCTCAAATTTGATTTCAGACTCGGACCAATGCCAGACTGATGACCAAAATGGCTAAGGCCACAACCATCACACCAAAGCTTCCAAGCTTTCTTGCATCAATTAAGTACAAAAATCTAACGGATAGACACCGCTCCTTCTTCGGCTATCCCAATGACACTAATCTTAACATGTTCGGGTGGTTTTACGCTCATCCAGAGCAGTTCAAGATCTTCAATGATTATCAATTAGCAACAGCAGAGATTGATGAAAACAGGTTCCAGTATCTTCTCAAATCTCTCCTTTCGTCTGCCATGGGTCTGCAATCCTGCATCCCCATCTACGGGCAATTCAAACGATGTGCATCTCGTCGACGTTGATGGCGGGCCGTGGGAAGACTCTTAGAGATGTTCGTAGGCACATGCTGTTTTCAGCTGACGGGTGATTGTTCAGGACTTGCCCACAGTGATTGAGGCGCAAGAGACTGTGGGTGGGGTGGAAGCTGTGGCGTATGATTTCTTCACGCCTCAGCCCATAAAAGGTAACTACTTACAAGAGTTAATTGTAAGATACGGGCTTTGTGGTTTGATTATATAAAGGATCCGAATATTACTTCTTCCGCCGCGTTCTCCATACTGGCCAGACAGCGCTTTTCGACAGATCCTGAAAAATCCCATCCCAGCCATGGGCCAATCTTCACGGCTAATCATCGCCGACATGATTCTCTCAAACACCCATGCCTCAAGTTGTATAACATTTATGGATATTAGTATGATGGCTTTTAGTGGGATTGAGCGTACCGAAACTCAGTGATTGGAGCTGCTAAACAGTGTCGGTCTGAGCGTTGTGAGAATCGAGTGCCCGGATCAAGGGTCCCGAAGCCCGGATTGTATGATTGAGGCCAATTTGTTTGAAAAGGCTGCACTCGAAAATCAAAGAGGCACTTTCTCATCGACATTCGAAGATGGATAGAAGCAGGCCTTTACAGGGAAACCGGCTCACCCAATTTCTCATGGAGTTGCTGGCTCGTCGCTTCAAAATTTGTGTCTCTTCGGTGTGATTTTCACATGACGATTAGGTTTTGGAAGTGGACTCTCCATGCGTACATAACTAGGTTCGATACACAATTATCTGCCCATGACATCTGCCATGCATTTTGCAAGCATGACACTGGTGTCCAATTACAACATATGCCATCGTCTGATATATTCAACATCACTAAATTCACGATCTCAATACGAAAACCCATGTGGTTTTTGGGCCGAGTCGCGATGGGCTGTAAGTTTAGAGATTACCGTGAGACACCTGGAGAGTAAAACACTGTGCCAATCAAACCGATCACAATCCGACGGGCAAGCACTAGAGAGTGCAGGAATTCAGTAGACAGTAGTCGGCTACGGAGAAATGTCCATATGGACCCTTGGGTCATTGACTCGGGATTTAATGCGAAGCTTGTGCGACAAGAAGAATTGGGCAAAGGAACAGGTAGAGCTTGATCAAGCTCGAACTATTAAACGGGAAATTGTCATTTGGTCTAATAGTTGGCCTGGACCGTTTGGCCATCGGTTACGGAGGTGTTGTCTGGCCGCTTCCTTCTCCAACGTCGGACAAAGTGACCGCATGACGTGAAAGAGTATTCGCAATCTCGCTGGGTATTTCAATGTCCTCATTTCCCTTGTCCTCATCTCACAGGAGAACAATTCATGTTTGTTGCCAAAACGATAACTCATCTCATCGCAATTCTATACGTCACAAGTAGTCTCTAGGCTGGGTTTGGCCAAAGCTACTATGTATAATCGACGACTAAAGACCGAGATCAACGAGATTCGATTACTCCTTTTACATCCTGGTGGTGCTTCGGATAAGCTTATATGTTCCCTTCTGTACGCTAGTTTGAATGATAACACTCTCAAGTATGAGGTCGTATCGTATACATGGGGTGAACCACAACCTGCGGAAATCATTGAGCTCGAAGGTCTACCCTTTAGCATAAGACCGAATCTTGGTTCCTTCCTATATCAGGTACGCGGGGAAGATAGCGCACGCCTGATTTGGGTGGACGCTGTTTGCATAAACCAAGACGATGATGATGAAAGAAGCTCCCAAGTACGGATTA